>ENA-OQHD01000334-OQHD01000334.1-human-gut-metagenome-genome-assembly--contig:-NODE-334-length-18001-cov-3.439185_pt1 | contig 18001 bp, 28 predicted proteins | sample MGYA00242560_ERZ504711 | MGnify/ENA primary metagenome ERZ504711 (study PRJEB26092, sample SAMD00036198) | human gut metagenome | host: Homo sapiens | study: EMG produced TPA metagenomics assembly of...
GAATGCGGCATATGCAGGAGCAAAGGAAGTTATCGGCGATTGATGCATCAGAGCTCGGTGTAGAGCAGGCACGGAAAAACGCAGCCTTAAATGGTCTGGAAAACGTAGCATCTTTCGTGTGCGAGGATGTCTTTGAACTGTTGCCGCGTCTTGAAAAGAGGGAGAAAAATTCGACGTCGTTATCCTTGACCCCGCCGGCCTTCAACAAAATCAAGAAACTCTATCAAAAACGCAATCAAGGGATATCGTGAAATCAATCTGCGCGGCATGAAACTGGTCAAAGACGGTGGCTATCTGTGCACCTGTTCGTGTTCCCACTTTATGGACTACGAACTCTTTACCAAAAACCATCAACCAGGCGGCTCACAACGTCCACAAACGTCTCCGTCAGGTAGAATACCGCACCCAGGCTCCGGATCACCCAATTCTGTGGGCGGCGGATGAGTCCTATTACCTGAAGTTCTACACTTTCCAGGTTGTGGATGAAAAATAGAAATTCTTCCTCTGCCGGAAGCGCCGAAACGGAAAAGCGAAGTGTAAGAAATGGGAGGAATTGCCATATGATAGAACCAACACCCCATGCACAAAAGAAAAAGCACTCCCGCCAGATGGCCACAAGCTGTGAGTCGTGCGGTAATTTTGTGTATGATGAGGATTATGAGTGCTACACCTGCGAGGTGGATCTCGATGAGGATGAGATGGCACGTTTTCTGCAGGATAAATTTTACAACTGTCCGTACTACCAGCTCGGCGACGAGTATCGGATTGTGCGGAAACAGATGTAGGCAGGCAATGCGTCCGGTATACAAAGCTGCGGCGTTTGCGATAAAATACATATATAAAAGGAACAGGAGGATTTTTACCATGAACAACGAAGTATTAAATGCAATCAAAACAAGAAGAAGCATCCGCAAATACAAAGCGGAGCAGATTACCGATGAGCAGCTCGATGCAATTCTGGAGGCCGGAACGTATGCGGCAACCGGCATGGGAAAACAGTCGCCGGTGATTGTTGTGGTACAGAAACCGGAGCTGATTGCAAAGCTTTCGAAAATGAATGCGGCTGTTATGGGTACAACATCCGATCCGTTCTACGGCGCTCCGACCGTTCTGATTGTGCTTGCTGACCCGGAGCGCGGAACTTATGTGGAGGACGGCTCTCTTGTCATGGGAAATCTGATGCTGGCAGCACATGCCGTTGGTGTGGATTCCTGCTGGATCCATCGTGCAAAAGAAGAGTTCGCGAGCCCGGAGGGAAAAGCCCTCTTAAAAGAGTGGGGACTTTCCGAAAATTATGTTGGCATCGGCCACTGCATCCTCGGCTATCGCGACTGTGAGTACCCGGAGGCAAAAGAAAGAAAAGCAGATTATATTGTAAGAGTATAATTATCTGCGAAAACGGCTCCGGGAGCGGCTGTGCGTTGAAAACACCCGCCCGGAGTCTATATTTTTAACCGAATCAAGCAAGTAGCGAAGCGGATTGCGAATATCCGCTTTGCTAGAGACAACAGAGGAACAGCCATGTATCGAATTATGATTGTAGAAGATGATGAAGTCATCGCCCGCGCCGTGCAGCAGAGCCTGGTTTCCTGGGGCATGGATGCGTTCTGCGTACAGGAGTTTTTCCAGTGTTCTCGCTGAATTTGCCGTGAAAAATCCGCAATTAGTGCTGATGGACATTCATCTTCCCATTTTTTAACGGATTTCACTGGTGCCAGGAGATTCGAAAAGTCTCTAAAGTGCCGGTGACTTTTTCTTTCTTCTGCATCGGACAACATGAACATCATTATGGCCGTTAATATGGGCGGCGATGACTTTATCGCGAAGCCGTTTGATTTAAGTGTCCTGACCGCCAAAGTCCAGGCGATGCTCCGCCGCACCTACGAATTTGCCGGAGAAACGAATTTCCTCGAGCACCGCGGTGCCATGCTCGATACGGGAAGTGGTGTGCTGAATTACCGGGGAAAGCGAATTGAGCTGACGAAAAAAATGAGTGGCGCATTCTGCAGTCCCTTCTCGAAAATAAAGGAAAAGCCGTCAGCCGCGATATGCTGATGATGCATCTGTGGGAGTCGGACAGCTTTATAGATGACAACACGTTGACCGTCAACGTCACGCGCTTGCGGAAAAAAACTGGAGGAGGCAGGACTTACAGACTTTATCCAGACGAAAAAAGGGTGTCGGCTACCTGATCGCATGACGGAAGCAGAACAGGAGAAAGAGGATGGAACAACAGAAAGAGGGAATCCGGCAGGAGGTTACACTTCTTAACTGGTATTTGAAAGAGCATCTTGCATCGGCCGTGCGGATTGCCGCTTTTATAGGAGTATTTTCACTCCTCTGTTTTCTGCGCAATGTGCCGCAGGATGTCACCGTTTATATGATCGTGCTGATGGCTGCTGTCGGAGCCACAGGTTTTTTCGCTTTCGTTATGGGAAGTACCGGAAACATCATCTGGTCTTAGCACTCCTTGCCGCCGAACCGCAGGGCAAAACAGAAGCGCTTCCGGAGGCGGACGGGCTTCTGGCGCGGGATTACCAGCAGATCATCGCATCCTATGAGCGGCAGTTTCAGGAAGAACAGATTAAGATGGAGCAGAAATACCGCGATATGATGGAGTATTACACGATGTGGACCCATCAGATCAAACGCCGATTGCGGCGATGCGGCTGCTTCTGCAGGAGGAGGATACGCCGTTTTCGCGTGAAATGCAGAGCGAACGTTTTCCAGACGGAGCAGTATGTGCAGATGGCGCTGCAGTACCTGCGCATGGAAAAAAATGACATCGGATCTTGTCTTTGCAAGGTACGATTTGGATGCGCTGATCCGCCAGGCTGTGCGGAAATATGCTCCGCTTTTTATCCGCCGGAAGATTATCCTTTCCTACGAGCCGGTGCACTGCGAGGTGCTGACAGATGAAAAATGGCTCGTCTTTGTGCTGGAGCAGATTCTGTCAAATGCGCTGAAATACACGAAAAGTGGAAGCATTCACATCTATCTGTCACCGGATGCACCAAAAACGCTGGTGATTGAGGACACCGGCATCGGCATTGCGCCGGAGGATCTGCCGCGGATTTTCGAAAAAGGCTACACGGGCTGCAACGGCCGCGCAGACAAGCGGTCAACGGGCATCGGACTGTATCTGTGCCGCCAGATCATGGAGAAACTTTCGCATACCATCCGCATCGAGTCGGAGATGGGAGTGGGAACGAAGGTGTATCTTGGGCTGGATACCGTATCCCTGTAGTACATAGAGAGCTTCGCCGGGAATCTTACAGAAATGTAAGGTTGCCGGTCTTTTTGTAAGATGATCCTAAGGCAGAAGAGGGCGCGGACGGGTATAATAAGCCTTGTCAATTAAGAAAACAGTTCAGACAGAAAGGAAAATGTGACATGGCAATTCTGGAAGTAGAACATCTGAAAAAAACATATACCACGCGCCTTGGCAGCAACCGGGTGGAAGCGTTGAAAGACGTTAATTTTACAGTGGAACGGGGCGAATTTGTTGCAATCATGGGCGAATCGGGAAGCGGAAAAACGACGCTTCTGAACCTGCTCGCAGCACTAGACAAGCCAACCGGCGGACAGGTGCGGTTAAATGGAAAGAATCTCGGCGAATTAAAGGAGAAGGAGATTGCCGGATTCCGCCGCGAAAATTTAGGTTTCGTGTTCCAGGACTTCAACCTGCTCGATACCTTTTCCCTGCGTGACAACATTTATTTGCCGCTCGTGCCGGAAGGAAAAAATACGAGGAGATGAGTCTTCGGGCAGAGCCGATTGCGGAAAAAAACTCGGCATCACCCAGATCCTCAATAAATACCCATATGAGGTGTCCGGCGGACAGAAGCAGCGTGCAGCCGTTGCGCGTGCGCTGATTACCAATCCGGAGCTGGTTCTTGCGGATGAGCCTTCCGGCGCGCTCGATTCCCATGCAGCGGATGGCCTCATGAAACTGTTCGGGGAGATCAACGAGGAGGGCCAGACGATTGTTATGGTAACGCACAGTGTGAAGGCGGCCTGCTCGGCGAAGCGTGTGCTGTTCATCAAGGACGGCGAGGTCTTCCACCAGCTGTATCGCGGTTCTTTAGGGCGCGATGAGATGTATCAGAAGATCTCCGATACGTTGACAATTCTTGCGACGGGTGGTGAACGGGATGAATAATCTGCTGTATGCCAGACTGGCAAAAACAAATTTGAGCAAAAACCGTCAGAATATTCTTCCGTATCTGCTGTCATGCATCGGCACGGTGGTGATGTTTTTTATCATGGATACACTGGCGCAGGGAAGTGGCTTTGATTCCATGATCGGAAAAGATACGATCCTGACAGTGATGGGGATGGGAACCTATATCATTGGCCTGTTCGCGGTGATTTTTCTGATCTACAGCAACAGTTTTCTGGCAAAAAGAAGAAAAAAGAGTTCGGTCTGTTCCAGATTCTCGGCATGGAGAAAAAGCATCTGGCGAAGATCCTCTTTTTTGAGAGTCTGTATCTGTGGGCGGCATCGCTTGGAATCGGTATTCTGCTCGGTGTGTTGCTGTACCGCCTGCTGTTTCTGGTGCTGATGAAGCTGACCGGACTGAACGGAACAATTGGTTTTGCGTTCAGTGCAAAAGCCGTGGGAAGTACGATGCTGCTGTTCGGCCTGACTTTTGTGATCAATTTTCTCTTAAGCCTTCGCCAGATCCACGTCTCACAGCCGGTCGAACTGCTGCACGGCGGCGCGCAGGGTGAGCGGGAACCGAAAACGAAGCTTTTGACGGCGGTTCTTGGATTCATGCTTCTTGGTGTTGGCTATTATCTGGCTCTGACCTGCCAATCCTCGATGGATGCACTTGATAAGTTTTTTGAATGCAATCGCTTTGGTTATGGTGGGAACGTACTGCCTGTTTTCTGCTGGAAGTATTGCATTTTTGAAAATTGCTGAAGAAAAACAAGAATTACTATTACCAGACACGCCATTTTACAAGCATTTCGGGCATGCTGTACCGCATGAAGCAAAATGCGGTCGGTCTTGCGAATATCTGTATTCTGTCAACGGGTGTGCTTCTGGTTATCTCCATCAGCACATGTCTGTGGACGGGAATTGAGGAGGTTACCTATACGCGGTTTCCACATCAGATTTCGATCGAAGCAAATACTGGCGTGAGCGGCATTATGAAGACGGTGGAGCCGGTCAGTCAGAAGATGATAGAGGAAGTGAAAACTGGGATTGATCAGCATCTGGAAGAAAAGCAGCTCAGAAAAAAGTATGAAAGTGATCAGAGATACTATGATTATGCTTGCTGCTGTAGATAGAAACAAAGTAGAAAAAACACAGTCAGATGATGCTGCGGCGAGCACACTGATGAAAAATCATGGAAGAGTCGGAGTACAATCAGGTAACCGGCGAACAGGTAGAGCTGGAACCAGGGCAGGCTCTGGTTTTTCAGGCAAAACAGAAAAATTATGGATATGACACGATTGAACTGGGAAATCAGATGTATGAAGTAAAAAATGGAATACCGATCAAAAAATCGTACATTCTGGATGAGAAGACGCAGGTGTATGAGACAATGACGGTGGTGACGCGGAACCATGAAGCAAAGGAAGCGTATGCGGCTGTGCAGGGAAAGGAGCCAGAAGGATACAGTTGGGAATATGCTCTGGATCTTATCGGGGATGCTGGCGAACAGATCACAGTTGGAGATGAGATTGAGACGATACTGACGGAGTCATCTTTTAACGGATGGGTGGAAGTGCGCGAAAAAGAGCGCAATACGGTTTACAGTCTGTATGGTTCACTTCTGTTTTTAGGTGTTTTCGTCGGTGCGCTGTTTTTGATGGGTGCCGTTATGATTATCTATTACAAGCAGGTTTCAGAAGGCTTCGATGACCGAAAACGGTTCCAGATTATGCAGAAGGTCGGCATGAGCCGCAAAGAAATTCCGTCAGACGATTCAGTCACAGGTGGTAACGGTCTTTTTCCTGCCGCTCGCGGTGGCCGTGGTGCATACAATGGTAGCGTTTCCATTGACCAGGCGTATCATGGCAATGCTGAATTTCCCGGACAGCAATCTGTTCCTAGCTGCAACAGCGATTACGATTGCGGCGTTTGCCGTGGTTTACCTGATCGTCTATGTGCTGACGGCGCGGGCGTATTACAAAATTGTGGAATAAGAAGATGTACTTTTTTTTAAATACATCGAAGCGCCTTTGAAAAAAAGCTTAACAAAAAAAATTAATAAGAAAAATGACATCCGGCGCAGACGGAAAATCTGCTGGGGATGTCTTTTTGGTTGTTCTATTTATAAATGCCGTTGATGGTAACTTTGAAAAGAGCTTCCTTTCCATTGAGTTCGTCTTTTCCATAGTCTTCCGGGAAAGTGACGGTTACATCTACGCTGTCGCCCGGGTGATGGCCGATGAGCTGTTCTTCAAAGTCATCGATGTAAGTGTGGGAGCCGATCACAAGATCAGCGCCGTTTCCTTTTGTGTTTCCACCTTCAAATTCCACGCCGTCAATGGAGCCGACATAGTCGATATTGACGGTATCACCGTCCTCAATGGTGAGGGAAGTGTCGGTCTGCAAAGAGGCAGAAGCCGAAGTGGAGGCTGATGAGGCGGATGCGGCCGATGAGGCTGTGGAGGTATCCTCCGAGGCACTTTTGGCAGAGAGTCGTTTGGAATCGAGTACGCTGGCGATGATAAGGCCGACGATCACAACGACAATCAGAGCTGGTCCGGCCCAGCTCCAGATCTTTTTGTAATGCGCTACTTTCGCTTCGTGCTCCCGCTCTTTGGCACGCCGTTCCCTGGCAGCTTTTCTGTTTTCTTTGTTCATAAAAAGGATCTCCTTTGCGCTTTTACGACTGCAATCGTTATTTTATAATATCAAGTATATCATAAAAATTATGGTAAAGTGAATGAAAAATACACGATCCAACATTGTCAATGCTCAAAAATTGACGATATAATGAGTGCAAGTGAGTCAAATTGAAAATTTTATTTTCAGTTGACGAACGACGAATGTCGCTTACGCGGCAGCGTAAGATTGAGTGCAAGTGAGTCAAATGAAAATTTATTTTCAATTGACGAACGACGAATGCCGCTTACGCGATAGCGCAAGATTGAGTGCAAGTGAGCCAACGCGGCGAGTAAGGGAGTGAATAAAATGGATGACTGGAGTAGTTTCAGAACGACGACATCCGAACAGCAGCGCCTCCGGGCTGCACTTTCCAGCTTTTGTGAATCGCAGGATCTTCCGGAAGAACAGCGAGCCGCATATACCGCATACCTGCGGAAACGCATTCGTCCCGCTGTCGAAATGCTGATTCGTGAGGATGATTTTTCAAAGCTGGAACGTATTCTGCAGACCGGATGGCTGTCCGATGCAGACCGAAAACGATTTTCTCAACCTTGCTGCCGACCAGCAGAAATGGCAGGCCTTCCGCATTCTCCTGAACCGGAGCTCACAGGATCCGATGCAGGAGAATACGGAAAGCAGAAAAAACAGAAGCTGCGTTTCAAAAAGAAAAGCCCACAAAAGAAAAAGAAGCGCTGGCGCTCCGGCTTTTCGAAGAAGCCCGCAAAAACCTCTGCTGGCTGTACCCGGAACTTGGTGAAGCGATTCTTTTCTTTCAGCATCAGCCATCCGACAGGACAAAAGCCATCACATCCGACGGTCATACGATATATTTTAACTCCGATTTGTACTCCGCATGTGTGCCGAAAATTCATCGTTCCTCAAGGAAGGCTATCAGCACCTGCTGCTGGAATGCATCCGCCGGTTTGGGAAAGAAACACTGGAGCCGGAAAAAAAGAACAGACCCCCGGTTTCATGGTTGATGCCGGAAAAAGAAAAACAGTCTCCGGTTTCATGGCTGGTGCCGGGAAAGAACTGGAACTTATCGAGTCTTTTCAATCAGTCTGGAAACGTGCTTCCCGCAAGTTGGCGGAAAACTACGGCACCGGCGGCCTGCGGCGAGGCCAGAACCGTGGTGGAAAAAAGAAACCCTGTCCGGGATCGAAAAAAGAGCGTACGATTACCGCCGCTTCCTGAAACGCTTTACCGTTACCCGCGAGGAAATGGAGCTGGATCTCGACAGCTTCGATCCAGTCGCTTACCATTATGGGCTTATGTATTACGGAAATTTCCCTTTCATCGAGCCGCCGGAGACGCGCGAGGGAAACCGTCTCGAAGAGCTGGTTATCGCGATCGACACATCCGGTTCGTGCCAAAAAAGAAATTGTAGCAAAGTTCCTTGGTGAGACGCGCAGCATTCTTGAAGAAAAAGAAAACTTCTTTTCCCGATGGAACGTCTGCCTGATCCAGTGCGACAGCTTCGTGCAGGATGTCACGATGATCCATTCACCGAAAGAATGGGAAGCTTACCGTGAAACAATTATCATCAAGGGCCGAGGCGGAACCGATTTCCGTCCTGTCTTTCAGAAAGTGGAAGAGTTGCGGAAACAGCATGTATTCCGAAACTTAAAAGCGTTGATCTATTTTACCGACGGAGACGGAATTTATCCCGAACAAAAGCCCGATTACGAGACGGCATTCGTCTTTGTCAGACAGACCGAAAAAATTGAATCTTGTCCCCAAATGGGCAAAAAAATCTGCTGACAGAAGAATGTACTCTTTGAACACAACTGACCAAAAAAGCATCTCGCAAAATCAAACACAGAAAGATTTCGAGAGTACATAAAGAGCGCATAAGATAAGAGAGAACATATGAACATACAAGAAGCAAAAGAGACAATTGAAACAGCCCTGCGCGCATACTTTGCAAGAGATGAAATTGGTTTTCCACTGGTTCCGCTCCGGCAGCAGCGTCCCATTCTCCTGATCGGCCCGCCGGGCATCGGAAAAACGGCAATTATGGAGCAGATCGCAGAAGAGTGCGGTGTGGGGCTTGTCGCCTACACGATGACACACCATACGCGTCAGAGTGCCATGGGCCTTCCGGAGATCTGCACACGTGGAATCGAAGGGAAAATGGTACATACAACGGAATACACGATGAGCGAGATCATCGCCTCGATCTATGACTGCATGGAGCAGACCGGAAAGAAGCGGGGTATCCTCTTTCTCGATGAAATTAACTGCGTCTCCGAGACCCTCGCTCCGGTAATGCTGCAGCTTTTGCAGGACAAAAAATTTGGCAATCAGCACATCCCGGATGACTGGCTGATCGTGGCCGCCGGAAATCCGCCGGAATATAATAAATCTGTGCGGGAATTTGATGTGGCAACGCTTGACCGTGTGCGGAAGATCGAGGTGCTTCCCGAGCTTTCCGTCTGGCTCTCCTACGCAGAGAAAAATCAGATCCACAGCGCCGTGACAACGTACCTTATGGCACACAGTGACCATTTTTATTCTGTTTCGCAGGAAGCGGATGAGAAGCGTTTTGTGACAGCACGCGGCTGGGAGGATTTGTCGGCAGTGCTGAAAAGTTATGAAATCCTGCATTTTCCGGTCGACGAAGCACTGATCGGACAATATTTGCAGGAAGAAAAGACGGCGGAGGAATTCAGCTCGTACTACAGGATTTACGAAAAATATGGACAGGATTACGGTGTAGAGGAGATTCTGACCGGTGCATTTTCCGGAAAAATCATGGCAGAAAAACAGAAGATGGCGGCAAATGGTTCCGCAGAAGAGCGATCTGTACTGTTGTCTCTGTTTCATGCGGCACTTCAGAAAGAGGCATCTGGCTGCCAGAAGCAGGAGCACACGGCAAAGGAGCTCTCCGAGTGCTTTCGCCAGTTTACCGGGCTTTGCAGGCAGAAAAAAGATGAGACATACGCATCCTGGCTACAACAGAAAGAGCAGGGATTTGCAGTGTGCAAACAGCAGGGACTGCTGAAAAAGGGCGAGGAAGAAACGAATGCGCGGGTCTTGAAAAAGTTAAAAAAACCTCGAGGAGACCGCTAAAAAATGTCGCAAAACCGATTCAGATCAGATGAAAGAGCTTTTTGAAACGGTATGTGAACTGGAACAGGAAAAAGTGGAGAAGGAAGTAAAGGATGTGAAACTGCAGATCCGCCGTGCCGCTGAATTTTTACAGAACAGCTTTCCGGGCGGAGCAGAAGTGGTGCTGTTTGAAGCAAATCTGGCGCGAAGTCCAGCGTTACGGAGCTTTTTGATTGAGAAAAGCATGGATGCCGAATGATAAGCGGCCACTTTGGAAAGGAGAAAAAGATGAATTATAAAATGATCCTGCAGTACGACGGCACGCGCTATAACGGCTGGCAGAAGCAGGGAAATACGGACAACACGATTCAGGGCAAGCTCGAAACGCTGCTGTCCAGGATCGCAGGAGAGCCGGTGGAGATCCACGGCGCGGGCAGAACCGATGCCGGCGTCCATGCGGCGGGACAGGTCGCAAATGCAAAGTTCCATACCGATCTATCCGATGAAGAACTTCTGCAGACAATCAACCATTATCTGCCGGAAGACATCGAAGTCACCAGCCTCGCGCGGATGCCGGAGCGCTTCCACAGCCGTCTGAATGCGGTGGACAAAACATACGAATACCGTATCGTGATCGATGGCAGAAAGCATGTTTTTCGAGCGGAAATACGTGTATTTTCCGGAAGCACCGCTCGATGTGGAAAAAATGAAAGAAGCATCGAAAGCGTTTATCGGAACGTATGATTTCAGGAGCTTCTGTGCCAACAAACGTATGAAAAAATTCGACAGTACGGACGATTACCGGAATTGATTTCTGCGAGAAAGACGGGATTCTTATCATTTCCTATACCGGAACCGGTTTTCTGTACCACATGGTGCGGATCCTGACCGGAACACTTGTGGAGGCCGGGATGGGAAAACGGGATATCGCATCAATGACGGAGATTCTCAAAGCCAAAAAATCGCGAAAGTGCAGGGTTTTCTTGCACCGGCATGCGGACTTCTGTTAAAAGAAGTCCGATATGAATAACCGAAATAATCAGGGCAATGCACCAGCCTTTTTTGCATAAAAAACCGAAAAAAGGCTGTGAATTGATAAATGTAGCATAGAAAAGAGAAAGGATGAGGTGAAAAGCATGTTTCAGAAGAAAAGAAATACTTTTCATGGCGGCGTTCACCCGTACGAGGGAAAAGAGCTCTCCAAGGACAAACCGATTGTCAAAGCGCAGCCGGGCAACTTATTGTATTACGCAGTGTCACAGCACATCGGAGCGCCTGCTGTGCCGATCGTACAAAAAGGCGACCATGTAAAAGCGGGACAGAAAATCGCAGAAGCGGGAGGATTTGTTTCGGCTCCTGTTTACGCATCAGTTTCCGGCATGGTAAAAGGAATTGAGAAAAAAGTTTCCGCAGCCGGTTCCCCGGTAGATTGTATCGTTGTGGAGAACGACGGGTTGTATGAAAAAGAAACATTTGAGGAGTGCCCGCACTGGGAAAAACTCGACGCAGATACGATCCGGAACAAGATCAAAGAGGCCGGAATCGTGGGAATGGGAGGTGCAGGCTTCCCGACACACGTCAAAGTATCCCCGAAAGATCCGTCAGCAATTGACCACATTCTCGTCAATGGAGCAGAGTGTGAGCCGTATCTGACGAGCGACTATCGCAGAATGCTCGAAGAGCCGGAAAAGGTGATCGGAGGCTTAAAAATCATGCTGCATATGTTCCCGAAAGCAAAGGGAATCATCTGCATTGAGGACAACAAACCGGACTGTATCACAAAATTCCGTGAGCTGGTACTTCCGGAGGACAACATTGAGGTTCTGGAGCTCAAAACGAAATACCCGCAGGGTGCCGAGCGTATGCTGATCTATGCAGCAACAGGACGAAAGGTAAATTCTTCCATGCTGCCGGCGGACGCGGGCTGTATCGTGGATAACATTGATACCGTGACCGCTATTTACCAGGCAGTCCGCTTCGGCGAACCGCTGATGAGCCGTATCGTTACCGTGACGGGAGATGCTGTACAGAATCCGTGCAACTTTGAAGTACCGGTCGGCATGCTCTTGTCCGAACTTTTAGAGCAGGCAGGCGGTCTGAAAAAGCGAGGCGGTCAAGATCATCTGCGGCGGCCCGATGATGGGAAAATGCATTGTTTACAATGGATGTTCCTGTTACTAAGACAACATCTGCACTGACCTGCCTTACGGAGGATGAAGTATCTGCGCTGGCGCCATCTGCCTGCATCAATTGCGGACGCTGCGTTTCCGTCTGTCCGGGTCAGATTCTTCCGGCCCGCCTTTCCGTTTTTGCGGAGCACGGCGAGGAAGAGAAATTCCTGAAATACGGCGGAATGGAGTGCTGTGAATGTGGCTGTTGTTCCTTTATCTGCCCGGCAAGACGTCCGCTGACGCAGGAAATCAGCTCGATGCGTAAAGTGCTTCTGGCAAAGAGAAAGAAGAAATAGGGGGATCTTACATATGAATGGATTATTACACGTATCATCTTCCCCACACGCGCGGTCCAAGGTGACGACAGACAAAATCATGTTTGCCGTCCTGCTTGCCCTTGCCCCGGCAGCCTGCGTGGGAATCTGGAATTTCGGCCTTCGGGCGCTGCTTCTGATTGTGATTTCGATGGCAGTCTGTCCCCTGACGGAATATCTGTATGAAAAAGGAATGAAGAAACCGGTGACGATTGCCGACGGCAGTGCACTGGTAACCGGCCTTCTGCTGGCCATGAACATGCCGGTGCAGGCGCCTCTTTGGATGCCGGTGATCGGCGGTGTGTTTGCAATTCTCGTCGTAAAACAGCTTTTCGGCGGTCTTGGCCAGAACATTATGAACCCGGCGCTTGCAGGAAGATGCTTCCTTTTGATTTCCTTCCCGGGCCATATGACCAATTTCGCCGCTCCGGCAGCCGCACATCTTGTGGATACCGTATCCGGTGCGACACCGCTTGCCGCAGCAAAAGCAGGAGAGCAGGTGAATCTGCTGTCCATGTTCCTTGGAAACACGACAGGAACCATCGGCGAGACTTCCGCGCTTGCCCTTCTGATCGGCGGAATTTTCCTTGTCTGCATCCATGTGATTGACCTCAACATTCCGCTCATTTACATCGGAACGAGCTTTTATTCGCCTGCTTTCGGCGCCACGGCTTTGACATCAATTTCCTTGGCGCGCATCTTTTGGGCGGCGGTCTGATGCTCGGCGCATGGTTCATGGCAACCGATTACGTTACCCGCCCGATCACAAAGAAGGGACAGTATATCTATGCGGTCATTTTAGGACTTCTGACCGGCGTATTCCGTATCTTTGGAAATTCGGCAGAGGGCGTTTCCTATGCCATCATCTTTACCAACCTTCTGGTTCCGCTCATTGAGCGCGTGACCGTGCCGGTTGGATTCGGAAGAGGAGGCAAGAAAAAAGCATGAACAAAATTATAAAAAAGCGCACTGATTCTTGCGGCGATTACGCTGATTGCCGGCCTGCTTCTCGGTGCGGCCCACCAGGTAACCTTAGAGCCGATCCAGAAACAGCAGGAAAAAGAAAAACAGGAATCCTGTCAGAACGTATTCCCGGAGGCAGCTTCCTTTGAAGAAGTAACAATGAGCGATGCACAACAGGCAGAGCTTACGGCAGCACTGATCGGCCACGGTTTTGAAGCACAGACGATTGACGAACTGCTGCTTGCAAAAGACGCATCCGGCGCGACGATCGGCCTGGTTGAGATCATCTCCACAACCGAAGGCTATGGCGGCGGCATGCAGTTCTCGATGGGAATTGCATCGGACGGAACGACAAAAGGAATCTCTTTCCTGTCACTTTCCGAGACGGCCGGCCTTGGTATGCGTGCCGACACAGACGATTTCAAGAATCAGTTCAAGGATAAAAACCGTAGAAGCATTCTCCTACACAAAATCCGGCGCATCCGCGGATGATGAAATCGATGCGCTGAGCGGAGCAACTCTGACAACGAACGCTGTAACAAACGGTGTCAATGCAGGAATCTGCTGTTTTAACTACTGCAACGAATCCGGTCTGCTTTCCGGAGAGGGAGGGAACTCATGAGAAAAGATACGCCGCTGGAACGGCTTTATAATGGTATCATAAAAGAAAACCCGACCTTCGTCATGATGCTGGGTATGTGTCCGACGCTTGCGGTTACCACTTCTGCAAAGAACGGTATCGGCATGGGCCTTGCGACGATGGTTATCCTGACCGCCTCCAACCTGATGATTTCCCTGCTTCGGAAAATCATCCCGGACGGCGTGCGTATGCCAGCATACATCGTTGTTGTGGCATCGTTTGTAACCATCGTGGAATTTTTTAGATGGAAGGTTTTGATTCCGGCACTCTATTCCGCCCTTGGCATCTACATCCCGCTGATCGTTGTAAACTGTATCATCCTGGGACGCGCCGAGGCATATGCTGGAAAACATGGTCCGATCCCGTCTTTATTTGATGGTATCGGCATGGGCCTTGGATTTACCGTCGGCCTGACCCTGATCGGTATGTTCCGTGAGCTGATCGGAGCCGGAACCCTGTTCGGTATCCAGGTAATGCCGAGTGCTTACGAGCCGGTCAACATCTTCATCATGGCGCCGGGTGCATTCCTTGTGCTGGCAATGCTCGTTGCGGTGCAGAACCGCATCAAACGCCAGAAGTTAGAGAAAACCGGAAAACCGGCAGTCCCGGCAGAAGAGACCGGCTGTATGGCATGCGCCAATAAGGGCATACTGCCAGGCTGTGAAAGGGAAAGGAGGAAGCGAAATGAAAGAACTGATTTTGATTGCCATCGGTGCTGCGCTGGTGAACAACGTTGTCTTAAGCCAGTTTCTTGGCATCTGTGCGTTCCTCGGTGTTTCCCAAAAAGATGGATACGGCGGCCGGCATGGGTGGAGCGGTTATTTTTGTCCTCACGATTTCTTCATTTGTGACAAGTCTGATTTACAAATTTATCCTGGCACCGGCAGAACTTGATTATCTGAAAACGATCGATTTTTATTCTTGTCATCGCGGCGCTGGTGCAGCTCGTTGAGATGTTCCTGAAAAAGACGATTCCGTCTCTGTACCGAGCGCTCGGCGTTTACCTTCCGCTGATTACAACAAACTGCGCGGTACTCGGTGTGGCACTCATCAACGTACAGAAGGATTACACGATTCTGCAGGGTACGGTTTACGGTCTGGCAACCGCAATCGGCTTTACGATTGCCATGGTGCTGATGGCCGGCCTGCGGGAAAAGATGGAGTACAACGATATCCCGGAGTCATTCAAAGGAATGCCGATCGTTCTTCTTACGGCTATGCTGATGTCAATGGCATTTATGGGATTTTCCGGAATGATCTAGGAGGGATGAAGAGATGAATGGTATTTTAGCAGCCACCCTGATGGTGGGTGGAACCGGCCTTTTGATTGGTATTCTCCTTGGAATTGCCGGAAAGAAGTTTTATGTGGAAGTGGACGAGCGCGAGACGAAGGTCCGTGAAGCGCTGCCGGGCAACAACTGCGGCGGCTGCGGTTACCCGGGCTGTGACGGAGCGGCGGCTGCAGTGGTAAAGGGTGAAGCCCCGATTTCGGTCTGTCCAGTCGGCGGTTCTCCGGTTGCGGCAGCGATTGGTGCCATTATGGGACAGGAAGCCGGAGCACAGGAGCGCAGAAAAGCAGTGGTACGGTGCGCCGGTACGTGTGACGTGGCAAAGAACAAGTATGAATACACGGGTGCAAGGGACTGCTCCTACGCTGGTTTTGTACCGGGCGGCGGTCCGAAGAGCTGCGGAAACGGATGTCTTGGTTTTGGAAACTGCGTGAAGGCATGTAAGTTTGATGCGATCCATATTGAAAACGGCATTGCCGTTGTGGACGGCGAAGCGTGCAAGGCATGCGGTGCCTGCGTGAAGGCCTGTCCGAGAAATCTGATCGACCTGATTCCGTATGAGCAGAAGATCACGGTGAAATGCCGCTCAACCGAGAAGGGCAAGGCGGTGATGGAAGCGTGTGAGATCGGCTGTATCGGATGTAAGAAGTGCGAGAAGAACTGCCCGTCGGATGCAATTCACGTTGTGGACCAGCGCGCGGAGATCGACCCGGCAAAATGTACGGGCTGCGGCCTCTGCGCGGAGAACTGCCCGCGGAAGTGTATTATGGTAGAAAAATAAAAATGAGAAATTCCATGCTGTGGGAGGGAACTTCTGCGGCGTGGAATTTTTGCTTTTCGGTGATATCGTGTTAGCCAATGCCGGGGGTGGCTGGCTTGACTTGAATTTGGGAAAATGATAAACTGAAAGTCAGAAAACGAGGGGCAAAAAGCTAAAAAAATATAAAATGGCAGAAAGGACGGGGCACAAGTATGACAATGACAATGGATGAACTGATGAAAGTGCTCGATATGCAGGAGGATATTCTGCAGTTTACGCATTTTACAAATGCAGACGCATGGGAACTGGGAACGATGATCCTGATGGAGGCAAGACGGCGCGGAGCACAGGTTGGTATCATGATCCGCAGAAGCAACGGGGAAGTTGTATTCCAGTATTGTGATAACGGCATTACGCCGCACAATGTGGAGCTGATGAGACGGAAGAGCAATTCGGTGCTTCTGACGGAGCGGAGTTCGCTGCAGCTCTACATGGCAGCGACGAATGCGCCGGAGAGCGTAAAACAGATGGTACTGGACCCGAAGGAATACGCAATGCTGGGCGGAGGTTTTCCGATCTGCGTGGAAGAAGTCGGCGTTGTGGCAACCGTAGCAGTGTCCGGCATGGGACAGGTTTCGGATCATGATGTGATTGTGAAATGCATCAGCAAATATTTGCATATCGATGAAGTACCGAGAATCAGAACTGTATGAAAATGATGATTGAAACTAAATTTTGTGTATGATACAATGTCACCGGCAAAAAGACATGACAGTTCCATCAGGGACAACAAAACCCCCGTGAGCGGCAACTCACGGGGGTTGGTTTATGTCAGCAGGTTTTGCATATCTTCCGGCAGTGGTGCGTGGAAGTTTAAGGGTTCTCCGGTGATCGGATGGACGAAGGAGAGCGATGCAGAGTGAAGTGCCTGGCGGGGGAAAGTGCCGGGAGTTTTGTTGTAGAGGGTATCGCCGAGCAGCGGATGGCCGATGTAAGCCATGTGGACGCGGATCTGGTGGGTGCGGCCGGTTTCGAGATTGAGTTCGAGGTGGGAGAAAACGGAGCAGTGCGCGAGGGTGCGGTAATGGGTTACGGAGCGCTCGCCGGAGGCAAAGTCGACGGTGCGCTGGATGAGGGAGCCGTTGAGGCGGGCGATCGGGGCGTCGATGGTGCCGGATGCAGCGGTTTCGCCGAGGGCGAAGGCCTGATACGTGCGGTGGATTTCGCGGGAGCGCATGGCCTGGGAGAGAACGGCGGCGCTTAAGGCGTGCTTGGCGAGCGCGATAAGGCCGGTGGTGTCGCGGTCGAGGCGGTTGATACAGCGGTAGACGAAGGGTTCACCTTTCTGTTCAAAATACCATGCAATGCCGTTTGCCAGCGTATTTTCATAATTTCCAATCGACGGATGAATCGGCGTATCAGCGGGTTTATCCACAACGAGGATGTCGTCATCCTCATACACAACCGAAAACGGAACCGGCCGCGGCAGAATTCCGTCGGAGGGTTCTGTTTCGACAAGGTGCGTTTCGATCACATCCCCGGCGTGCACGGCCTGGCTCGTCCAGGCGCGGACGCCGTTTCGGAAAATGCCGTCCTCTGTGCGTTTTAAGCCCGTAATAATATGGCGCGAATATCCATGCCGGCGGAGAAACCATTCCACAGTCAGATTTTCTCGTTCCTCCTCCGGCGAAACCACATATGTAAACCTGTGTCCCATACACAAAACCTCCGTTTCTATAGCTTTTTTCATCGAATGAACCCTGTCATTTCGGGGCAAAATTTTCAAAAAGGAGACTTTCTCAGTCTTTCGCAAGTATAGCCGAAAACAGATGGAAAAGCAAGAAACTTACCTTTCTATAGCGAAAATTATAAAAAAATGTATAAAAGTTTCATGAAATGTCAGAATTTGATTGATTTAGCGAAAGAAAAGTTTATGCTACTAAAAAACGAAATGAAAATCAAGAAA
>ENA-OQHD01000336-OQHD01000336.1-human-gut-metagenome-genome-assembly--contig:-NODE-336-length-17946-cov-5.356810_pt1 | contig 17946 bp, 25 predicted proteins | sample MGYA00242560_ERZ504711 | MGnify/ENA primary metagenome ERZ504711 (study PRJEB26092, sample SAMD00036198) | human gut metagenome | host: Homo sapiens | study: EMG produced TPA metagenomics assembly of...
CGCGAAGATTTAGGAATTAAATTTTATGATCGAGACACAGTGGATCAGATCATAAAAGAAGTCGGAATACCGAAAGAGATTATGGAGAAGTGAGAGGTGTTACAATCGCAGGAAAAGGAGCGGAAGGAGATGTTCGTGGTTCCTTTTTCAAAATATGCAGATCTGACAGATCGTGCGATGCATGTTCAGAAAACGATTATACGGAAAACTTTCGGACAGAGAATCTTGTGTGATCATCGGGCGATCAGCAGATTACATTTTGAAGGAACATCAGCCGATTCTCAGAGTATTTATTTATTCTCCAAATGAAGTGAGGATTCATAACGTAATGAAGAGTCACAATCTTTCAGCAGACGATGCAAAGCTTCTTATCATAGAAAAGGATAAGAGGTACCATAAACGTCACCTGGCACTGACAGGAAGCAACCGTGGTGATCGTCATAACCGTGACATGCTGATTGATAGCAGTCTTCTGGGAGTAGATGGAACCGCAGAGTTGATTGAAGATGTAGCAAAAAAGATAATGAACAAGTAGGAGGGAACAGGTTATGACACAGAAAAAATCAGAGTTTAACAAAGTATTGAATGCCTGGGACATCCTTGTAATCGCCTTTGGCGCTATGATTGGATGGGGCTGGGTTGTATCAACAGGTGGTTGGATTGAAAAAGGCGGAGTTATCGGAGCTGCACTTGGTTTTGCAATCGGTGGTATCATGATCTTTTTCGTGGGTATGACATACGCAGAGCTGACAGCAGCAATGCCACAGTGTGGTGGAGAGCATGTATTCAGTTACCGGGCAATGGGGTCAACGGGATCTTTTATCTGTACATGGATGATCGTACTTGGATATGTCAGTGTAGCATGTTTTGAAGCTTGTGCATTTCCAACGATCATTACTTATCTTTGGCCGGGAGTTTTTAAAAGGCTATATGTATACAGTTGCAGGATTTGATATCTATGCATCCTGGCTGATCACGGCGATCGTAATCGCATTTTTGATTATGTTGATTAATGTTATCGGTGCAAAGACAGCGGCTATTCTGCAGACAGTTCTGACTTGTATCATCGGTGGCGCAGGAATCTTACTGATTGTTGCATCAGTGATCAATGGAACAGTTGACAATCTAGATGGACAGATATTTGCAGGAACTACAGCAGGTGTGAATATCAAAGCAATCATTGGAGTTGCGGCAATGTCACCGTTTTACTTCATTGGATTTGATGTTATCCCGCAGGCGGCAGAGGAAATCAATGTTCCACCGAAAAAGATTGGAAATATCTTGATTTTATCTGTAGTGCTTGCAGTTATCTTTTATGCATTTGTTATTATAGCAGTTGGATTCGTTATGAATCCTGGAGACATTATCGCGTCACAGGAAGCAACAGGACTTGTAACGGCAGATGCGATGGCAGCGGCATTTAACACGAAAATCATGGCAAAGGTTATTATTGTTGGAGGAATGTGTGGAATCGTTACATCCTGGAACTCCTTCTTACTTGGTGGTTCCCGTGCAATGTATTCCATGGCAGAGTCTTACATGATTCCAAAATTCTTTGCAAAATTACATCCGAAGCACAAAACTCCTGTAAATGCTTTGATCCTGATCGGTATTCTGACAATGCTTGCTCCGTTCGCAGGAAGAAAGATGCTTGTATGGATCAGTGATGCCGGTAACTTCGGATGCTGTTTCGCTTACTGCATGGTTGCTCTGTCTTTTATGATCCTGAGAAAGAAAGAGCCGGATATGCCGAGACCGTATAAGGTTCCATGCTATAAATTCTTCGGAACTATGGCAGTTATCATGTCAGGATTTATGGTTGCAATGTACTGTATTCCGGGAAGCGGTGGAAACCTGATCCTTCAGGAGTGGCTGATGGTACTTGGATGGTCAGCACTTGGTGTTGTGTTCTATGTTGTATGTAAAGTGAAATACAAAGAGTCCTTTGGTACACTTGTTGAGATCATCTCTGATGAGGATGCAGCAACTCTGATGCCAGAGGCAGATGAAGAAGAGCTTGATAAAGTGATCGATGCAGCAATTGATCGTGTATTGATGCAGAAAAGTGATTTGATTGGAGGTACAGTTTAATAATGAATGAATTTAGTTTTTCAGTTCCACAGAATATTACAGTAGGAAAGGGAAGCCTTGCAAAGCTTCCCAAGATTGCTAAGAAGTCAGGCGGCTCACATGCATTTCTTATGTCCGGACCGCATCTGGCGAAGATGGGGCTTGTGGAGAAGGCGGCAAATTCTTTGAAATCTGCAGGGATTTCCGTTGATACATTTACAGATATAGAAGGAAATCCTTCTGTTGAGACAGTGGATAAGGCAACAGCAGCATTTAAAGAAGCAGGCGCAGATTTTATCGTTGCATTTGGAGGAGGTTCTCCGATGGATGTGGCAAAAGCAGTCGGTGTTACTGCAAAATATGGTGGAAGTATTACAGAATATGAAGGTGCCCAAAAAAGTTCCGGGACCGATCATTCCATTGATCGCGATACCAACAACAGCAGGAACAGGTTCTGAGGTGACCGCATTTTCAGTTATTACAGATCACAGCAGAGACTATAAATTGACGGTATTCAGTTATGAAATTCTTCCGGCATATGCAATCCTGGATGCAGAACTTTTGACAACAGCTCCGGCAAGCGTTGCAGCAGCATGTGGAATAGATGCATTTATCCATGCGGAAGAAGCATATATTTCTACTGCGGCATCACCGTTTTCGGATGCGATGGCAGAGAAAGCCATGAGTCTGATCGGTAAAAATATCCGTCGTTTTGTTGCAAATCGTGGAGATATTGAAGCAGCAGAGTCAATGCTTGTCGGTTCACTTTTCGCAGGAATTGCCTTTTCCTTTGCAAGACTTGGAAATGTACATGCAATGAGCCATCCGGTCAGTGCATTCTTTGATGTGCCGCATGGAGTGGCCAATGCAGTATTGCTTCCGGTGATTGCAGAGTATAATGCACTGGCTGACCATGGAAGATATCTGACAATCTATAATGATATCAGTCCGGTTCCGGCTTACGAGGAAGAATTTGAACCAATGATGCTGGTAGACGCGATTCGTGAATTATGTGGGGAGATTGGAATTCCGGCAAATCTGACAGAAGCAATTAATAATGCCAGCAAGACAGGCCCGGTGAGTGCAGAAGAGATTGAGAACAAGATTGAAGCAATGGCAGTGGATGCCATGAAGAGTGGAAACATTGCAGTGAATCCGAGGTCTTCCAGACAGTGTGACATTGAAATGTTGTACAGAAAAGCGTTGTAAGGATGAAGTAGATGGACTATTTATCACATAATGTATCAGAAAATTTGAAGGAAATTCGTAAAGCAAAGGGAATGAGTCTGGAATTTGAGACAGACCAGCCACATGTGTACCGGAACCAGGGAACAGAAAAGGTATGTTGTGTGTGCTTCTTCCTGGATTATACGAGAATAATATGAAAAAAGAGATTTTAAATATAAAAAACAGGTGGTAGAATAGACACAGAACTATTCTATCACCTGTTTTACGTTACGAAAGAGAGGAAGAGAACATGTATCAGGCAGCAAATGACAGATATGAGAAAATGGCTTATGTACGTTGTGGAAAGAGCGGATTAAAACTCCCGGCAATTTCACTTGGATTGTGGCACAACTTTGGAGATACCGGTGTTTATGAGAATATGAAGGAAATCCTTTTCACAGCGTTTGATAATGGAATCGTACACTTTGATCTGGCAAATAATTACGGACCTGCTTATGGAAGTGCGGAGAAGAATTTTGGTAAGATTCTGAAAGAAGAACTTGGCGTGTACAGAGATGAGCTTCTGATCAGCACAAAGGCCGGTTTTGATATGTGGGAAGGCCCTTATGGAAACTGGGGAAGCAGAAAATATCTTCTTTCCAGTCTGGATCAGAGCCTGAAGCGTATGGGGCTGGATTATGTGGACATTTTCTACCATCACCGGATGGATCCGGAGACTCCGTTGGAAGAGACGATGGGAGCACTTGCAAGTGCAGTGCAGTCAGGAAAAGCACTTTATGTGGGACTTTCAAATTATGATGGTCCAACATTGGAAAAGGCAGAAGCAATCTTAAGAGACTTGAAGTGCCCATTTGTGATCAATCAGAACAGATATTCTATCTTTGACAGAACAATTGAGAAAAATGGATTGAAAGACACCGCGAAGAAGCTGGAGAAGGGAATTATTGCATTCAGTCCGCTGGCGCAGGGACTTCTTACCGACCGTTATCTGAAAGGAATCCCGGAAGACAGCAGAATTATGACAGATGGACGTTTCCTGAAGAAATCTGCTCTGACAGAAGAAAAACTTGTGAAAATCAGAGAACTGAACGGACTGGCAGCCGGAAGAGGTCAGACATTGGCAGAGATGGCATTGAGTTGGATTTTGAAGGATGGTATTGTAACAAGCGTTCTTGTAGGCGCATCAAAACCGGAACAGGTATTGGATAATATCAAGGCAATACAGAATACAGAATTTACAGAAGAAGAACTCCGCAAGATTGATGAGCTGTCACTCGTTTAAGCTAGTTGTCACTGTTAATCTGTGTTATACTGATTAAAATGAAAAGTTGAAAAAGGAGAATTTACCATGGATAGAATTGCAAGCTTTACAATCAATCACCTGGATCTGATGCCGGGGCTTTATGTTTCAAGAAGAGATGCGAAGGGTGACTGTGTTACAACTACATTTGACTTGAGAATCACAGCACCGAACAGAGAACCGGTTGTGGATACTCCGGCACTTCATACGATCGAGCATCTGGCAGCGACTTATCTCCGCAACAGTGAGAAGAAGGATGACGTGATCTACTTTGGACCAATGGGATGTAGAACAGGATGCTATCTTGTTATGTTTGGAAATCTGGATTCAGAGGATGTGTTGGATCTTGTTCTTGAGATGTGTGATTTCATTATCGGATTTGAAGGAGAGATTCCGGGAGCTGCACCGGAGCAGTGTGGCAACTATCAGGAGCAGAACCTTGATATGGCGAAGTATTATATTAAGAAATACAAAGATGCATTGGTGAATGACCGTCATCTTGTATATCCGGAATAATGAAAAGTGGGAATTGTCTGACGAGTTGTTTTCAGATAATTCCCACTTCGATTATACAGATCTGAGTTTTTAACATAATATAGCATGTCACTGAGAGGAATTGCAAAAATGCAAATTTAGTTCTTAAGCAATTCCGCATTCTTATGAATTGTCTCATTAACAATATTCTCTACATAACTTCCAATATGATTTTTTTGACATCCTTATCCAGTTCATTTGGATAGATCGGAGTACCGTATTCGAGAACAACATGTGTTTTCTTAATCTTTGGAAAATGATTTTCGAAAATTTCAGCAGTATTATTCATAGAAATCGGTACAATCGGACAGCCGGTCTTCGTGGCAATCTTGAAAGCACCTTCTTTGAAAGGAAGAAGACTTAATTCTTCACCTTTATTTCTTGTACCTTCAGGGAAGATACAGATAGAGATACCATTCTTTACATAATCGATTGCCTGCAGGATTGTCTTTAAACCTTCCTTCGGATTCTCACGATCAAGGAAAAGACAATAGACAAAACGCATCCAGGTAGAAAGAAGCGGAATCTTTTCCATCTCTTTCTTTGCCACATAACCTGTAAGATTCCTGCATCTGCTGTAAGTGAGCAGAATGTCAAAGAAGCTGCGGTGGTTTCCGATAAAGAGAACAGGTTCATCCGGTACATTCTCCTTACCGATCACGGTAACTTTCACACCGGTCATTTTCAAAATCACTTTAAATCCCCATTGGACAATACGCAGAGAACTGATGTCACGCGCATGTGGGTTGAATTTACCGATCAGCCATTCCACAAAGAAAACAGGAATAGAAAGAATCAGGTAAAGAATTAGAAAAATTGCAACAAAAATAAATCGAAACATATAATATCCTTTCTTTATCTTAAGAATAATAGAGTCGCCATAATATAAAATAACTACTGGCGCATGTAGCTTTATTATACCGTAGCAGCATAAAAAATACAACTGATGCATAGATTGAAGGGAAATAAAAAATCCGGATGGCGTTACTGTTTACAGTATCTGGAATATTGTAATGAAAAATAAAAAACAAAAGGGCATTTTAGCTGTGTTTCTACTGTGTGTCTGTTTTTTTTTATAAGCGGATGTATTACCAGGATTGAGAAAGAGCAAAACCGAAAAGATCTGGAATATATTCTGATCGACCAGGAGCATCTTCCGGAGGAAATGACAGAAGTGCTCGGTCAGTTAAAAAAGAAAGCATTTCATTTGTTTATTCGGATCAGGGAAAGACGTATCTTGCAGAAGGATACGGTGCATGTCCGACAACAGGATATACTATTGAGGTGAAGAAACTTTATGAAACGGAGCATGCAGTTTGTTTGAATACAAGTCTGATGGGACCGGCAACTGGTGAAGAGACGAAAGAAATCACGACATTTCCATACATAGTCGTGGAAATCAGTGAAACAGAAAAAGAGGTTATGTTTGATTGAGGAGGAGCAGGATGGAAATTGTGAAGAGAGCGATACGCCTGATGCATGAGGGAAAATGTATTTACGATCAGTTTCAGCTGGACGAAGACTATAACGTTCCGGATGCAAAGGAGGATGTGGGAAATGTAATTGAAGGGATAGTCTGCGTGAAGACGGAAGATATGAAGCTTGTAGAGAATTATCTGAAAATCAGTGGAAAAGCTCAATTTAAGATTTTGTATATGACAGCTTCTCTGGATCCGCAACCGGCAGTTTAGAAGGAAAGCTTCCATTGAAGAGATGGTATATGTAGAACAACCGGGAGAGGAAGAATATTTCCTGAAAAATCTCAGAACAGAGTTCAGTGTATCAATGGTGCATTCCAGAAAGCTGAGCCTGCATCTGCTGACAGAACTTGAAATTGGAAGGACTCAGATGATAAGTGAAGAAGTCACGGAAGATGTGGAAAGTGAACATGCTGTTCATCAAAAAAATGAAAAAGTTTCGTCTGCTTGGATTGTCAGACACCAAAAAAAGACACTTATAGAATAAAAGAAGAGATTACATTACCGGGAACGAAGGAGAGTATCAGCCAGATTCTGTTGTCCGAAGTGAGCGGTAGAAAGTTAGAACTGCGTCCGGGGACAGATGAGGTGACAGTCAGAGGAGAACTACAGGTGTTCTGTCTCTATCTGTCAGAAGAATCGAAGGCAGACTGGGTCAGTCAGGTGATTCCATATGAAGGAAAACTTCTTTGTAATGGCCTGACAGAAGGAATGTTTTATTCTGTGGAACATACTCTGGAGGATACACTGGTTGATATCCGTATGGATGAGGACGGTGAGATGCGGATCCTTGGGATTGAAGGGACATTACTGTTGCGGATGAACTTTTACGAAGAGCAGGAGATGGAGTTGTTAGAAGATATTTACTCTTTGCAAGAGCAGTGTATTCCGGAGAAACAAGAGACGGTTTTTTGAAGAGCTTTTAATGCAGAACCAATCCAGATATAAACTAACGGAACGGCTTTCACTTCCAGAATTAAAAGATGATGTACTTCAAGTACTCTGCAGCAGAGGGGAAATCCAGATAGAGCATACGGAGTATAGAGAAGAAGGAATCCAAATAGAAGGAATCCTACATCTTAACTTTCTTTACCTGCGAGGGGATGATGCAAGACCATATGGAAGCTGGCAGGGGATGATACCATTCCAACATCTGATCGAATGTTCCAATCTTCCGGAAAATGTACGGTGTACGATGAGTCATCATGTGGATCAGATCCAGGTGTCTATGGCGGGCAGTGAGGCTGTAGAAGTGAGAGCAATTCTTGCATTTGATGCATTCTTACGGCGGGAGGTAGAACTTCAGACAATCGTGTCTGTCATGGAGAAACCGCTGGATCTTGAACAGATGGATAAGAGGCCGGGAATCGTTGGTCATATTGTGCAGGAGAAAGAAGATCTCTGGGAGTTGGCGAAACAGTATATGACTACAGTTGAGGGGATTATGAATGTAAACGAATTGGAAAATGAAAATGTGAAAATAGGGGATAAATTGTTGATTTTTTAAAGAAAATATGAGTATACTGTAAGTACAATGTATACAAGATACATTTGTGTAAAATTTTCACATCTGGTTCTTTAGAAAACAGCGATGGAGGTACACAGGATGAATCAAATTGAATTAAAAGCACTTGCCAAGATTAATTTAGGCCTGGATGTGCTTGGAAGACGCGAGAATGGATACCATGATGTCAGAATGGTCATGCAGTCTATTTATCTGTATGATGAAGTGAAGATTGCGAAGAAGAAAGAACCTGGAATTACACTGACAACAAATCTGAAGTTTCTTCCAACCGGGGATGGCAATATCGCTTATAAAGCAGCGCAGCTTCTGATGGATGAATTTGATCTGAAAGAAGGGGTTCAGATCACGCTGAATAAGCACATTCCGGTAGCTGCCGGTCTTGCAGGAGGAAGCTCGAATGCAGCAGCGGTTCTGTTTGGAATGAACCGGCTCTTCGGACTGCGTCTGACCCAGCAGGAGTTGATGGATCGGGGCGTGAAGCTTGGAGCAGATGTTCCTTATTGTATCATGAGAGGAACCGTTCTTGCAGAAGGAATCGGAGAAGAGTTAAGTGTTCTTCCGGCAATGCCGAAATGTACGGTACTGATCGCCAAGCCTCCGATCAGTGTTTCGACGAAGATGGTGTATGAAGCACTGGACTCCAAAGAAATTGTCGAGCATCCGGATATTGACGGGATCCTGGAAGGACTTCGGAAGGGAGATCTTCACAAGGTCGCAGATTCTATGGGGAATGTGTTAGAGGATGTGACAATACCGATGCATCCGGTGATCGCGGATATCAAGCAGGTGATGCAGGATTGCGGAGCAATCGGGGCAATGATGAGCGGAAGTGGACCGACTGTGTTTGGTCTGTTTGAAAACCGGGCATCAGCAAGAGAAGCACAGAAGATGATTCGGGACAAAGGTCTGACAAGACAGGCATATGTGACGAATATACACAACGTTAGGAGGAAGTAAAGATGGGAACTGATTTTGAAGTAACAATGAATGAATATCTGCCTCTGAGAGATGTGGTATTTAATACATTGAGACAGGCGATCCTGCGCGGAGAATTGAAGCCGGGAGAGCGTCTGATGGAGATTCAGCTGGCGAACAAACTTGGAGTGAGCAGAACCCCGATCCGTGAAGCAATCCGTAAGCTTGAACTGGAAGGGCTTGTACTTATGATTCCGAGAAAAGGTGCGGAAGTTGCAGAGATCACAGAGAAGAATCTAAGAGATGTGCTGGAAGTGCGCTGTGCGTTAGAAGAGCTTGCAGTACAGCTTGCATGTGACAGAATGGATGAAGAAGGAGTGCGCGAGCTTCGTGCAGCAGCGGAGACATTTGAGTCTATTCTCAACAGTGATGATATTACACAGATCGCACAGGCAGACGTTGCATTTCATGATATTATCTACGCTGCAACAGACAACCGCAGACTGATCCAGCTTCTGAATAATCTGCGCGAACAGATGTACAGATACAGAATTGAATATCTGAAGAAGAAAGAATGCTACCCACAGCTGTTGAATGAGCATCAGACAATTATTGATGCGATTGCCGGACATGATAAAGAGCTGGCTACAAAGTTTACAAGCCAGCATATTAAGAACCAGGCAGAAACGGTTGTTGGCACTATCCGTGAGAAAGAAGAAAATGCTTAAAAAATAAAGAATGTGCCTTGGCACATTCTTTATTCTATATGTATGGAATTCGTTTTTGTGGAAAGACTCCATGTATGAACAGAATTGATTTATCATAGATGGAGGATGATATTATGAAGAAACGGTTTGCATTGCTCAGAAGAAAGCTGAAGTCTGTCCGAGAAGAAAAACTGCCGGGAAGAGCAGTGAGTTTTTTCAGTGGCAGCGGGACTTCTGATCGCTGCTTTCTTCACAGGAATGATATATACAAAACAGGAATTATATGCACAGGAAGAAACGCAGAAGCATCTGGCGCAGGAAGTGTTTCGCTTCCATGTGTTAGCGAATAGTGACAGCGAAAAGGACCAGAATCTGAAATTGCAGGTAAGAGATGCAGTATTGGATTATATGAAAGAAGAATTGTCAGAAGAACCGGAAGAGAAACAGTGTCTTAAGCAGACAGTGCAGTGGGCACGTACACATACAGATGAGATTCGTGCAATCGGAGAAAAGACAGTTGCGATGGCAGGAGAAGATCAGAGTGTGAATGTGGCTGTAACAACCTGTTACTTTCCTGACAGAACTTACGGTGATGTGACATTTCCTGCGGGAAATTATCAGGCACTGCGGGTAGAACTGGGAAGTGCAGAGGGACATAACTGGTGGTGCGTGCTTTATCCGAATCTCTGCTTTCTGGATACAACGAATGCGGTGGTTCCTGACAAAGGAAAGAAACAATTAAAACAGGTACTGACGGAAGAAGAATATTCCAAAGTGACAGCGAATACAAAGTTCAAGATTGGCTGGTATTTTTGGAAATAAGAAATAAAAGAGGTTAAGAAAATGTATGAATTTGATAGCAGAGTACGTTACAGCGAGGTAGATCATCACGGTACGATGACAGTTCCGGCGTTGATCAATTATTTTCAGGACTGCAGTACCTTCCAGTCGGAGGATCTTGGAATTGGTACAACGGTTCTGAAGGAAGAGAAAAGAGCGTGGCTTTTATCTTACTGGCAGGTGATCCTGAATCGGAAACCGGAGCTTGGTGAGAAGATCACAATCGGAACATTTGCAACAGAATTCAAGGGATTGTTTGGAAACAGAAACTTTTATATGAAAGATGCAGATGGAAAATATCTCGCCTGTGCGAATTCAGTCTGGGCATTTATTGATACAGAGACAGGAAGACCAACCAGGCCGCAGCCAAAGGATGTTCAGTTGTATGGAGTAGAAGAACCACTTGATATACCATATGAGGGAAGAAAAATCCGACTTCCGGAAGAGACAGATGATCTGGAAGCATTTCCGGTCAGAAAGTATCATATTGACACAAATGAGCATGTGAACAACTGTCAGTATGTGCAGATGGCATTGGAATTTCTCCCAGATGATCTTCAGATTGCACAGTTGCGTGTAGAGTATAAAAAGGCAGCTGTACTGGGGGATATGATCTACCCGAAGCTGAGTAAAGAAGCAGACAGAATCGTTGTGGAACTCTGTGACGAACAGGCAAAACCATATGCAGTTCTGGAATTTAAAGAAGAAATATAAAAGAAGCGATAGAATAGAAAAACTCCCGGATGTTCCTACAGAAATTTCTGTGAACATTCGGGAGTTTTTTGTCGCGAACAAGTAACGTTCGCAGGTGATATTTACTTATCAAGACTTACCAGGACATCTTCCAGAACATCCTCAACAGAATCAGTTACTTCATCCGCATAGTAGGATACACCAGGTGCACTGTTTGACATTGCGTAGCTGTGACCGACCAGTTCAAGCATTTCCAGATCATTATACTGATCTCCGAATGCCATACATTCTTCCGGCTTTACATGGAATAATTTCATCAGGTTAGAAAGAGCGGCACCTTTATTTGTTCCTGGAGCAATGAAGTCAATCCAGATATTTCCGGAAGTAACAACCTTAATCTCTGCACCGAACATTTCCTGTAAGTGTTCTAAATATTGCATGATTACTTTTGTGTCATCAATCATATTACAGATTGCAATCTTGAGAAATGGACCTTCGATTTTGCTTAGGTCGTCTACAATTTTTGTTGTGTTCTGCATGACATTTACAATATGATTTACAAAAGCTTCATGATTATCTTCAATCAGACAAGCATCTTCTCTGGAGATGAGAATATCAAAATTCGGTGATTTTTCACTTCATCTATAATGCGGCAGGCAAGGTCATCTGCAATTATTCCGCGAGAGATTACCTTTCCCTGATGAATACAGATGGAACCATTTTCTCCAATATAGGAAATCTCGTCCTTAATCTCAGAAAACAGTCTACGCTCATTATCATACTGGCGTCCGCTTGCAGCAACAAAGTGAATGCCTTTTTTGGTGTCAGTTCATGAATCAGCTCTATGGCACGAGGAGTCAGTTTCTGTGCTCCGTTATGAAGAAGCGTACCATCAAGGTCGCTTGCGATTAATTTGATCATATGTAAAATCCTCCTGATTTTTCAAACTCTGTTTACGCAAAAAAAGTTTAACATCATCTTTCGAAAGAATCAAGAAAGTTATTCTGCAATCACTTCTTCAGCACGTTTCAGTGCGGCACTGATATTCGGCTGGAAGTTCTCTTTTCCAACCAGCTCTGTGAATCCGGCTTTCTCCATAACTTTCATTGGCTGTTCGTTGACGTGGGAGAAGACAACCGTAATTCCCTTTGACTCACAGACTTCTACCAGATCAACCAAAGCATTCATAGCAGTACTGTCCAGCGCAGGAACGCTTCGCATACGAAGAACGAGGCAGGTAGTAAAATCTTTTACGACAATGTGTTCAATCGCACTTGCTGCTCCGAAGAACAGAGGTCCTGAGATCTCGTAGACACGGATCTGAAGTGGAAGTTTCTGAAGGTGTTCATTGACATCCGGGGTGTCATCATCCACATAAGTCCAGCTGTTGACGTGTGTTTCTTCACTCATACGCTTAATAAAGAGCAGGCAGGCAAGAACCATGCCAATCTCGATTGCTACGACCAGGTCGAAGAGTACTGTCAGGATAAAGGAAGCAAAAAGGTACAATGATATCACTCTTTGGAGCAGTCTTGACCAGTTTTACAAAGGTACGCCACTGGCACATATTATATGCAACGATAAACAGGATTGCTGCGATTGTTGGCATTGGAATCATTCCGGCATATGGCATCAGTACGACAAGTACAATGACCAGTGTAATGGAATGAACGATTCCGGCAATCGGAGTACGTCCGCCGTTTTTAATATTTGCAGCAGTTCTTGCAATAGCTCCTGTCGCAGGGATTCCGCCGAAAAGGGCAGAAGCAATGTTGCCGGCTCCTTGGGCTACAAGTTCCATGTCGGAACGGTGTTTACCGTTGATCATTCCGTCTGCGACAACACAGGAAAGCAGAGATTCAATCGCTGCGAGAACAGCAATTGTAAATGCGTTCGGAAGTGCATTTTGAACAACTTCAAATGATACAGCCGGAAGATGGAAGGATGGGAGTGAGTTGCTGATCGTATAAAGATTTCCAATTGTAGAAACTTTTAACGGCAGGAACTGAACCATCAGGATTCCAATGATAACTGCGATCAAAGATCCAGGGATTCTTTTGAAGATGTATGGAGCAATGATCAGAACAGCAAGACTTACTGCACCGACAATCAGTGCATCAATATTAATTGTAGAGAAGTTTTCAACAACAGCATGGAATTTCTCTGTTGTCTCGATCGGTTTTAACCCCCTCCGGGTAGGTAAGTCCGAAGAAATCTTTCAGCTGTCCGATTACAATTGTAACAGCAATTCCGGAAGTGAATCCGGTTGTGATCGTAAATGGGATGAATTTGATCAGACTTCCGAAATGGCACAGTCCCATCAGAACTAGAAAGATACCGGCGAGGATTGTTGCAATGACAAGTCCATCCATTCCGTCTTTGGCAACAATGCCGGCGACGATTGTTGCGAATGCAGCCGTTGGTCCGGCAATCTGTACACTGCTTCCGCCAAGTGCAGAGATGACAAATCCGGCAACGATCGCAGTGAAGATACCAGCCTCCGGGCCTACACCGGATGCAAGTGCCAGTGCAATTGACAGCGGCAATGCAATAATTGCTACAATGATTCCGGCAGTTACGTCTTTGATGAACTGAGAACGATTGTAGCTCTTTAATGATGTAAGTAACATCGGCTTCAATGAATTCATTTGATAGATCAATCCTTTCTTTTGTGATAACTATAAAACATAACCTTTCAAGTATAGCATAGAAAAAGGGACACTGAGAAGAGGAAACCTTGTATGTTTTTAAAGACATGAAGAGGTTATTGTTCACTCCCGTGTCAATCACTTCGCTGATTGACACGGAGGATGCATGTTTGGGTTTGAATGCATCTCGCCCTATCGCCAAAGGCGATTTAAAATGGCGAGATGCGTTACTGGTCGCACATCGTGTGAACAGTAACATGAAGTAGAATGTTAAGAGAAAAAAGCTTGTATCTGATTTATAAAGGTAATATAATAGGAATAACTTGTAAAGCATGTTTTATATAATAAAAATATGTTTTACGGTAGCAAATTTGTGAATAGATCTGATAACAAAAGGGGTATCACAAGAAAGAAAAGGAAGATTATTATGGGAAAATATTTTGGAACAGATGGTTTCCGTGGTGAGGCGAATGTAGTTCTTACAGTAGAGCATGCATTTAAAGTAGGACGTTATCTTGGATGGTATTTCGGACAGGACCACAAGGCCAGAATCGTAATCGGAAAAGACACAAGAAGAAGCAGCTACATGTTTGAGTATGCACTTGCTGCAGGACTGACAGCATCAGGAGCTGACGCTTACCTTCTTCATGTAACGACCACACCAAGTGTTTCATATGTAGTAAGAACAGAAGATTTTGACTGTGGACTTATGATTTCAGCGAGCCACAATCCATACTATGATAATGGTATCAAGGTAATCAACAGCGAAGGTCATAAGATGGAGGCTGAGGTTGAGGCAAAGATCGAGGCTTATATCGATGGGGAGATTGATGAGATCCCGCTGGCAACAAAAGAGAGCATTGGCCGCACAGTTGACTATGCAGCAGGAAGAAACCGTTATATCGGTCATCTGATTTCTCTTGCAACACGTTCCTTCAAGGATATGAGAGTTGGACTTGACTGTGCGAATGGTAGTGCGTCAAGCGTTGCCAAGAGTGTATTCGATGCACTTGGAGCAAAGACTTATGTAATCAACAATGAGCCAAATGGTGTGAATATTAATACAAACTGTGGTTCTACACATATCGAAGTTCTGCAGGAGTATGTAAAAGAGAAACATCTGGATATCGGATTTGCTTATGACGGAGATGCTGACAGATGTATCGCAGTTGATGAGAATGGAAATGTTGTAGACGGAGACCGCATTATGTATGTATGTGGTAAATATCTCATGGAGCAGGGAAAACTGAAAGACAATACAGTTGTTACAACAATTATGTCTAACCTGGGACTTTATAAAGCATGCGATAAGATTGGTATGAAGTATGAGCAGACAGCAGTTGGTGACAAGTACGTTTATGAGAATATGCTTAAGAATGGATATGTTCTTGGTGGAGAGCAGTCCGGACACATTATCTTCAGCAAGCATGCACGTACAGGTGACGGTATCCTGACATCTCTTATGGTTATGGAAGCGATCATTGAGAAGAAGCAGACACTTGGAACACTTGCAGATGAAGTGAAGATCTTCCCACAGCTTCTGAAGAATGTTCGTGTAAAGGATAAGAAGACAGCACTGGATAACGCGGCAGTTCAGGCGGCAGTAGAGAAAACAGCTGAAGAACTCGGAACAGACGGACGTATCCTTGTTCGCGAGAGTGGAACAGAGCCGGTAATCCGTGTTATGGTAGAAGCAGCTTCTGACGAGATCTGTGAGAAGTATGTAGACAGCGTTGTAAAAGTAATTGAAAGCGAAGGACTTTGCGAGTAAATAATTAAGAAGAGAGTTGTCGTGTAAGACAGTAAAAGATGCCTTGTGAAATATAGTTTTTCCGCGAGGCATCTTCTTTGTTCAAAAAAATGAAGAGAAACATTTTAAAATGAATCCCCTCTTTTAACATCTAATAGAAAATATTTATTTGATTTAAAATTAATCGATATATTTCAGCCATCCTTCCGGTGCTTCGATACGTCCCATCTGGATACCTGTCAGTGTATCGCGAAGTTTTGCGATTGTAGGTCCCATCTGTTCCATTCCACTAGGGAAGCAGATTTCTTCTCCGTGGTTGACAATCTTACCAACCGGTGAGATAACAGCGGCTGTTCCGCACAGACCACATTCAGCGAAGTCTTTTACTTCATCAAAGTAAACATCTCTTTCTTCTACTTTCAGTCCGAGATAATGTTCAGCAACATACATCAGAGAACGTCTTGTGATAGACGGAAGAATTGTTGTGGAGTGTGGTGTAACTACAGTGTTATCTTTTGTTACGAACAGGAAGTTTGCTCCACCTGTCTCCTCAACTTTTGTTCTTGTAGCGGAGTCAAGGTACATATTTTCATCAAAACCATTTGCGTGAGCTGTAACAATTGCGTGAAGGCTCATTGCATAGTTCAGTCCGGCTTTGATGTGTCCTGTTCCATGCGGTGCGGCGCGGTCAAAGTCTGATACGCACAGTGTCAGTGGCTTCACGCCGCCCTTGAAGTACGGACCAACCGGAGTAGTAAATACACGGAACTGATAGTCAGTAGCAGGTTTTACACCAATTACAGGATTGATTCCGAACATATAAGGTCTGATATAAAGTGTTGCTCCCGTTCCGTAAGGTGGAACGTAAGCTTCATTTGCCTTTACTGTCTGAACAATAGCATCAACAAATTTATCTTCCGGGAAAGGCGGCATCTCAAGACGTTTCGCTGAGTCAACCATTCGCTTCGCATTGAGGTCTGGACGGAAAGTGACAATGTGTCCATCCTCTGTTGTGTAAGCCTTCATTCCTTCAAATACTGTCTGTGCATACTGAAGAACTCCGGCACATTCATTCATGACGATGTTAGGATCTTCTGTGAGACCACCTTCATCCCATGCTCCATCTTTATAATTAGCTACAAAACGCTTATCTGTAGGGATATATCCGAATCCGATATTTTCCCAGTCAATGTTTTTTTTCTCCATTGTAGTAAATCCTCCATTCCTTTATGCGGCGAAAGACCGTATGATTTCTAATTAACGCTATTATAATACCGTCAATTGAAAAAATTCAAGAGTGCGCTCTGTTTTTTGAAAATGTTTTTACGGACATGTAATAGTCAGAATCTAAATCCTGCAACTAAATAGTTACAATAACTGTCTGATATCCGGCGCGCTTCAACCGGCGTTCCATTTTTACAGCTTCGTCAAGCGTATCATATTCTCCGACCGTTACCCGGAATAAACCATCCCCTTCTGTCAAGACAGCAGGAAAATTCATTTCGGTTAATTCATTCAGGAGCCGTCGTGCATATCGTTCACTGCGGAAAGCCCCGGTCTGCACTGCATAGTGAGGGAGAGAAGAATCACTGCTGATTTCTCCGCTTTCTTCTAATGTATCAAGGATTCCCTCAGCAATCGCAAGCGCAATATCATCAAAGTTATCATCAAAGAGCCGGTTATCAGTGTCAGAGTTGATAAATCCGACCTCTACCAGAACCGCCGGCATCTGTGTACGGCGCAGAACGACCAGACCGGGGCGTTCTTTTACGCCGAGATTGATGAAGCCGAGAGCTTCAAGGCCTTCATTAATATTTTGAGCCATTGTGTACTTCAGACCGGATTTGTTGTAAACTAGAGATTCTACGCCGGATACGGTATTATCTGTTGGATAAGAATTACGGTGAATAGACAGAAAGAAGTCTGCACCGGCTGCATTTGCTTCCAATGCCTTCTGATAGGGAGATTCATAAATGTCTGTTGTACGTGTATAGAGCACATCGATTCCACGTTCCTGCAGCAGTTCTCCAATGGCAAGCGTTAAAGATAAGGTGTCATCCTTTTCCTGGCGGCCGTTATAGACAGCTCCGGGGTCACGACCGCCATGACCTGCATCAAGCATGATAGAATAAGACATATAATCACCTCATTATTTTGTGCTTCTATATATTATATGATGTAAGTGTCAAAAGTATAAATTGCGTTTGTGCTCGCACAAATAAGCAATTTATACTTATTGACACGCCGAACACCGAAAACGGAATAAAATGGTGTGAATACGCCATTTTATGGGAGTTT
>ENA-OQHD01000337-OQHD01000337.1-human-gut-metagenome-genome-assembly--contig:-NODE-337-length-17927-cov-3.064270_pt1 | contig 17927 bp, 13 predicted proteins | sample MGYA00242560_ERZ504711 | MGnify/ENA primary metagenome ERZ504711 (study PRJEB26092, sample SAMD00036198) | human gut metagenome | host: Homo sapiens | study: EMG produced TPA metagenomics assembly of...
ATTAGGTATGGTGCGAATACACGTAAGCAGGACTTGTCTGCTTCAGTGGGTGTAGTAAGTAATACTGAAGAATTGGCTGCTCGCCCGGTAACTTCTACCGAAGGCATGCTGCAGGGACAGCTGGCAGGTGTTACCATTACGGCCGATGGTGGCGACCCAACTTCTTCTCCTAACATTGTGATTCGTGGTCAAGGCTCACAAGATGGAGACAATGTACTTTGGGTTGTGGACGGTGTTCCCGGTGCACCTATCTCATCCATGAATGATATTGAAAGTATCGTTGTTTTGAAGGATGCTGCTTCTGCTGCTATCTATGGCGCACAGTCTGGTGCAGGTGGTGTTGTGTTGGTAACTACCGAAAAAAGCGAAACAAGGTGCTCCTTCGTTGACTTATGACGGCACTTTTGGTATTCGTCAGGCTACCAATTTGATAGAACCACTGAATGCGGAGCAGCAGATTGAGATGCGTAAGATATCTCATCAAAATGCAGGACTTTCGCTTCCAGTCGGTTGGGATGTTACCAAAATCCATGGATAGGTACGACTCGTACTGATTGGATGGATGAGATTTTCCGCACTGCCTTCTACCAACGTCATAACGTAGCGTTGAATGTAGGTTCTGATAATTTTTCAAATCGTATATCTTTTGCTTACGATAATGATGAAGGTGTTTTGATTAATACTTTCAAGAAGAATCTTACATTACGTTATAATGGTAAAATGCAGCTGAACAAGTGGGTGAGCGTCAGTGAGGATTTTGTATGGCAGAACACTACCCAACGTTCCAAAGCTACGGATAACGATGCTTATACAGGACCTATCCTTTCGGCTATCTACATGCCGGCAAGTGCCACTGTCTATAATCCGTTGGACGGAAGTTATGGTGGTGTGACTACGGAAGAGCCTGCCTATATTGAAAAATATGGTTCGAATTTCTCTGATATCCACGGGGATGCTGTAAATCCGGTACGTCTATTGGAAGCAGAGAATTTGTATGACAAGATAAGTGACATATGGAGCACTACCAGCTTGGAGATAGCTAATGTACTTCCTGGATTGAAGTTTACGAGTCGTTTTACTTATAATATGAAGACTAATCATTACAAGAAGTTCAATCCTATTCGTGATGAAGTAGGTAAACCGGCTTTGTCGAATAATCTTCAAGAAACTACTTACCGTAGAGATGCTTGGAAGACGGAAAATACCCTGACTTATGATAAGACATTCGGTGAACATACGGTTGGTGCCTTGTTCTCGACTACGGCAGATCATTCTGAAACGCGTGGACTGGAAGTGACGGGTAAGGATTTTGCGGATGAATCGGAATTTTTACAATACATGGCGTATGCAGGATCAGTGACAGCATCTGACTATTTGACTGGACCTGATGCCAATGTGTCGTTGATTGCCCGTTTGGCTTATTCTTATAATGACCGTTATTTTGCTACTGCATCTTGGCGTCGTGATTATGCTGGACGTTTGCCTAAGGAAAATAACTATGGTGATTTCCCTGCAGTGACCCTTGGATGGAAAATATCTAATGAAAAATTCTTTAAGAAGAGTGATTTTATCAGTTTGCTGAAATTGCGTGCTTCTTGGGGGCGTGTAGGTAATTTGAGCTCTATAGGGCTTAATTATAAGTCTGCTTTGTTGAAGAAAAGCTCGTGGACAGAACAAGCACAATATGGTCCTGAGGCAAATAATATCTGGAATACATTTGATTTACAACGGCTCTGCGTTAAATCCTGATTTGACCTGGGAAACTTCAGAACAGACTGACTTGGGCTTGGATGTTGAGATGTTTGAAAAACCGTTTGTCGGTATCATTAGACTATTTTGATAAACGTACTTTCAATTTGATTCAGACACAATCAATGGGGTGGCCTTCTACTATGGGACTCGATGCCATGTTAATCAATCAAGGTGAAGTGCGTAACCGTGGCTTTGAGATTCAAGCTAATTGGAGCGATAAGATTAACAAAAATCCTTTCTTATTTCGTATCGGGTAACTTCTCGTATTTAAAGAACTGGGTATCAGATATAGGTGTGAAGGATGCGGATGGCAATCCGGGTTTGTGGCCTAATGATAAAAGGTTCCGTAGCATCCCTTATATGATGCAGAGTACGGAAGGGGAACCTCTGAATTCCTTCTACTTGATTAAGACAGATGGTTTGTTCCAAAGTGATGCAGAAGTTGCCGAGTGGAATGCTAAACATGGAACATATGTGACCAATGATAATGGTGAAAAAGAGTGGGTAGGTATTCAGCCGAATGCCAAGGCTGGTGACTTGAAGTTTGTGGATCATAATGGCGATGGTAAAATTACGGATGCAGACCGTCAGTATATGGGTAGTGCGACTCCGAAGACGACTTTTGCCTTTACATTGGGAATGACGTGGAAAAAACTTTCTTTCAGTGCCATGTTCCAGGGAGTAGGTGGAGCAAAAGCTTTATATGTAGGAAAGTACATGCTGTTGAGTGATGTAGAAGGAAACTTTAACCGTTCCAGCGGGATATTGAATGCTTGGAGTCCTACAAATACCGGTTCTGATATTCCTCGTTTGTCAAAGAATGACCCGAATGGAAACTTTACGACTGCATCTGATTGGTATTTGGAGAATGCTTCTTATCTGCGTTTGAAGAATGTAACCCTTTCTTATGATTTAAGCGATGTATTCCGCAAGTGGTCTCATTTGAATGACCGTAACAGCCGTTTGTCTGTGTACTTCAGTGGTGAAAATCTTGCTACTATCACTGGATATTCTGGTATGGATCCTGAATGTGGTGGCTGGGATGCTTTGAAATATCCGGTATCTCGCGTATTATCTGTTGGTGTAAAATTGACTTACTAATAATTAATAGAGAAGAATGATTATGAAAAAAAAGTATATATTTTTTGGCGATGTCTGCCACATTGCTTATGAGTTCTTGCAGTGACTTCCTTGATGTGCAACCAGAGGGAGATGCTACTACAACGACTTATTTTACCAATGACCTGCAGGCTATTGATGCTGTAGATGCATTGTATGAAAGATTTCATCAGGAAGCTGTATATGGACGCGAACTGTTTTGGGAACAAGGTGCCGCGTGCGACGTTGTGTGGGGAAAGACCCGTGATTTTCCAACACTTGCTACATTGAAATATACAGGAGACGAATCCCCTTTGCGTACTAATTTTTGATACTATGTACAAAGTGATGGCACGTTCCAACTGGGTAATACAAGAGTTGCTTAAGAAAGGGAAAAGCACCACTTTGAGTGATATTGAAAAGAGAAGTCTCGGTGAAGCTTACTTCACTCGTGGATGGGCTCATTTCTTGATTGCTTATCGTTACGGTCTTGATACACAAGGGGTACCTTTTGTCCGTTATGAAGATTTTGAAGGTGGCTATGACAATTCTATTCCTCCTCAGCAAGCTTCGGTCATCGATAATTATAAATTGATTATCTCGGATATGGACAAGGCAATAGAGTATTTGCCCCGTTTTGAAGAGTATGGAGATAATGATAGAGGACGCGCGCACGATGCGGCTGCAGTAGCTTTTAAAGCTAAAGTTTATGCTTATTGGGCAACTTGGGATGCTACACAATGGGGAAATGTAATCAGTATGGTCAATGAACTGGAAACTGCTTACGGACGTGATTTAGCCGGTACTTATGAAGAGTTGTTCTCTTCTGATTTCTCTAAATGGTGGAATAAAGAGTATATTTGGACTATTCCTGGAAATGGTGGCTCTCAAGGTGGCGGTTCGGAGTTTCCGGGAGTTGTCCTTGAGAACAAAGGCTGGGGACAATATAATGGCTGGGGACAGAACAAGCCGTCTTATGATATTTACGAAGAGATGTTGAAAGACGGAGCTGGTAATGACCGTTTGGTTCGTACGGTTTTAGAGTATGGTCAGGAATTTCAATTCTTGGGTGAATCCCGTGCTTTTTATTCAAGCTCGGATATTGAATCCGGTTTTATGATTAATAAATACATGGATCCCTTTAAGTATGAAGATGCAGCCAATAAGGGGTATATCAATACAAACGGAGACTGGCCGACGGTACGTATTAATTTTCCGGTTACCGTTTTGCAGAAATGTTACTTTTCCGTGCGGAAGCTTATTTGATGACTAATAAAGCGGACTTGGCTACGGCTGATTTGAATCGCATTCGTAAACGTGCCAATGTTGCATTATTGACGGGCACTGCTACTATGGCTGACCTATATCATGAACGCCGTTGTGAATTGGCATTTGAGTTTACAGACCATTTATATGATTTGAAACGCTGGTATCGCTCAGGCAATACTGAAATAAAGGCTTTGGCTGCTGCCGAATTGAATGCCCGTCCGCGCGTACGTCATTATGCCAACCGCCAGGACCCTGCTTCCACATTCGTTGTAGGTGAGTATGAGGATTATACGGATAAGATTGCTTATCAGGATTACATGATCGTATTCCCTTATCCTTCGGTTCAGATTACCAAATCTGATGGTAAATTAAAACAGAATCCTCATTATGATTGATATTTTCTCTGAAAGAGATAAAATATAAAAAACGACCTCATTGCCATTGGTCTAATCTGCAGGGGTTGGTATTTTCGGGTATTGATCCTTGCAGATATTTCTTCTTTTTCTTTCATTTGCAAAGGCTATTCATAAAATCATTTTAATATACGGAGAGACGGCATTCCCGACAGTCTGCAGCGCTCTTCAAATATACAGTCTGATGAAATTAAAAATCTCTTATATGTGCAACTACTGCCTTTTGGGCCTTGCTGCTCTTGTACATCCGGTGAACTATCTCCCGTAGACTATGTAGACCCTTTTTATAGGTACCGGCTTTCATGGGCATACTTATCCGGGGGTCAACCGTTCCGTTCGGGGCGGTACAGTTAAGTCCTGACACGCGTGCCGGAAACTGGGATGCTTGTTCGGGGTATCATTATAATGATACGACTCTAAAAGGTTTTTCTACACACACATTTAAGTGGGACCGGATTGCATTGATCTTGGGGATATACTGTTTCGTCCTACTACGCTGAAACCGGATTTGACTACGGAAAGCATTTACCAGCCAGCGGCATTTTTTCCCATAAAGACGAAGATGCTTCTGCCGGATATTATTCGGTTGTTCTGAAAGAAGAAGGAATAAAAGCTGAATTGACGGTAACGGCACACGCCGGTATGCACCGCTATACGTTTTCTTCCGGCAAAGAAGCATCTATTATTATAGATTTGACTCATTTGCTTGATAACGAATATATTTATGAGGCTGAACTTGAACAGACTGCCGCCAACGAAATAACAGGTATGCGCAGAACCAGGGGATGGACGGACAATCAGTACGTTTATTTTGTAGCCCAGTTCTCGAAACCTTTTCAGGCCATAGACTTTATACAGAATAAAAAGATGGTTTCTGCAGGAGTTAAGTTGAACGGTACCGATTTGCAGGCTTGCTTGTCCTTCGATAATAGTAATGGAGAGCCGGTTATAGCCAAAGTTGGATTATCCATTGTCAGTGAAAAGAATGCACGTGAGAATTTGGAAACCGAGGTGATAGGTTTCGATTTTGATGCCGTGCGTAGTGCTGCCCGTTCCGCTTGGGAACAAGCTCTCTCTGCTATTACGGTAAAAGGCGGCAATACGGACGACTTGAAGAATTTCTATACAGCCATGTATCATTCTATGGTTGTACCCAATGTCGTGAGTGATGTCAATGGTGAGTACCGCCGTCATATATGGAAATTGGGCAATTGCCAAAAGGCAAAGTGCAATATTCTACATTTTCGCTTTGGGATACTTTCCGTGCATGGAATCCGTTGATGACTTTGATTGATACAACTTTGGTCAATAATATGATAAATTCCTTTCTGGACATTTACGAATCTTCGGGTGAACTTCCTATCTGGCCGCTTTCTGCCGGAGAGACGGGAACTATGATTGGTTATCATGCAGTGTCCGTTATAGCAGATGCTTATATGAAGGGTATTAGAGGATTTGACGCGGAAAAGGCGTTGGAAGCTATGGTAGTTTCTTCTGAAAAGAACAAAAAGGGGAGCTGATTACTATATTCAGAATGGCTTTATTCCTTCTAATATAAAGAAAGAGTCCATCTCTTGTTTGCTGGAGTTTGCCTATGATGACTGGTGTATTGCACGTATGGCTCAGGAAATGGGTAAGGATGATATTTATCAAAAGTATATTCAACGTTCCCAGAACTATATCAATGTTTTTGATGGTAATACAAAAATTCTTCCGCCCCAAGCGGATGGATGGGAACTGGGAAACTCCCTTGAATCCTATTGAGATAGGTCGTGCCTATACGGAAGCCACAGCCTGGCAGTATCGTTTCTTTGTACCTCACGATGTAAGCGGTATGGCACAACTGTTTGGTGGTAAGAAAGAGTTTATTACCGCACTCGATTCTATCTTTACAGTAGAGTCGGATGTACATGGCGATTTAGTGGATATTACCGGACTGATAGGTCAATATGTTCATGGCAATGAGCCGAGCCATCATATCGCCTATCTGTACGATTACGTCGGACAGCCTTGGAAGACGCAGGAAATGACACGCCGTCTGCTCCATGAAATGTACGCTCCTACGCCTGAAGGAATCATTGGTAATGAAGATTGTGGACAGATGTCCGGTTGGTATATATTATCCAGCTTGGGTATTTATTCAGTTTGTCCGGGAAGCAATGAATTTGCACTGACTACTCCTCTATTTGAGAAAGCGGTTGTCAACCTGGCAAATAGAAAGACTTTGACCATCCTTGCCAACAATCCGAAGAAGAATGTCTATATCACAAAAGTAGAATTGAACGGACAACCGATAGATGTAAATTTTATTACTTATGCACAGTTGATGGAAGGTGGAGAACTTCGTTTTACTTTGTCCGATAAGCCGAATATGGAGAGAGGTGTTTCCTCTGAAGCATCCCCTTATTCCTATACTAAAGATGAAGTCGTTTCCATTCCCTATGTGGATAAGGATTGAACTGTTTATGGATAGTACGGTTGCATTGCCACAACAACCAAGGATGCCGAAATCAGATATACATTGGATGGCAGCGAGCCCACAGAGCAGTCGGCATTGTACGAGCAGCCTTTTGAACTGGACAAGACCACTTTAATAAAAGCCAAAGGATTCAAGGAAGGTCTCCGCTCAAGCAGAACATTATCCATATCGGCAACGAAAGCTGAATTAAAGGCTGCTCTTTCTGTAAATCCTACTCAGAATGGTACATCTTATAAGTACTTTGAAGGCACTTACCAGAAAGTGGCTGATGTAGAAAAGTCACCGTTGCTGGAGTCTGGTGTCATGCCCGAACCTTCTATTAAGGGTGCTAAGCAGGAGGATCATTTCGGTTATATCTTTTCTGGATTGATAAATGTTCCCGAAGATGGGGTCTATACTTTCCAGACCCGTTCGGACGATGGCAGTGTCTTGTACATTCACGATGAGCAGGTAGTCAATAATGATGCTTCCCATGCTGCAATTCCTGCTACCGGAATGGTCGCGCTGAAGAAAGGTTTTCATCCTTACAAGCTCTATTACTTGAAGATTATGAAGGTGAGTATTTGAGCTGGGGCTTTGGGAAACTGCCTTCTGCCGAGAAGTTGGCACCCATCCCTGCATCGGCTTTATTTGTGAAATAATAGTTTAATATATATGCTATGAGAAAGTTAATTTTTTGTTACTTTTTACCTTTGTTCGCTGCATCATGCGGACAGGTGAAGCAGCAGGCGCCTGCACCAGAGCCCGTTAATGTCATGAGTTTCAATATTCGCTATGACAATCCGGAAGATAGCTTGGACAACTGGCAATACCGTAAAGACCGCGCGGCAAATGCCATCCGTTTTTATGATGTGGATATATTGGGTACGCAAGAAGTACTTCATAATCAGTTGGAAGACCTTAAACAACGATTGCCGGAATACGGAGTCATCGGTGTAGGTCGTGAAGATGGAAAGGAAAAGGGTGAATATAGTGCACTCTGGTATAAGAAAGATCGTTTCAACTTGCTGGATTCTGGCTATTTCTGGTTGAGCGAGACTCCTGAAGTTGCCGGTTCCAAGGGCTGGGATGGAGCTTGTGAGCGTATCGCTTCATGGGCAAAACTGCAAGATAAAGTAAGTGGCAAGGAGTTCTTCGCATTGAATACCCACTTGGATCATGTAGGTGTTGCTGCACGTCGTGAAGGTATAAGCCTTATGCTGGATAAAGTAAATGAGTTGAGTGGTAACTTACCCGTAGTAGTAACGGGCGACTTTAATGCTAGTCCGGAATCGGATGTCATCAAACACGTGACTGACCCTTCCAATCCGGAACACTTGACAGATGCACGCCAGGCATCGGCAATTGTTTATGGTCCGGCATGGAGTTTCCATGATTTCGGAAAGATTCCTTACGATAAACGTCCGCTGATTGATTACGTTTTTTGTACGTAATGGACTGAAAGTTTTGAGGTATGGTGTATTGGCTGAAACAGAGAATAATGCTTTCCTCTCCGACCATGCCCCTATTTTAGTAACGGTTGAATAATAAAACAATAATTATGACTAAGATATTAAGAATATGTATCGTTATGCTCTTGGCAGTCTTGCTACTGCCGGTAGAGTTATCGGCACAAAGCCGCCGTGATAAAGAACAGACCTATGTTTTGGACCAACCTTATGAGGTGACAAAGATTACCCCTCCCCAGGGCAAGAAGATAAAGAATGTCATCTTGATGATTGGTGATGGCATGAGTCTTATGCACGTATATTCTGCCTGGACAGCCAATCGAGGCAAGTTGTTTTTGGATAACTGCCAGGTAGTGGGTTTGTCTAAAACTTATTGTGCCAACAAGCTGATTACAGACTCGGGAGCGGGTGGAACAGCCATAGCTACGGGGCGGAAGACAAACTATCATTCTGTGGGTGTAGATACCGAAGGACGTCCTTTGAAATCATTGGTAGACCTGGCTGCTGCTAAAGGTAAATCGACCGGTATAGCGGTGACTTGCCGTCTGTGGGATGCCACTCCTGCTGATTTTTGTTGCCATAACAAGGATAGGGATGCGGAAGCTGAAATCGTAGCAGATTACGTTAATTGCAGTGCCGATTATGTATTCGGTGGAGGTGCCAAGCTTTTCGAAAACCGTGAAGATGGACGTGACTTGTTTAAGGAACTACGCGATAAAGGATTTCAGACTCCTCGCAGTTGGGATGAATTGGCTGGCATAAAGAGTGGTAAGGTATTTGCCGTACCTTATCCCGTCGATACTCCTCTTCCTGCTGAACGTGGCGACCTTTTGGCACGTGCTTCATTGAAAGGTATCGAATTGCTGGACCAAAATAAAAACGGTTTCTTTATGATGATAGAAGGTTCGCAGCTGGATGACTACGGACACTTCAATGACATTGATTTGCTGATGCAGGAAACACATGACTTTGACCGTACTATCGGTGCCATTTATGAATGGGCTGCCAAGGATGGAGAAACATTGGTAGTAGTTACTGCAGACCATGAGACTGGTGGACTTACGTTGGTTGATGGAGATTTGGCAGAAGGCAGAATCGTATGTAAGTTCTCTACCGGTGGTCATAGCGGTGTAATGGTACCAGTGTATGCTTTTGGTCCCGGTGCAGAGGAATTTACAGGGATTTTTGAAAATACTGCTATCTTTGACAAGATGAAAAAAACTGCTCAATTTGTAATTTAAAAATAACTATTTCCTATGTGAACACATTTATTGGTAGCTTGCTTTCTTTTTCCACTCTCCCTTTGCTGAAAGCTCAGAGCTGTGGCAATGATGAAAAGTATCATTTGCCTTATAAAAATACATATGTAAAGGAACCGCTGGTCACTGAAAATGAGTATCGTGTGGCAAAACCTGAGACGATTGTGCCGAAAAGCTTCGAAGAAGCTCGGCAGATTCTTCCCAATCCCATTTGGGGTGGACATGACAAGGAACTTGAAATGTATTGGAAGGCATGGGAAATAGCTATCGGCAATATTCGTGCTCCTCAAGCAGGCTCGGGTTTTGTCTCAAGCTATTTGGATACAGCTTATAATGGTAATATCTTTATGTGGGATTCCTCTTTCATTCTGATGTTTGCCCGCTATGGTACCCGTTTCTTTCCTTTCCAGAATACGCTGAACAACTTTTACGCCAAGCAGCATCCCGACGGTTTCATTTGCCGTGAAATAAAGGCGGATGGTGCCGATTGCTTTGAACGCTATGATCCGGTGAGTACCGGACCGAATTTGATGCCTTGGTGTGAGATGGTCTATTTCCATCAGTTTGGTGATACGGAACGCCTGCACAAGATATTTCCGGTACTTTGTGCTTATTATAAGTGGTTGAAATTGAACCATACTTGGAGAAATGGAACCTACTGGTCAAGCGGATGGGGGACCGGCATGGATAATATGCCCCGTGTTCCGTCGGAATACAGCCCTATCTACAGTCACGGGCATATGATTTGGTTAGATACAAACCTACAGCAATTATTTACTGCCAATTTACTACTTGAGATGGGCTTTTATCTGGAACGTTGGCAAGAGATAGAAGAGTTTGAAGACGAAGCCAAAATGCTGGGAAAATATATCCATGACAATCTTTGGGATGAAAAGACCGGTTTCCTTTATGACCAGTATGCTGACGGTACGCTCTGTACAACCAAGGGAATAGGTGCCTATTGGGCTCTGTTTACTGATGTATTGGATTCTGTACAGTTGGACCGTATGGTGAAGGAATTGGATAATCCTGCCACATTCAACCGGAAACACCGTATTCCTTCTTTGTCTGCCGATAATCCCAAGTACAAGGAGAATGGCCGTTATTGGCAGGGTGGCGTATGGCCGGGAACTAATTACATGGTGATGCAGGGCCTTGTGCAGAAAGGTTATGGTAAACTGGCACGGGAGATTTGTTTGAATCATTATGCCCAGGTGTTTGAGGTCTATAAGAAGACTGGAACTTTTTGGGAATATTATGCTCCGGAAAGTGCTGAGCCGGGATTTATGGCAAGGGATAATTTTGTGGGTTGGGCAGGACTTCCTCCTATTGCTGAATTGATAGAATTTATTATCGGTATTCGGGGAGATTATGCCAAAAAGCAGATTATCTGGGATATGAATTTGACGGAGATTAACGGCATAGAACGCTATCCTTTTGGTCCCGAAGGGCTTATCTCCTTAAAAGCTGAAGCACGCCGTTCTGCAAGTGATGAACCCCGTATCACAGTAGATTCCAATATCGATTTTGAACTGTGTGTACTCTATGGTGGAAAAGAGAAAAATGATAAATGTGACATCCGGTAAGCATACCTATTAAAGAAGAAATCAATCATGAAAAATCAATATGTCAAGACGCCAATTTCTGAAGACTGGCGGGCTTGCCTTGGCTGCAATGACCTTTCAGCCCGCTTCCGTATTATCTTCATCCGGGACTTTCAGCCAGAGATATGTTTCGTTGCGTCCTTCTGCAAGCAAAAGGAGCTTCATTTCGAAGGCAGTAGATGCTGCTATTGAAGAAGCAAAGCCTAAAATAAAGGACGAGAAGTTGCGTTGGATGTTCGAGAACTGTTTTCCCAATACGCTTGACACTACTGTCAGATATAGAGTGAAGAATGGCAGACCAGATACTTTCGTCATTACAGGTGATATAGATGCCATGTGGCTGCGCGACTCTTCAGCGCAAGTATGGCCCTATCTGCCGTTGATGAAGAAAGATAAGGACTTGCAGTTGATGGTGGCAGGACTTGTCAACAGACAGACTGAATGTATCTTGATAGACCCGTATGCCAATGCCTTCAACGACGGGCCGTTGGGCAGCTATTGGGGAAACCGACCATACACAACATATGGTTAAGGAACTGCATGAACGCAAATGGGAGATAGATTCTTTGTGCTATCCCATTCGTCTGGCTTATCATTATTGGCAATACACGGAAGACACGTCTGTGTTCGATGAAAATTGGCATAAAGCTATGCTGCTGGTGGTCAAGACCTTTAAAGAGCAACAGAGGAAACAAGGCTTAGGACCTTATAGCTTTACGCGCGATTGCGACCGCCCTACAGATTCGCAGATTAACAACGGATGGGGAGCACCGGTAAAGCCGGTCGGCTTAATCGTTTCTTCTTTCCGTCCGTCAGATGATGCTACACAATACGGTTTTCTGATTCCTGCTAATATGTTTGCGGTTGTGTCATTGCGCCAATTGGCTGAGATAGAGGATAAAGTTTATGGAAACAAGGACTTCTCCGGAGAATGTATAACATTGGCAGATGAAGTGGATGCAGCTATCCGTAGGTATGGTACTTTCAATCATCCGGTTTGTGGACGTATTTATGCCTTTGAGGTCGACGGTTTTGGTAACGCGCTTTGTATGGACGATGCCAATGTACCCAGTTTGCTGGCTGCGCCTTATCTGGGTTATTGTTCTTTTAAAGATGCGATTTATCAGAATACCCGTAAAATGATATGGAGCGGCAATAATCCTTATTTCTTTAAAGGAAAAGCCGGTGAAGGGGTAGGAGGCCCTCATGTGGGATTGAATTATATCTGGCCGATGAGCATCATTATGAAGGCTTTTACAACGGATGATTCCGAAGAAATACGTGCTTGTCTGAAGCAACTTCGTGATACGGATGGAGGGACGGGCTTTATGCATGAGTCTTTCCATTCGGAGGATGCCGCGGACTTTACTCGTTCCTGGTTTGCCTGGACAAATACTTTGTTCGGTGAACTGATACTGAATACAATCAAGGAATATCCCAACTTATTATCCCAAATACTATGAAGATAAGATATTGGTTACTGGCTATGTCATTCATTTTTCTCTCTTGTGGGAGAGTGGCTGATGATGTAGCGGCAAACTATGGTATTATACCCATGCCGAATGAACTTGCTCCAATGCAGGGAGTGTATGTCCTGCAAGGGGAAAAAACCAGTGGCTGTCCCTTCCGGGGGAAGCCGCGATGAAAGTTTTTGCATTATTTGGAGGATGCGTTGAAAAATCACTTCTGTAACGCTGAAGGGTATTTCGGAAACGGGAAAGGCCGATATTTGCTTATCTATAGATAATTCCTTGCCCGATGAGGCCTATACATTGGAGGTTTCTTCCGATAGGATAAATATATCTTCCAATGAAACTGCCGTCGGATTTTTTTATGGTGTCCAGTCTTTGCTGCAGCTCATGCCGGCAGCCATTTATGATGGTGACCGGAAATACGAAGGAAAGATTAGGATTCCTGCTGTCAGCATTACGGATGCTCCCCGTTTCCCTCATCGTGGGGCTATGATGGATGTAGGGCGTAATTTTCTGCCAAAAGAGGAAGTGCTGAAGTTTCTTGATTTGATGGCATTCTATAAATTGAATAAATTCCATTTTCATCTGACAGATGACCAAGGATGGAGAATAGAAATAAAGAAATACCCGAAACTGACTGAAATAGGTTCTTATCGTAAACAGACTCAGATAGGACACTCTGATTATTATTTTCCACGGCGTTACGATGGAAAAGAAAAGAGAGGTTATTATACGCAGGAAGAAATAAAGGAAATTGTGAAGTATGCATCCGACCGTTTCATTACGGTCATTCCCGAAATTGAAATGCCGGGACATGCATCCGCAGCACTGGCTTCCTATCCGGAACTTTCTTGCGGACTGAGAAAGACTTATGTGGTGCGTGATTATTTTGATGTTTTTGATGAGGTCTATTGTCCCAAAGAGCATACATTTGAATTCTTACAAAATGTGCTGACCGAAGTTATGGAACTCTTCCCCAGCCATTATATCCACATTGGTGGAGATGAGTGTCCCAAGAAAGCATGGAAGAAGTGTGCCCATTGCCAGCATTTGATGAAGTGGGAAGGTCTGCCCAACGAAGAAGCTCTGCAAAGTTGGTTTATCCATCGGATTGAGCAATTTGTGAACAGTAAAGGGCGTGACATCATCGGGTGGGATGAGATTCTGGAAGGAGGGCTTGCTCCTAATGCTACCGTCATGTCATGGCGTGGCGAGAAAGGAGGTATCGAAGCGGCTCGCCAACGGCATAAAGTCATTATGACACCCGGCAAAAAAGGTGTTATTTGGGATTACTACCAGGAAAGTCCGGAATTTGCCCCGTTGGCTATCGGCGGTTTTCTTCCGTTGGATACGGTGTACAATTATAACCCGCTTCCTGCTGAACTGACTCCGGAAGAACAAGCTTATATAATAGGTGTACAAGCCAATATCTGGGGAGAGTACATACAGACTCCCGAATATTTTGAATATATGGCTTTCCCTCGTTTGCTGGCTATGTCAGAGGTGCAATGGACACAGCCGGAACATAAGGACTTCGAGTCGTTTGCCCGTAGGCTGGATAAGGAGTTTGAACGATTGGATTATTGCGGAGTGAATGCTTGCCGCAACTTCTATGAAGTCAATCAGGCTGGTGCGTGGAACAAGTCGCAGCAGACTTATGAGGTGACTTTGAACACCTTCTGTCCGGATGCCGATATTTACTATGCGGTAAATGATTCAACGGTCAACACTTCATCTTCCCTTTATGAGACTCCGATACCGTTGGACGAGGATGCAACTATTTATTCGGCAGTTTACAGAAGCGGTAAGCCGCTAGGGAAAGTGACCCGCAAGAGTTTTGCTGTAAACAAGGCAACCGGATGTGACTATACTTGTAATCCTGAAGCAGGATGGGAACACTTGAATAAAGGCTTCGGGCTGACTGATGGACGACGTGGCTATGCCCGCGACATGCGTCGCTGGATTAGCTTCTACCAGGATACTGTACAGATTGTAGTGGAACTGAAGAAACCTCAAAAAGTCAAGGAAGTGGCCTTTTCTTCTTTATGGCGGCCGGTAAATGAGATATGGCCGGCAAGAGCGATGGGTGTCTCTGTTTCAATGGATGGTCAGACTTTTATTCCGGTGGGCACTAAACGGCTGACTTATGATTTTAGCTTGACGGAAGGCACCCGTTTTCCGGCATCTCTTTCATTTGCCGAAACGGAAGCTACATTTGTCCGCTTGGAATTATTGAGTGGTGGCTTGTGCCCGAAAGGATATTTTCATGAAGGGTTGCAGAGTGAGTTGGCAATAGATGAAATAGAAATATATTAATCTCAAGAAATTATGAAGAAAATAGTTGTTCTTTTAGTTGTACTGTTGGGCTGTATGCCGGTAACGGCCTTTTGCGCAGAAGCAATTCATTTTTTAAGGATGGCAAGTTTGTAGTAGCACAGTTTACAGATTTGCACTGGATGCCGGGTTCTGCAAAGTGTGCCGAAACGGCAGCTACTATCCGTGCTGTCCTGGCAGCCGAACATCCGGACATTGCTATACTGAGTGGGGATGTGGTGACCGATGACCCTGCTATGGATGGATGGAAAAGTGTAGTGGATATTTTCAATGAAGCCAAGATGCCTTTTGTGGTGATGATGGGAAACCATGATGCAGAATACTTGACGCGCAATGAAATCTATGATTTCCTCTTGAAGTCTCCCTACTATGTGGGGGCAAAAGGCCCTGAAGATATTATGGGATGTGGTAATTGTGTGATTTCTATTTATAGTCCGGAGAAGAAGGACCAGGTAGAGGCATTGCTCTATTGCATGGATTCCAACGACTATCAGCCTAATAAAATCTATGGTGCTTACGACTGGATTCATTTCGACCAAATAGAATGGTACAGAAAGCAAAGTAAGCACTTTGCAGAGAAGAACGGTGGTAATCCCGTTCCTGCTTTGGCCTTTTTCCATATTCCGCTGATTGAATACAACGAAATCAGAGGTGACGGGAAAACTTATGGCAATGACAAAGAAGGTGGAGTTGCCTCTGCTAATATCAATTCCGGTATGTTTGCTTCCTTCCTTGACATGAGGGATGTAATGGGAGTATTTGTAGGACATGACCATGATAACGATTTTATAGGAATAGATAAAGGTATTGCATTGGGATACGGACGGGTGACCGGTGCGGATGCGTATGGAGAGTTGACGAGAGGAGCCCGTATCATTGAACTGTACGAAGACCAATTCAAAATTTGACACATGGATTTCCACTCCTTCGGGAAGGGAGGCTGCTACTATTACCCTTCAGGTCTGAATTCGGATGAGGAGCAGAGTATGGCTTATTTGCCGGCTACGGGAACTTCTCCCAAGAAGCAGGGCGTGGCATATACCTATTATGAAGGCAAATGTAAACGTGTTGCCGATATTGCCGCCTGCAATAAAGTGAAGGAAGGGGTGATGAAGAACTTCTCGATTGAAGAAGTAGCCGTCCCTGATCATTTTGCTTATGATTTCCGTACGTTGGTGAAAATTTCCAGAAAGGGGAGTATACCGTTTCTATACTTTTTCCGATGATGGTTCTAAACTATACATAGACGGTAAATTGATTGTTGATAACGACGGTGGACACAGCGGACGCCGTGCCGAAGGGAAAGTCGCTCTCGAAGCAGGGTACCACGAGTTGCATCTGCTGTATTTCGAAGATTACATGGGCCAGGAATTGGAAGTCGGGTATTCGGGACGGAATGTTCTGGAAACCGTGTTACCTGATACCATGTTGTTTGTACCGGATTAAATCAGCGCTGGTAACTCTTTGTCTGGTACTCTTTCCGATATTCATTGGGGGAAACTTTCTTCAAAGCTTTGAATTGGCGGGACAAGTTCTTCAGATTGTTTATTCCGACTTGTTCCGCCACATCTGCAATCGGAGCATCACTGGCCAACAGCAATTGGGCAAAACGTTCCATCCTAAGGTTGAAGATGTATTTGTGGATGGATTGCTGAGTGACTTGCTTGAAACGAATCTCCAATAAACGGCGTGATAATGGTACTTGTTTCACTATATCCGATACGGTGATATCAGCCGCTATATTCTGATGGATATATTTCAGAGCGGTTTGGATATGGGCATCGGTGGTAGAATAGAAGTCGGTCGAAAGCCGGTTGATTATATTAACTGGTTGGAGCACTACGTCCTGATAAGTGGCCTCCTCATCATTCAATAGATGTTCTATGAGGGCAGCTGCCTCAAATCCGCCTCTTACAATGTTTTGGCTGATACTGGATAGGGGAGGGTCTGAAAGATTGCATATAATCTCATCATTGTCGACTCCTAATATTGCTATCTTGTCGGGCACTCTGATGTTGTTGACTTTACAGATTTCCGTAATGCGGTTACCTTGATTGTCATCGCAAGCCATGAGTGCCGTAGGTTGTGGCAATGACTTTAACCAGTTGAGCAGGGGCGGTGCTTCATAAAACCCATAAGTCATCAAGGGATTGGTCCTGATAAGAATAGAAATTGTTTCCAAACCCTTGGGCTGCTATACATTCATAGAAACCCTCGCAACGTTCTTGTGACCATACCGTATCGCGATAACCATAGAATGCGAAGTTCTGAAAGCCTTTACTCAGAAAAAAATCTCTGCTGCCATTCTGCCGGTCTTGCGGTAATCGCCGGTGATGTTTGGAATATTGCTGAACCTTGATTTATAATCCTGGGCCAATGCGATAATTCCGTTTTCACGGAATAGCTCCACGTTGTCATCATTGTCAAATCTGCCGATGATTGCATCTGCATGCCATGTCTTTGCCCATTTCAAGACTCCTTCTATACCATGACTGTTTTTGTAGGAGGGTGGCATACGGCATACTACCCATGGCTCATGGCTTTTGGAATAGGCCAATACCCCCCTTTAGCAGATTGTACGAAAATGGACTCTGTAAAATCGGTCAATAATATCAATCGAATCATAGCAGTTGACTAAATGTAACTGATTGTTACTTATACAAATGTTAGCTTAATTGACAAATATAGGATTTTATTTCTTTTCTTCAAATCTTTTCCCTCATATTTGCAGATTGCTTCAATCATTTTCTTCCAGTGGCTTGGACTCGTGTTTGGCGAGGTCGAATGGCTTACCATGAC
>ENA-OQHD01000338-OQHD01000338.1-human-gut-metagenome-genome-assembly--contig:-NODE-338-length-17921-cov-2.300551_pt1 | contig 17921 bp, 20 predicted proteins | sample MGYA00242560_ERZ504711 | MGnify/ENA primary metagenome ERZ504711 (study PRJEB26092, sample SAMD00036198) | human gut metagenome | host: Homo sapiens | study: EMG produced TPA metagenomics assembly of...
AGCCGTGCTTTGGAAGGCCGGGACTCCCTTGCTTTGCAGCGTCGCTATCGCTTGATGTGGATGGATGTTCCTTATGAACCGGGCGAAGTGAAAGTGGTGGCTTATGATGCTTCCGGCAAGCCTGCAGAAGAAAAGGTGATTCGTACCGCTGGCAAGCCCCATCATCTGGAGCTGGTTGCCGACCGCACCCGCTTGTCTGCCGATGGTAAGGACCTGGCATATATCACAGTCCGTGTCGTGGATAAGGACGGTAATCTTTGTCCGGCAGACAGCCGCATGGTAAATTTCTCGGTGAAGGGTGCCGGAAAATATCGCGCTGCTGCCAATGGAGATGCTACCAGCCTCGATTTGTTCCATTTGCCCAAGATGCCGGCTTTCAGCGGTCAGCTGACGGCTATTGTGCAGAGTGGCGAGCAAGCCGGTGAGATTGTGTTTGAGGCAAGGGCTAAAGGATTGAAGTCCGGAAAGCTGGTACTTTATACTTCAGAGAAATAAATAGCACTATTTGCTTCCACTCTACCACACCTGCTCTGTACCCCTTTGTTCATCGGTGTTTGAGGTGCGGTGGAAGCAACAGAAAAAGGGTGGAAGCAAATTTTTAGCTTCCACCTCTGTTTTTTGAGGGCCGACATGATGTTAACTTATTGTAATGTAATAAGTTAATATCATGTCGGCCATTTTGTTAATATCGTGTTAATGGCATATTAATATTGTGCAGACACGTTATTCATATCCTGAAAGTATGTTGCTTGGTTTATACATGCATGGCATTTCTTCAGTAAAAGCTTTGTGTTTCTTTTGTTTTGTCTTGATGTTGTGTAGTGCTTAACGGTCGTAAAGCGATTTGTTGACGGCCGTAAAGCGATCTGCCAACGGCCATCAACAAATCGCCTAACGGTCGTTAGGCGGTGAAAATCTCTGTACTTCAGCAGAATAAACATATATGTTATGTGCAAGAATGCCACATGTAGAGTGGAGAGAAGCGCTGTATTATGATATATCAAGTGATTTTTCTATCTTGTGCAACCGCATGCAATCGTTTGCACTGTTCGTTTCCCACATTTTACACTCTCTTTATACTTTACTAAAGTAATAAAGCATATTTTTGTTGCGTCATGCTTTGGGTACTTGAAAGACGTTAGAAAGCGAAAGTACGAAAATTATTTTTCGAATAATATATATAGGTAATTAATATTGTTAACTTTAATTTATTAAATGCATGAAGCAAGTTAATCTTAGAATCTGTCAAACGATTCTTACCCTAATGTTAGGGTTATTCTTGTCTGTAGGCGCTTATGCACAGAACATCACCGTGAAAGGGCATGTAAAAGATGCTTTGGGAGGAGTGATAGGCGCAAATGTGGTGGAAAAAGGAAATTCCACGAATGGTACAATCACTGACCTTGATGGTAATTTTACATTGACAGTTCCTCAGGGAGCTACGTTGGTCGTGTCTTTTATCGGATACAAGACGCAAGAAGTAGCTGCTGCTCCTTCAGTAATTATTACATTACAAGATGATGCGGAATTGTTGGGCGAGGTGGTCGTAATTGGTTACGGTACAGCCAAAAAGAATGATTTGACTGGGTCTGTTACGGCTATTAGTGCAGATAAAATGGTAAAAGGTGCTGTTACATCTGCTACTGATATGTTGGTTGGTAAAGCTGCCGGTGTAAGTGTGATTACTGACGGTGGTGCTCCGGGAGCTGGTGCTACAATTCGTGTGCGTGGCGGTTCTTCTATGTCTGCATCCAATAATCCGTTGATTGTTATTGACGGTGTGCCTGTAGATGACGGTGGTATTAATGGTATGTCAAATCCTTTGGCTACTGTCCATCCCAATGATATTGAGACTTTTACTATTTTGAAAGATGCTTCTGCAACAGCCATTTATGGTTCTCGTGCATCTAACGGTGTTATTATTATTAATACTAAAAAAGGAAAGTCTGGACGTGTACAAGTTGGTTATAGCGGTACATTCTCTATTAATACAAGACCCAATAAAGTAGATGTAATGTCTGCAAATGAATTTAGAGAATTTGTGACTTCTAAATTCGGTGAATCAAGTGCTCAGTTTAAAGCATTAGGTCAGGCAAATACTGATTGGCAGGATGAAATATTCAAAACCTCTTTCAGTACAGACCACAATGTTAATGTTTCTGGTGCTATACCACACATGCCCTATCGTGTATCAGTTTCTTATACCAATGAAAATGGTATATTGAAGACTTCTAATATGGAGCGTTTGACTGGTGCTATTAGCTTGAATCCTAATTTCTTTGATAAGAAATTGAATATTCAGTTGAATGTGAAAGGCATTTATAATACAAACCGTTTTGCAGATACTGGTGCGATAGGTATGGCGACGCAATATGATCCGACACAGCCTATTTACATGGATGGAAATCCCTATGGTAACGGCTACTTTATGTATATGAAAAGTGGCAATAATCCTACACCGGTTGATATTGGTTTGGCTAATCCCGTTTCTATTTTAGATTCAAAGCATGACGAATCAACTGTTTATAGAAGTATTGGTAATGCACAAATTGACTATAAGTTTCATTTCCTGCCCGAATTGAGAGCAAACTTGAATTTAGGTTACGACGTGTCTAAGAGTGAAGGTGATGTTATTATAGAAGATAATGCTCCTATGACTTGGTGCCAAGGTAACTATAAAACTGGGTTTTGGGGAAAATAGCAGCTATTATCAATTGAAGCGGAATACATTGCTGGATTTCTATTTGAATTATGCTAAAGAGTTTGGTGCACATCTTGTCGATGTTATGGGCGGTTATTCTTGGCAGCATTTCTATAATTCTACATGGACCAAATATCCTTATTCTACAGTAAAAGCTGAAGAAACTGGTAAGGAATTCTATAAGGATATGGAAGATTATTCAACTGAAAACTATCTTGTTTCTTTCTTTGGGCGTTTGAATTATACATTATTGAATCGTTATTTGGTGACATTTACCTTGCGTAATGATGGTTCTTCACGTTTCAATAAAGACAATCGTTGGGGATTATTTCCTTCAGTTGCTTTGGCATGGAAGATGAAAGAAGAGAATTTCTTGAAGGGAGTGGATTGGCTTTCTGATTTGAAGTTGCGTTTGGGCTATGGTATTACTGGTCAGCAAAACCTGAATAATGGTGACTATCCTTATATGGCTCGCTATATGTATTCCAAAGCTGGAGCAAATTATTATTTTGGTAATAACAAGTATTCATTGATTGCTCCTCAAGCTTATGATGAAAATCTTGAAATGGGAAGAAACTACAACTTACAATATTGGATTGGATTTCGGTGTATTGAACAACAAATTGACAGGTACTCTTGATTTGTATTATCGTAAAACTGATGATTTGCTGAATACGGTTACAGCTCCTGCCGGTACAAACTTTAGTAACCAGTTGTTGACGAATGTAGGTACATTGGAGAATAAAGGTATTGAACTTACTTTGACGGCTCATCCTATCACGACAAAAGATTGGGACTGGACATTGAGTTATAACATCTCTTATAATAAAAATGAAATTACCGAAATTGACATTTAATGATGACCCGGCTTATAAAGGTGTGATTCATACTGGTATTGATGGAGCAACCGGTTATAATATCATGATAAATGCTGTTGATCATCCTTATAATTCATTCTATGTATGGGAACAACTTTATGATAAGGCTGGAAATCCGATAGAAGGTGCTTATGTTGATCAAAATGGGGATAATAAAATAGCCGAAGAAGATTTGGTCGCTTACCAAAAAAGTCTGCTCCTGACGTATTTATGGGATTAACTTCTCAATTGTCTTATAAGAATTGGGATTTGTCATTTGCTTTGCGTGCAAGTATTGGAAACTATGCTTATAACAATGTACAATCCAATCGTGAGGCTTGGGATGGTTCACAAATGTATGACCAAACTGGTTTCTTGAAAAATCGTTTGACTTCTGCATGGAAAACAAATTTCAAGACAGGGCAATATCGTTCTAGTTACTATGTTCAGAATGCTTCTTTTGTACGGATGGACAATATTTCATTAGGATACACTTTTAACAAGCTGTTCAATGATAAACAAAGTGCACGTGTTTATGTCACGGTACAGAATCCGTTTGTTATTACCAAATATGATGGTTTGGATCCTGAAATTAGCGGTAGTGGAGTTGATAATAATATCTATCCTCGCCCTCGTGTATTTATGTTAGGCTTGAATCTTAATTTTTAATCAATGAAGTTATGAAAATATTAAAATATAAATATATATTGTCGGCAGCCCTTTTGAGTACGATGTTAGGGGTTACCTCTTGTGTGAACGATCTGGATACGGTTCCATTGGATAAGGATGAATTGGTTTCGGATGTCGTTTTTGGAAAGGAGATAGGAGCTTATGAACAAAGTTTGGCTAAAATATATGCAGGTTTGGTAATAGGTGGTAATGCAGGTGGAGACTCAGACCAGGATGTTGTCGGCATTGACGGTGGTTCTCAGGCTTCATTTATTCGCGTATTGTGGAATATGCAGGAATTGGCTTCTGATATCGCTCATTGTTGCTGGAATGATCCTGGTATTCCAGACTTCAATCATATTTCTTGGGCTGCTTCAAGTCCATGGATCAAAGGATCATATTATCGTTTGTATTATCAGATTAACTTGTCAAATGCGTTTTTACGTGAAACAACTGATGATAAACTTGCCTCACGAGGTTGTTCAGAGCAAGTAAAGGCTTCTATTAAAACTTTCCGTGCAGAAGCTCGTTTTATGCGTGCTTTGATGTATCTGTATGCTTTGGATTTGTATCGTAATGTTCCGTTTGTAGATGAAAACAGCCCTATTGGTAGCGTTCGTCCACAACAAATTATGAAAGATCAATTATTTGAATACATTGAAAGTGAAATGTTGGCATGTGAAAGTGATATGCTTGATCCTGTAGTTGGATTTAATGATAATTATGGACATGCTAATAAAGCTGCTCTGTGGGCTGCATTGTCTCGCTTGTATTTGAATGCAGACACGTATGTAGGTGTAAATAAATATACTGAATGTGTGACTTATTCTAAAAAGATTATTTCAGCAGGTTACCAATTGGAACCGGTTTATGGCGATATGTTCAAAGCTGATAATGACCAATCCAAAGAGATGATTTTCCCCATTGAGATATGAAGGTGAAGATACAATGACCTGGGGGAGGTATGACAGCTTTGTTATGCTGGGGTTCTGCTGATTTTCAAGAAGAAACGAATGCAAAGGGAGGTTGGCAAGGTGTTAGAGCTAAGTCGTCTTTATATAATATCTTTGAAAAAGGAGGATAGCAGTGATAAGGATACTCGTAAAGCAATGTTGCGTACAGAAGCTACCACAAATATTGAGATCACAAATGAAGCTGATTTTGTCAATAATGGCATTCCCGTTACCAAGTTTTATAATGTGAATAAAGATGGAAGTAAACCTGCATCTGCGGAAGCTTGGACAGATTATCCATTATTCCGTTTAGGTGAAATCTATTTGAATTTAGCAGAAGCTGTTCTTCGTGGCGGACAAGGAGCAACAAAAAGCAGAGGCTTTGGGATATGTAAATGATTTGCGTAAACGTGCATATTCAGACAAGGCGTCCGCACCTATTTCCGATAGTGATTTTACTTTGGACTTTATGATGGATGAACGCGCACGTGAGCTATTCTACGAAGCTCAAAGACGTACAGATTTGATTCGCTTCGGTAAATATACTTCTGCTGATTATGTTTGGCCATGGAAGGGTGGAGTTGCGGCAGGAAAATCTGTTGAAAGCTTTTATCAAGTGTTCCCCTTGCCTTCAGACGATGTTGGTTCTAATCAGAACCTGGTACAGAATGAAGGATACTAATATTAATGATTAAACATGAATGATATGAAGACAAAATATATTTATTTACTTTTGGCTGGAATCTTCGCATTGATGTCTTGTGAGGAGGATGCTACCCCCATATTGGAATTGAAGACTGCTGCTGCATTGCATGCGCTTTCCCAAACAGACATTACTATTACTAAAGACAATAAGGATGCGCAATTTCCGGAAATAGCTTGGGATAAGGCAGATTATGGAGTTTCTGCAGTAGTTAATTATGTTGTAACTCTAACAAATACTTCTACCAATAAGAGTATTGTAATAGGAGAAACAGGGGATGCAAAACTGGCATTTACAAATAGTGAAATGAATTCTTTTATTGGCTAAGGTAGGAGCATATCCGGGGCAAACGTATGATTTTACTGTTTCTTTGGTTTCTGAGGCATATGATGCTTATACTGATGCAGCTAGTAACTCAATAACTTTTAAGGCTACACCTTATGACCCTAATGTAGATAATATTACATGGAAGTATGCTTATGTAGCTGTTGGCTATCCTGATTGGGACTACACTACTGCCTATTTGATAGGTGACCCTGACGGTGATGGCATTTATAGTGGTTATGCCAATTTTGATGGTGCTGCTTCTTATGCAATCATTGATGGTGCAGACCTTACGAAAGTATTGGCTAAAGATCAGCAAGTTACTGCTGATGGTAAAGGTTTCATTGAAATTACTTTAGATGCAGAAGGTAAGGTAACCCAATCAGAGAAAGGGCTGGTTTGGGGAGTAATTGGAGATGCTACGTCTAGTGGTTGGGACAAAGATACCCAGATGGAATACGATACCACTACTCGTCTTTGGACAGTGGTTACTCCGTTGCTCGATAAGGAATTCAAATTTAGAGCCAATAATGACTGGGGATTCAATTATGGAGCAGAAGAAGGTAAACTTTCTGAGTTGGCCGGTAACTTGGTTGCTGGAGGTCAAAATTTCAAAGTGGTAAAGGCAAGTCCCTATATTATTACTTTAAATTTGACTAATGCAGGAAAATATACTTATAGTATGGAAGAAACAACGATTGAGCTTTCTAGCTCTGCAATGACATTGCCTGGTAGCTATCAGAGTGGTGATGGTTGGAAGCCGGAAGCTGATGATTGCTATAAGGTAGAATCTGCAGCTCGTGATTTCAAATATACTGGCACTCACTATTTCCCTGCCGATACAGAATTCAAGTTCTATGATTCTGGTACGTGGATTGGTGTTGTTGGAGATATTACTTGGAATGAGGCTAAGACATCAACTACGTTTGTTATCGGTGATGGCGGTAATGTTAAGATTGAGGCTGCCGGTTATTATCGAGTAGGTGCCGATACTAAGAAGATGGTTGCTACTTTGGATAAGACAGGTTGGGAGATTATTGGTGATGCTACTCCTGGTGGATGGGATAAAGGCACCTTTAATGGATTATGATGCTGAAACGCAAAAGTGGTCGGTGACTGTTACATTAGGTGATGGTGAAATGAAATTCAGATGGGATGCAGCTTGGACTATAAACTTTGGTGGTAGTTTAGGTGCGCTGACGCAGGATGGTGGAAATATTAAAGATTTCAGCTGGAACATACACGATTGTATTGGATCCAGAAGCTAAGAATGCTACAATGACAACCAATTTAAGGCTCTCTTATTTATAGAAAAGGATTAAGGGGGGACCTTTAATCCTTTTTATTTGTCAGACCAATGAATTGTAAATAGATGAGGAATTTATTTTATACTATACTTGTATTATTGACAGTGTATGCTTGTGCCGGAAAACGCGAGATAGTTACTGAACAAAAGCAAGTATTACCTGCTGTAGAAGACGTTGTGATGTACGAAATCAATCCACGTGTTTTTGCTCTGAAGAATGCATTTAATGTCATATCAAAACATCTTGATTCTATTCAGTTTTTGGGTGTTAATGTTGTTTGGTTTATGCCAATCTATGAGATTGGTGAGGTAAATACGGTGAATTCTCCTTATTGTATCAAAGATTATAAAAGAATAAATCCTGAATTTGGAACAGTAGAAGAATTTAAGCGTTTAGTGGAATTATGCCATGAAAAATGGAATAAGTGTAATTTTGAGATTGGGTTGCTAATCATACATCTTGGGACCATGCTTGGATTAAAGAACATAAAGAGTGGTATACTCAGGATAGTATCGGAAATATAATTTCTCCTGCAGGAACGGGATGGAATGATGTGGCAGATTTGAACTACGATAATGCAGATATGTGCCTTGCAATGATTGATGCTATGAAATATTGGATACAAGAAGTTGGTGTAGATGGTTTTCGCTGTGATGCTGCTGATTATGTTCCATATACTTTCTGGAAGCAAGCTGTTGATTCTCTGAGGGCTATTCCAAATCGGAAATTGTTAATGTTGGCAGAAGGTAAGCGCAAAGATCATTTTGATGCAGGATTTGATATGAACTATGCTTGGGATTTGATGGAGGCGATGCGGGATGTTTTCGTTAATGATAGTAGTGCGGCACGCTTGTTGGAGGTGGATTGGAGCGAGTATGACTCAATTCCGGCAGGAAAAATGAAATTACGTTTTATTACCAATCATGATGAGGCTTCTAAAATGTCGCCAATTGTGGAGTTAGGAAGTGAAAGGGCAGCTATGGCTGCTTTTGTTGGAACAGCTTTTTTTGCATGGTGGAGCATTGATTTATAGTTCACAAGAAATTGGACATGAGGCTCCTATTAAATTTTTTTGCATATACATCCGTGGATTGGTCCGAATGTTCGGATATTTATCAAGAATATGGGTGTTTAATGGGATTGTATAATAAATATCCTGCACTTCGGAAAGGAATATTAACTGGGTATCCTGCTTCAGACGTCTTGATGTATCAGAAAAGTGATGGTAAAGATGCTTTTATGATATTGGTTAATGTGCGTAATAGAGATGTTTCTGTTATCTTACCGGAGGGTTGGAAGCATCATGTAGCTACTGATATTTACGAAAATAAACCTCTGGAATTGATGAATGAAATTAAACTGAATGCATTAGAGTATAGAATAATTAGATTCTGACGGCTGGATTTTAATAAAAGAGGAGACCCTATACTATTATATTGTGTAAGGTTCTCCTCTTTCTGTTTGATATGCAAACGTTTTCGTGATATTGTTCTCGTTTTCCTTTACGATTAATTGATTTGCCCTTTCTTTTCCGGTTATATTTGTGAAGTGATAACTTTAAATACTTCATATTATGAAAATTATCGTTCAACGTGAGAATCTTGTTTTATGGCATTTGATATGCTTCAGCGTGCTGCTGGCATTCACGGCATGTAGTGACAACAAAGAGGAGTTTCAGGAATATTTGACTCCTGCCTCCGGTAGTGAAGCTATTTTTGAACAAGGTTTTAGCTTTGCTGAAGCTGCTTCTTCACAAAGTGTCAGTTTTGAGGCCGGATATCAATGGACTGCTGAGCTGAGTGGTGAGGATATTGGCTGGTGCAGTATCAATCCGGCAAAAGGCTTGTCAGGAAAAGCTACGATTATGGTTTCTGTTGCTAAAAATGAAACTGGAATAGCGCGTACAGCACAATTGAATATTATATCCGGTTCAAAAAGGGAAGAAATATCCGTCACTCAAGCTGCCAATGCAATTGCAATTCCTGCTGGTCTGAGTTATACACCGGTGGTACCAGATGCTGATCAGTCTCTTGTCATTACGTTTAAAGCGGATACAAAGTCTGCCCTCTATGAGTATAAAGGAGATGTGTATGTACATATTGGTGTTGTCAGTGAAGGTCGTTGGCAATTCGTGCCTGCAGAGTGGGCAGTAAAACAAAGATAAATGTAAGATGACTTTATCTGAGGCTAATATTTGGAGTATTACATTGAGTCCGAATATCCGGGAGTGGTTTTGGGAGTGGAAAGACACCGGTGAACCAACTTGGAATAGTGATTCGTAGTGCGGATGGTAGTCAAAAAAGGAATAGATACTGATTCCTTTATAGCGGTAACTGATACAAAATATGAAGGATTTGTACCCGGTGAGATTAAAACTGCCGCTGTACCGGCTGATATGGTCGAAGGTATCAACATAACGGATAATTCTACAGTGACACTGGTACTTTATGATAAAGATGTGAATGGAAATCATAAGGATTTTGCACATGTTGTGGGTGACTTTAACAATTGGACCTTAAGTAATGACGAAAAGTCGCAGATGTATCGTGATGATGCTTCCGGATGTTGGTGGATTACGTTGGCGGGGTTAGATGCTGGTAAAGAGTATGCTTTCCAATACTATGTGGGTACAAAGGAAGGTGAAGTAATTCATTTGGCAGATGCTTATACTGAAAAAATACTGGATCCTGATAATGATAAAGATATTTCAGCTTCTACCTATAATGAAAACCTGGTTTATCCTAAGGGAGGGGTAGGAATCGTTTCGACCTTCAAGATACAGAAAGATAGTTATAACTGGAAGTATAATGATTTTAAAATAGCAAATCCTAAGCAATTAGTGATATATGAATTGCACTTGCGCGACTTTACGGCTACGAGTGACATTAACGGTGCGATGGGAAAGCTTTCTTACTTGAAAGAAATGGGTGTCAACGCTATTGAGTTGATGCCGGTGCAGGAGTTTGACGGCAATGACAGTTGGGGGTATAATCCTTGCTTTTTTTCTTTGCGATGGATAAAGCTTATGGGACAAAAACAATGTATAAGCAGTTCATTGATGCTTGTCATGAGGCTGGTATGGCAGTTATTCTGGATGTGGTTTATAATCATGCTACAGGAAATAATCCGCTGGCTAAACTCTATTGGGATGGTGATAAGACTGCAAAGAATAATCCATACTTCAATGTGGAAGCACCTCATCCTTATAGCGTGTTCCATGATTTCAATCATGAAAGCCCATTGGTGCGTAAGTTTGTGAAGCGTAATCTGCAATTCTTGTTGAAGGAATATAAGGTGGATGGCTTTCGTTTTGATTTGACGAAAGGGTTCACACAAACCTCTTGCACTGAAAGTACAGCATCCAATTACGATGCGGGTCGCATTGCCGTCCTAAAGGATTATAATGCGGCCATCAAGGAAGTGAAAAAGGACTCTTATGTTATCTTGGAGCATTTCTGTGATTCAAAGGAAGAAAATGAACTGGCAGCTGATGGTATGCACTTATGGCGTAACTTGAATAATGCCTATTGTCAGTCGGCTATGGGGTATGCTGAAAATAGTTCTTTTAGTAGCCTTTATGAGAAAAACACTGCATGGGTAGGTTTTATGGAAAGCCATGATGAAGAACGCACAGCTTACAAACAGTCGCAATGGGGTGATGGTGTGCTGAAAACCGACCTTGATGCCCGTATGAATCAGTTGGCACTAAATACAACTTTCTTCCTTACCGTTCCTGGTCCTAAGATGGTTTGGCAGTTCGGAGAGATGGGATATGACATCTCTATTGAAGAAAATGGCCGTACCGGTAGGAAGCCTTTGCATTGGGAATATTTAGATAACGCCGATCGTAAAGGGCTGCACGATGTTTATGCAGGTTTGATGAAGCTGCGCAATGCTCATCCGGAGTTGTTTGATGCAAATGCAACTTTGACATGGAAGGTGGAAACTTCTGATTGGGACAACGGTCGTACATTATTGGTAAAAAGTATAACGGGTAAGCAACTGGTGGTGGTGGGTAACTTTACACATACCGCTACTGATATTGTTTTCCCTGCCACTCCTGGTAACTGGACCAATTACTTTACAGGAAAAAGTGAAACCGTAAATAAACAGGTTAATGTACCGGCTCATGGATATGTGGTCTACACTAATTTCTGATTTCGGTAAGAATCATTCATACATCTTTATCAGCACCCGATTCAGCCAGTTCCAACGGAAACGGAACCAGCGTCGGGTGCTGCTTTGTTTTCCTCCAAAGCGGAGAACGAACTCACGGTAGCCATGTTTACGGAAGGGAAGTCCCACGTCCATGAACTCTAAGTGGCGGTATCCGCGTTGTTTGGCATCATCCAGTGCTTTCCATACGGAAAGAATCCCCGGATATTGCAGGGCATAAGTCTTGCGCATGCCACCTGAGAACCATAGATAGGCGCTATCATCTGAATAAATGCATGCGCTGCCACCGATAATCTTCTCCTTATAAATGACGATGAAGATTTTGCTTTGCTGCCCTTTTGTCAACTGGTTTTCGAGATGCTGAAAGAACTTGATACTGGGGAAGTGGCGCCGTATCTTGGAAGAATATACGTGGCGCAACATCTGGGCGAAACAGAGAATCTCCTCTTTGGTACGTGCTTCCCGCACTTGGGCACCGTTTTTTGAGGCCTTTCTTGATTTGCCGGATACGTGACGGGCTGAAACGCTCTTCCACCTTTTCGACGCTGTGCAGCGAGTTGCGCACCCGCAGCCAATTGATGGCGATGTATTGGTTGTCTCGGAAAGATTTGTATCCGAACATGGCATTTTCCAGGTTGCGGAACTCGATGAGAAAAGAATCGCGCAATGCTTCATTGGTAAGCCTTTGCAGCATGTCACTGAAGATAATCTCTTTGTCTGCCTCGTTATTGAAATATTCTCCCGTACCGTACACCTCACATCTTTTGATGATGCCGGGTGGAAACATGCGGACACTTTTACGTATGGCGGCAAGCAGTTTCGCAACGGGCTTGTCATCTTCGGATGCCACAATGAGTATGGGGGTATACCCCGGAGTTTCCTCGTAGATTCGGAACAACTCTGTGGAATGGAAGGTGTTGGTGCCTGGCAGGTCAGGAACCTTGCTCCCACGGTAATATGTAGTGAGTTTGAGGGGCATTGCTTGCAAACTTAACAAAAAAATCTGAAATTTCGGTTGGCATGGGTAGGCTTTTTTATTAAATTTGTCACTATAGCTGAAGTCTTACATAAAAGAATGATATGATTTTTAAGAAAAAGAAAACGGTTCTCGAAGAACAGCCGCTGTGCTACTGGGAAGAGTCCTCTTATATGATGGCAGTGCCTAAGGGGGGTGGAATGGATTTGTCGGTACGGCTTTTTGAGCGCGTGGCTGCTATCTCTGGAGTGGAATTGTTGAAAAAACGTTTGCCTGATGAAGACGAACCGGGATATATGGAAGTAGGATATGATGGCGAAGTGTATGAAATAGGTTTCTATGAAGGTGATTTTTCAATGCCTGATATGTTTAATCGTCGGGATTATTATTTCACTGACGAAGAACTATATGCTATTGGCAGAGCCGATAGGGCACTTACGGTGTTCATGAAGTTCGGCGTTGACGGGCAGAAGTCCTACCATCTGCAACTGAAGATTGCTGTAGCTATGGTGCCCGACCTGCTTGCCATTGTGGACGAAAGTGCCGAGAAACTGGTTTGTGCTCGGTGGGCCACTCTGGCTGCCGACTCGGCGGTAGTTCCCGGAACGAGTGTTTTGTTCACGGTACATGCTGTGACCGATGAAGGAGGCGAGGTGTGGTTGCATACGCACGGATTGAACCGTTGCGGTTTGTATGAACTTGAGATTCTGAAATCAGACAAGGAGAATTACAACAACCATTATTACTTCGATTTTGCGCCCTTGCTAGTCAATCTGCTCGATAAAGACGATAGGACTTCCGAACCTGGTGTTGGCGTATATATCGGGATGTTGAATGACCGTTTGCCGATAGTGGCCACCTACGTTTCGTGGACAAAGGCGCTGGATGAGTACCGAAGCCTCGTTCTTGGCAGTGCGGACGACCGTGAGGAGGGACACAACGGCCGTACGGCACCCGTGTTCATCTATACGAGTGAGGACGACGAGAAGAAAGGCAGACTGCGGAAGGTGTCCGAATACGATAGCATGTGGGGTGAGAATCCGCTATTCTTTATTAGTACCCGTGAAACCAATCGCATGAGTGCGTTGGCTCGCGAGCGTTTCGGTCTTGTGAAATACATGGCAAAGAAGGACGAAGGCTCTATCTTGCTTAAAATTGGCTTGAAGACAGACAGTGCCGAGCAGGCTGACGACCGCGAACATATTTGGTTTAAGCTGTTGGAGTTTGATGGAGAGCGTTTCAAGGGACAGCTTATACAAGAACCTTACGACGTCAGCCACATGCACGAGGGTGATGAAGGGTGGTTTACGGTAGAGGATGTGACCGACTGGATAATCTATTTAGAGGAATTTTCGGTTACTCCGGATACCGCCTATCTGCTTGTATGATACAAAAGGAAGCGGGGAGAAGATTGTAAGGGCTTTTATTCGCCATTCCCGGATATTTTATCTAAATTTGCCTTCGCTAAACACGAATATGTTATGGAAAGTTTCAGTGAATTGATAAAAGCCCGCCGCAGCATGCGGAAGTTTACAGAAGAAGAATTGACACAAGAACAAGTCGTCACTTTGATGAAAGCTGCTTTGATGGCACCCACGTCGAAGCGTAGCAATGCATGGCAGTTCATAGTGGTGGACGAGAAGGATAAATTGAAGGAATTGTCCTATTGCAAGGAGCAGGCATCGCAGTTCATTGCCGATGCGGCACTGGCTGTAGTGGTTGTTGCCGACCCGCTGGCAAGCGATGTGTGGATAGAAGATGCCTCCATTGCTTCCATCTACCTGCAACTTCAGGCCGAAGATATGGGGCTGGGAAGCTGCTGGGTGCAGGTGCGCGAACGATTTTACGGCTTCCGGTATGCCTTCCGGCGAGTATGTGCACGAGGTGTTGGATATTCCTTTGCAGTTGCAGGTGCTTAGTGTTATTGCTATCGGCCATAAGGGGATGGAGCGCAAGCCTTTCAACGAAGACAATCTGCAGTGGGAAAAGATACATATCAATAAGTACGGAGGAAAGTAACAGTGAGTGCAGCAAAAGCAAACAATAACCGTGATACATATAAGGCCACTGCCATCACACTGATTGTATTCGGCATTCTTTACTTGGTGGACAAATTGGTGCATTTTTCTGCAATCGGCTTGCCGTGGGTGATGAATAAGGATAATTTTCTATTGTATACCGCAGTGATTTTTCTGCTGTTCAAGCATGACAAGTCAGTGGGATTGGTATTGATAGTTTGTGGCTGATATTGAACTTCGGGTTGATAACTGCCTTACTCGGTACGATGTCCGCTTATCTGCTGCCGTTGGCGTTGCTGGCATTAGGGGCTATTCTGTATTGGTTGGCAACAAGATAAGCGTATGGCAGGAAGAAGTATAGAAGATATGTCCATTGCCTTTATCGGTGCCGGAAATCTAGCTACTAATCTGGCAAAAGCTCTTTATCGGAAAGGGTTTCGTATTGTGCAGGTCTACAGCCGTACAAAAGAATCGGCGCAGGGATTGGCACAGACGGTGGAAGCTGCATATACCACGGAGCTGCAGGCGGTTACGAAGGAGGCGCAGCTTTATATCGTTTCGCTGAAGGACGCGGCTTTTGTAGAATTATTACCCCAGATTGTTTCTGGAAAGGAGAATGCTTTATGGGTGCATACAGCCGGCAGTATTCCTATGAATATTTGGCAGGGGCATGTTGCGCGTTATGGAGTGCTTTATCCGATGCAGACTTTCAGTAAGCAGCGTGAAGTGGATTTTGGACAGATACCGTGTTTTGTGGAAAGCAACTCGGAAGAGGATGTGCAGCTTCTGAAGGACATTGCTTCCGCCCTATCGGAAAAAGTGTATGAAGCAAGTTCTGAGCAGCGCAAAAGTTTGCATCTGGCGGCTGTGTTTACGTGCAATTTTACCAATCACATGTATGTGTTGGCTGCTGAACTGCTGAAAAATGTACGGGTTGCCGTTCGAGGCAATGCTCCCTTGATAGACGAGACGGCCCGCAAGGTGCATGAGCTGGAACCGCTTGCCGCACAGACAGGACCGGCTGTGCGCTATGATGAGAATGTCATTGACGAGCATCTGCGGATGCTTGCCGATGAGCCGCAAATGCTGGAACTATATCGGGAGATTAGCGAGAATATACATCGGTTGGCAATAAGATAACCGGATGCCGATGCTTGCCTCTTTTGAACTAATGTTTTGCTGCATATAGGTATATTATAATGAACAAGAAAAAATGTGCAATGAGTACCATAAACTATGATTTGAAAAAGATAAAAGCCCTTGTTTTTGATGTGGACGGTGTGCTGAGTGCCAATGTTATCCCTATGAGTTCGGAGGGTGAACCTCTGCGTACGGTCAACATAAAGGATGGTTATTCCCTGCATCTGGCCGCTAAGCAAGGTGTGTTGCTGGGTATAATTACGGGTGGACGTACAGAAGCAGTCCGCAAGCGTTTTACTTCTTTAGGTTTTGAGGATGGAAATATCTATATGGGTTCTTCTGTTAAAATCCATGATTACCATGACTTCCGTGACCGTCATGGCTTGAAGGACGAGGAAATATTGTATGTAGGTGATGATATTCCCGACTTGGAGGTGATGCGTGAGTGTGGTTTGCCGTGTTGTCCTAAGGATGCTGTGCCTGAGGTAAAGGCTGTGGCTCGCTATATTTCGTATGCAGAAGGCGGTTATGGCTGTGGTCGCGACATTGTGGAACAGGTATTGAAAGTGCAAGGGCTTTGGATGGCAGATGAAAAAGCTTTTGGTTGGTAGTTGTTTCAATCGTTAAATTGTAAATCGTCAAATCGTAAATGATATGATGTTAGATAATCTGAAGAAATATAAGGTGATTCTTGCCTCTAACTCTCCGCGAAGGAAAGAATTGCTGGCTGGTTTGGGAGTGGAATATGAAGTAAGAACTTTGCCCGATGTGGACGAGTCTTATCCCGAAACGTTGCGGGGAGCGGATATTCCTCTCTACATATCCAGGGAAAAGGCAGATGCCTACCGTGATATGATGCATCCGGACGAATTGATGATTACAGCAGATACCATTGTCTGGCTGGATGGACAAGTTCTCGGAAAACCCAAGAATAGGGAAGAAGCTATGCAGATGTTGCGCGACATGTCCGGACGTACCCATGAAGTGTTTACCGGTGTATGCATCACTACCACTGAGTGGCAACGCAGTTTTGCGGCGGCAACAGAAGTGCGTTTTGCCAAACTGAACGAAGAGGAAATTGCCTATTATGTGGACAAATACCACCCCATGGATAAAGCCGGAGCTTATGGTGTACAAGAGTGGATTGGATTCATCGGGGTGGAAAACATATCCGGGAGTTACTATAATATAATGGGGCTCCCCGTACAGAGGCTGTACAGGGAGTTGTTGGAGGTCTAAACCAGATCCATCATTAGAGGGATATCTTTTTCACTGATTCCTTGTCTGACAAGTGTTTCTTTGTCTTTACCGAACATTTCTCTAAAAATCTCCTGCCCGCCATATTCCAAAGCTGCTTTACTGTAAAGTTCTGCAGCTTTTTCTATTTTGCCCGTTCTCCAAGCAACATGTCCGGCATTGAGATAGTCTGCTGCGAGTGGTTTGGAGGCGAGTATCTTTTCGTAATACTTCATTGCTTGCTCATACTTGCCGTTGACAAACGAACACCAGCCTATAGCACGCCATGCTTTGATACAATTGCTTTCGATGAAATCAAGCTTGAAGAAATATTGCAGAGCCTCTTCATATCTTTCCAGTTCGGCAAGGCAGCTTCCGGCGTAGAAAAGGATATTATGGTTTTCCGGCTGGATTGCCTCCACTTTCTTGTAGTATTCCAGTGCAGAGGCAAAGTCCCTTATCTGCCTGTAGCACGTAGCGAGATGGCGGATTGTCCAGACATGGTCGGGCTTTAGTACATCGGCTTTCAGGTAGGCGTCTATCGCTTCCTTATACCTCATTTTCCATTTTGCAGGCAATAGCCAGCCATTTTGGAAAATGTCTGCATTTGCATGGTTCAAGGCTATCAATTCCTTATAAAGCTCCAATGCTTCTGCCGGGTGTTCTTTGCGGAAGTGGAAATCGGCGATGGTAATCAGCAGCTCGGGTTTGCACAGAATATCTTTGAGTGCCGGGATACGGTGCAGGGCAATCTCTTCCTTGAAGATGTCACGGAACTCGTGTCTGCGCTGGCTTAACTTGAAGAAACGGTATAAGTCGTGGACATACTGGTTGCTGATGACATCCGGTCGTTCGGCATAC
>ENA-OQHD01000339-OQHD01000339.1-human-gut-metagenome-genome-assembly--contig:-NODE-339-length-17917-cov-17.578752_pt1 | contig 17917 bp, 33 predicted proteins | sample MGYA00242560_ERZ504711 | MGnify/ENA primary metagenome ERZ504711 (study PRJEB26092, sample SAMD00036198) | human gut metagenome | host: Homo sapiens | study: EMG produced TPA metagenomics assembly of...
TTCGTCCCCGTGTCGTCGGACCTGCTCGCCGGCCGGGACGCATGTCCGGTGGCCCGCTGTAGCGAAAGGAGGCCGTCATGGCCGATATAAGGAAGATCCTGAAGGAGCATGTCGCCGACGTGGCCTGACCGACGGCGTCGTCCATTGCGGGGGCGACGAATTGACGTTCGATTCGATGGAGGCATTCGGCCGGCATGTCGATGCGCTGCTCTCCCGCCCGGCCCCGTTCGCGGGAGGAGGCGGTCGCCGATGTGCTGGCCGCCCATCTGGGCGAACCGGACCCGTTGCCCGAGGAGTCGTTCGCCGTCACGGTCGGCGACGACGGCCGCATCCGGTGCGGCTGCGGCTGGACCGGCACCACTGCGGAGGATGCGGACGAATGGCGGGCGCACCTGGCCGACGCCGTTCTCGAAGCGCTGGGGAGGGTCGGATGAACGGCGTGGACGCGTTCGCCGCCGTCGCCGATCGGCCCGACCTGTTCGCGGACCGGGTGCGCTACGAGCGCGTCCTCGCCTGCCGCGACGTGGCCGACTGGTGCCGCGCCCAGGACGGCGCGGGCATGACGGCGGCGGACGCGTTCGAGGCTGTCGCCGACTACTGCGACATCGCAGCCCATGCCATGCCCGTTCTCGGCAATTATGTGGGCTTCGAGCGATACGTGGCCTATGGCGGCATCGCCGGCTGGTGCCGCAAGGCCGGCCGGGACGCATGGGACTGATGCCGCGGGGAACAAGCCCCATGGTTTCGGAAAAAGGAGCCTGAAATGGCGGACAAGACGAAGGACCCGTACGGGTTCGCAAGGGAGAAGGTCGGCGAGGCGTACAGCGCCCTGTACGAGGCGCTAGAGGCTCTGGAATCGGTCGGAGCCGACTTCTGCACCGACCTCGGATACAACGGCGACACCATGGACGGATACAGCCTGCTGGCTGTCGTAAGGGACATCGAGGACTCGCTGGAGGGCATGTGACGAAGGACTCTGATTCAACACGACGCATCGACATACTGCTGGGCGGCGTGCGTGCCGCCATCCGCAAGGCCGACGAGGCGTTCCGCCCGGACCCGGACGCCGCGCTCTACGTGGGCACCGACGATGGGCGCATCAACCTTGCCGACCTGCTCGCCCTGGCACCCACGGGCATGGACCCTGGGGACTTCGAGCGCCGCGTCAGCATCCTGTATAACGGCGACGGGGAGCAGCGCCGCCGCATGCTCGACCATTGGGGCGACCCAGACTACATGTACGACCTCGTGTCCGAGGTGGAGGATTCGGGGCATGCGCTCTCCTACGACCTGTTTCGCTGCGAAGACTGGGATGAATGAAAGGAGGCCGACTAATGAATGGACTACGTTGCCCTAAGTGCAGCCGTCTCGTGCGCGACGGCTGGCAGGTGGATTGGGCCACCGGCGTCTCGGACGGCTTCGAATGCGGTTGCGGCGCCATCCTCGAGGTGGCGGCCTACGTCGTGGGCGACTACGACGTCGAATTCGAGGTCCGGAAGAGGCCGGGACGCATGGACCCGGTGGAAGGAGGAGACGATGGGGCAACCGCATGACCCGAACGGAGGCAGGTTTCGCCTGCCGGAACCGGGATTGTATCTCGTGCTGATTTGCGACCCGTACGAGGAGCCGTCATACGACGACATCCGCTATGTATGCGATGGCGACCATTTGGACGGTTTCGTTGGACGTCTGCATGACGCAGGCTTCTCGCCGGAGGACATCCACGTCTTGCGCTGCGCGGTCAACGAACGCATCGATTGGGACGTATAGGGAATGTTGTGACCGAAAAAATTTCATGCCCCGCGCTTCAGCGCCGGGGTTCGCGGCCGGGACGCATAGGAGCCAAGTAGAAGGAGGTGGTCCGCGATGAGTCAGAAGGTCCGTATCGACGGCGTCAAGCACGTTGGCGCGAGCGTCTTCCTTGGCGTGGATCACTATCCGCCCGCCTGTATAACCGAAAAGCGATCCGAAGCATTCGCGTCGCCGTGAGCCGCACGGAGACGTTAAACGCACGCGGAGGGGAATGGCAAGTCGGCGCGGAGCGCCGCGGTCCCCGGTGAGGCGTGAATCAAGCGGAGGGCGGCCGCGAGCGAGAGCCAAGCGATGACCGGCCGCCCCAAAAGCCCCTCTGGCTCAATGGTCAGAGCAGCGTCCTTTTAAGTCGTGGGTTGTGGGTTCGAATCCCACGGGGGGCACGGCCGCAGTTGGCGGAACTGCGGGAAATCGGGAGTGAAATCCTGTGGCTCGTCATATTGGACGGGTAGTCAAAAGCGTCCGCGTGGAACGCGCGTAAAACACCATCGGACGGATGGAAAAGCCGCCATCCCGCAAGGGCGGCGAGTACCGGAGGTCCGATGTGCATGCCTCCGACCCGGGGGACGCTTGCGGGCGTCGTCGCGGGGGGGGGGGAGGCATACGCCACCGTAGCTCAGCGGAAAGAGCGCCACCCTCCGGAGGTGGGCGTCGCCGGTTCGAATCCGGCCGGGGGCACGTCGGGACGCATGACGTCCCATGGAAAACCGAAGAGTGTTGGAGCATTCCCGCCGCCGTGGCGCATGCACGGAGGCGTGAAACGCGCGCCCCGGGAGGGGGGGCGAAGGCCGGCGCGGAACGCCGAGCGGCCTTCCTGCCCGGGGTGCGAATCAAGGGTATGGAATCAAGGCGGCCGGCGCCAAGCCCAAGCTTAAGCCGGCCGCCGCCTGCCCCCGTAGCTCAGGGGATAGAGCGCCACCCTCCTAAGGTGGGCGTCGCCGGTTCGAATCCGGCCGAGGGCACCAGCGGCGTAACGCCGCCACCCGAATGACTCCTTTTCCAGCCGGTCCGCGCATAGGTGGGGGCCGGCATGGGGCCGTGGCGCAGAGGCAGCGCATCCCGTTCGCAACGGGAAGGTCGCGGGTTCGAATCCCGCCGGCTCCACCAGACGGTTCCTCCCGTGGCGCGCCCGACAAGGCACCCGTGCGAGCAGACTCTCATCATGCATTGGAAAAAAGCGATGGGAGGGACCGTCAAGGCCCCGATGGCCCAGTGGTAGCGCAGCCGCCTCGTAAGCGGCAGGTCGCCGGTCCGAATCCGGCTCGGGGCTCTCGGGAGGCGTCCGCGATGCCTGGTCGTCCGGAGGACCGGGCGGCCAGGCGCGCGGCGTCATGGACGTCTCCCTTTGCGTCGGTGGTGCAATGGCAAGCACGGCGGTCTCCAAAACCGTCGATCCGGGTTCGAGTCCCGGCCGGCGTGCGACGCCGCCATCCTCCTTTTTGGCCCATCGGGGCTTCGGCTCCGGGGGAGGATGGCGACGGTTTCGGAATGTGGCGCAGTTGGCAGCGCGCGCGGCTGGGGGCCGCGAGGCCGCGGGTTCGAGTCCCGCCATTCCGACGTGGGAGAACCCGGCAAGACCGGGCTTGCCAGCATGAGGGCGAAATACGCCGCATGGCTCGAACGCGACGGGCGTCTGTCGCGGCTTGCCGTCGGGTGCCGTCGCAAGCGGCTTGGAGGGAAACGGCGCATGCATGGTCCCGCCCCACACAAGGGGCCTTCGCCCGGGTCCGTGGGCCACGCCTCCGCCATCGGGAATGCCGGAGGTTCCGGCGGCGGCCGTCCGAGGTCCGGCCATGCGTCGTGGAGGACGCATGCGGACGCCGGATACGAAAGGAGCCATCATGTCCGATCTGGACGAACTCAGACTCAGATACACCGAGGAGAATCCCGATAAGCCGTCGGACGACGTGGAGACCGTCGCCTTCCACTCGACGCCGCGCAAGCCGAAGCCCGCGCCGAAGGCCGTCGGACCGAAGCGGGCCAAGGCGGAGCCTCCAAGGAAGGCGGTGCCGTTGACCATGGGCGTCCCGCGCGGAGTGCCGACGCCGAACGAGGCGTCCGCCGCGCTCTGGCTCGCCGCGCTTGCGCTTGCCGTCGTCCTTGCCGCCACGCGCGCGGCCGCCGTCGTGCCGTTCCTGGCCATCGCCGTCATCCTGGCCCTGGGCACGCTCATGCATCCCGTGACCGCGCCCGTCCTGCACGACATGGAGCGGCGCTTCGGCCTGACGGTCGTCGACGTCTCGGCCGAGGGGCATGTCCGATTCATGGATTCCAAAGGACGGCTGCGCGAGGGCATCCTTCGGGTCTACGGACGCCGCGCCACGATGTTCGACGGGAACGGCGGCATCCTGTCCGCATAATCCATCCTTGCGCGGGCGGTGGAGACCCATCGATCCGCCCGCGTGTTCTCATCACCGAGGGACGGGACCGACGCGGAAAGGCGTCGGCCCCGCCCCTTTCCGCTTCCGCCGCCCGGAAAAACAATCACGTTTCCGGGCCGTTTTTTATTTCCAATCCTTTCCCCGCGACGCATAAGCCCGGATATGACGAATCCATACGATGACGAAGACGGGACCACCCCACTGTCCGGACTCGACCGTGACCGGGTCTGGCGCGAATGGGGCATCGACCTGCAGGACACGACCCGCATGGCGGACGACCCGGAATGGGCGCAGGAGTGCCTCTGGCGCTGGCGCGGCGGCGAGTACATCCGCGGCCTCAGGCACCACCGTCCCGCGCCGGGCGACCTGGAACGCCTCGAGTCCATTGCCGCCGGCCATGGCGACCCGACGGGCAAGGAGCATCCCGACCCGCTGCCGGCCGGAACGGGAGGCGACCGGGCGTGGGAGTGCATCGACTGGAGCGAACCGCCACTGGTGCCGGCCCAGTATTTTCCGGGCGTGCGGGGGCGGCTCTGGGAGCGCCGCCGTCTGGCCCGTTTGAAGCGCTCCTGGCTGGACGATGGAGCCTACGGCTACGACGGCCCGCGCGAACGGCATTCGCACATCGTCAGCCAGTACCTGCCGGAGGAGGAGATGGCGGAGCGGGTCCACAGGGCCGTTCCCGCCATCGGCGTCGCTCTGCTCATCGGCGTCGGCGTGCTCATGGGGCGCATGCCGTCGTGAACGTGTACGCCAAGGCCCGCCGGAGCGCCGGACTGACGCAGAGACAGGCCGCGCGGGCGCTCGGCCTGTCCGTCTCCCTGCTGGGGCGCTACGAACGCGACGAGTCATGTCCGAATCGGCGGATGGTCGAGAGCATGGCGCTCCTGTACGGCGTGCCGGCCGGACGTCTGGGCGCCCCGCGCCCCCGTCCGGCCGGGATCGACCGCCATACCTGGCCGGGCGCCACGGGGCGGCTCCACCCGTCCGACGCCCTGATGGCCGAATGGCTCGTCCTGTCCGGCGCGTGGGACGCGTTCGGCGCGGACGAGTGCGCCGCCATGCTCGAAGGGAGAGACGGCCGGTCCGTCGCCGCGTACGCCTACATGGGGCGCGTCCGGCTGGAATGCGCGACGCCGGCGAGAAGGCTGTCCCTCGCGGTGCCGGGAACGCACGCCAACGGAGTTTGGATACCAGGAAAAGGAAAGGAATCACAATGACCGAGAATGCCGAAGCGCTCAGGCTGCGCATGGTGGAGCCCCTGGATATGGACGAGGCGGCCCGGACGCTGGCGCGGGCCGGACTGCTGGTTCCGCTGACGGACTGGAGCGCCAGGGAGCGGCGGTTCGACCTCCACCCGTGGTGGCTGGGCATCCTGACGGCGTTGCTCGTCCCCGTGGGCATCGCCGGGTGGGCCTCGTTGCCGACCTCGTCGGTGTCGACGCCGGCCGCGGTGGGGGCCGGCGTGGCGGCCTTCGTCCTTGGAATCGCGCTGGAGGCGTGGATCGTCATGCATCATCCGCCGGTCCCGGAGACGCCCGCCCAGGTGCTTTCCGACGTCTTCGGCGTCGACGCCGCGCTCAGGGACGGCGCGCGTCCGTTCCACGGGGAGGGCTTCACCCGCCTGACGCTCAGGGACGGCGACGGCCTCGCCCGGGCCACGCTGTTCGTCCGCCACATCACGGCTCCCGACGGCCATCGGACCGCGTGCGTCGCCCTGTTCGGCGCGGACGGCCTGCCGGTCGAACCGAGGGTGGACCGGTACTGACGCCTCCCCGGGACGCATGCCATTCTCCGGGCGGCTTCCCGCCGCCCGGAGAAGACAGTACGACCCGAAACGGGAGGAACATGATTTCGGACAACATCAGAGGGACGGCGGTCGTGGCCGCATTGGCGTCGCTCGCCATGCTCGCATCGGCGGGCGTCGCGAGCGCCGCCGCCATCGGCACGCCGACCATCATCGACGGGGACACCACATTCGTCAACGACGAGACCGTGGACCTGTTGGGCGGCGACTTGGGTGAGGCGGCGAACTTCGGTCTCGTCGGTTTCGACTCCATCCGCCTGAACGCCCACACGAACGGCAACATCGCCACCGCGCACGCCTACGTCGGAGCCGCGTTCGGCAATCACGCCAACGGCGTGGACGAGCCGGAAGTCAGCTACATGGACAAGGTTGACGGCAACATCAACGTGAGCCTGCCCGCCGACTCCAAGATCGTGTTCGGACAGTCCAACACCATCGGACAGACCGACAACGGCAACAGTTGGACGGTGAACGGCAACAAACTGGAAATGCAGACCGGCGGAAGCCTGCCGAAGTCCGAGCGCGTGCTCAAGGACTCCGGAACCGTCAAGTACCTCGACCTGAAGGCCATAGAGAAGAGCATGACGGCGCTGTCCGCCAAGTGGGCCAAGGCCGCGCCGGCGAACGCGTCATACGACTTCTCCGACATGAACCGCCGCCACATCACGGCCGACGGCGACGAGGCCCACCTCGACATCGACGCCACGGAATTGCAGGGCAACCGCGTCACCGCCACGCTGGGTGACAACACCCGGCTCGTCGTGGACGTCGACGCCAAGGGCGCCGACACCGTCACCCTGCCCCAGTTGGATGTGGACGGCATCAACCACGCGGAATACGCGTATTGGACCGACAAGTGCGTCATCTACAATCTGACCGACTCCAAGTCCCGCGACGGCCAGTACCACGGCCGCGTCGGCACGGCGGGCGCCACGTCGTCCGTCATCCTCGCGCCGAAGGCCGATGTGGACGCCTCGCAGAACGTCGAGGGGCAGATCATCGCCAAGACCGTGACCATCGGCGGTGAGTTCCACCGCAACAGCGTCAACGTGCCCGCCACCCGCTATGTGGAGGTGAGGCTGGACGGCCAGGACAAGACCGAGACCACGCCGTTCACGGCGCCCCAGCCCGCCAAGGACCATTACCGGTTCGTCGTCTGGACCACCAATCCGGACGGCACCGGCGACTCCTACAAGCCGGGCGACACCGTGTCCGACGTGCCGAAGGGCACCGTCTTATACCCGCAATGGGAGGCCAAGCATGTGCTCCGCTATGACGTGAACGGCGGCGACGGCGAGTACGAGGACTCCGACCTGCCGGCCGACGTGACCGACGGGACCCCCACCCGCGAGGGCTACGAATTCGACGGCTGGACCATCAACGGCGCTAAGGTCGGTTCCGGCGACTCCGTCGGGGACGACGGCTCCGATGTGACCGCGGTCGCCCAATGGACCCCGGTCAGGCAGGACGTGACCCCGACGAAGCCGGAGGCTCCGAAGGACGACAAGACCGACACCCCGTCGAAGGGCGACAGTTCCGGTAAGGCCGACACGGACAAGCCGTCCGACACCGACACGCCATCCAAGGATGACGGCAAGGATGACAACGGCTCTGATGCTCCGAAGGGCGACAAGACCGACACGGACAAGCCGTCCGACACCGACACGCCATCCAAGAATGATAACAAGACCGACACCAATACGCCGAAGGGCGATGCGGACAAGGGCGGACTCGCCTCCACCGGCGTCGCGGTGGCGGTCGTCGCCGTGGTTGCGGCGGTGCTTGCTGTGGGAGCCATCGCGCTCGCCATCCTCGGCAAGCGCAAGTAGGCGCCGTTCCACTCAAGGAAGGCCCCGGCCGTTCCCCGTTGGGGATATGGCCGGGGCCTTCCCGTCTTCCGGCTGGGACGCATGCCCACTGAAGGAAAGGAGCCGACATGGATTTCGGACTGGACAGATGGAACCCCTACGAGCTGACGGCGCCGGACGGCTGGGAGGCTGATTTGGACGCGGGCGGCATGGAGGACGAATGGATGCGCCGGTGCGGCGTGTTCGACGTGTACGGCGTGGGGGACCGCGACGGACTGGCCATCGCGCGTCTCTATTGGCGATGGGTGGCGCGCGGCCGGCTGGGCGGCCCCGTCCATGTGGAGCTGCGCGTCTATCTCCTCGGCGACGAGGATGGGCGTTTCGACCTGCGGCTGACCGACAAGGAGCGGGCTACGCTCGACGCGGACATCCGCGATTGGCTGACGGCCGACGGCGTGATCGACGCGTCCGGCAACGTCATCGGGGGCGATTGGCTGTGAGCCGGGCCCGTCACAGGCGCCGGTCGGACCCGTGGGGCGCCGCCGACGCGGTGCTGACCGACCTGATGCTGTTGTCGGCCGTCGCCTGCCCGTTCTCACCCGCGTTCCTTGCGGGCGCGGTCGTCTGCGGTGTGTCGGCGGCCGCCTGCGGGTTCGTCTCCTTCAGCCGCCTGCGCCGCCAGGTCGAATAGCTGATGCCGTGTTCGGCCTTGAACCTGTCCTGCCAGCGGCGGGCGGCCTCGCGGCGTTCCTCGCGGTGCGAGGCCGCGTACGCCTTGTCATACCGGCGCATCTCCTCCTTGTTCGCCTCGCGCCAGGCTTTGTTGCGCCGATCGATGCGCTCCTTGTTCGCCCGGTAATAGGCCGCGTCGGCCGCCTTGCATCTGGCGCGGCGCCCGTCCTCGACCAGGTGCAGGCGTTCGGGATGCGGTTCGCGGGCTTGGGCGACCATGGCCCAATCGATGTCATCAGATGAAAGCTTCATGCCCGGCCGCATGCGTCGCGGCCGGGACGCATGGAAGGCGGCGGAAAAACGGAAAGGAGCCAATGATGACCGCAAAAATTCATGCCCCGCGTCCCAGCGCCGGGGTCCCGGCCCTGGGACGCATAGACAGGCTTAAGGGAGGTGGTTCACGGTGAGCCAGATCGACATGCTGGCCGGAATTGAAAAGGCTCTCGAATACGAGGGCGACTGGACGCGACTGGAGGACGGCGTGCTGGAGTGCGGTCTGCGCGACCAGTTCGACGGCGAACAGACCGGCCTCGCCCGCATCATCGTGGACGACGGCAAGGTTTCCGTCACCGCATGGTCGGACAATCCGCACGAATACAAGACCATGCCCGAGCCGGATTGGACGCATGAATACGATTCGACCGACCCGGAGGTCATCGCGGAGGACATCTGGTACAGGTGCCCGTTCTGCGGACAGGCGCCGAACAAGTGCTGGTGCGAAGAAGAACGTTGCAGTGAGTGCGGCGCATTTCTGGACGATGTATACGAGGGCGATTACGGATATTGCCCCAACTGCCATTAGAGGGGAGCCGGAGAACGTCATGCGATACGGCATCAGGCATTTTCATCGTCCCGTCTGCGCCTACCCGGGCTGCGGGAACGAATACGACGGCGACGAGGCCGAGTGGTGGTCGGACCCGTACTGGCCCCTCGACCAGGCATGGGAGGACGACTGGCTGGTATTGGACGGCCGGCTGGGCGAGCCGGTCTGCATCTGCCCGGAGCATCTGCTCCACGGCGGGGACGGCAGGCCGGTGCCGGTCGGACATGCGGTATTGCCGCCCGCGTTGGCGGAGCGTTGCACGGACCCGCGGCTGCCGGCCGTGAGATCCTCCTGTGTCGACGACGTGCTGGCCGTGCTGAGAAAGGATTGAACCATTGATTTATACGGACGATAACGGGCGGACGCTGGACATCACGGTCTGGGATGGCTGCGACGTGACGGAGGACGTGCTGGGCGCGCCCCGCACGGGCGCGGACCTCGACCTGCTAGTCAAGACGGCGAAAAACTACGCCTACGGCCGTGGCGGCTTCGACCTCCCGCAGGCCGAGGTGAGGGCCGACTGGACCCTGACGTCCCCAGATGCGGGCGCGATATGCGGGCAGGCCTGGAGCTCCGACATGTACGACTACTGCACGGGATGCGGCGTCCTGCTCAATGAGGACTGCGAAAGCGCGGTCCCGGGCTGGTGCGTCTGGTGCGCGGGGGAGGAATAGCCGTGAACGCGGACGAGTACGCGGCGCTTGGCGGACGGCTCGACCTGAAGCAGGTGTGCGGCTGGTACGAGCGGATGGAGTCCATCGAGATCGACGAGGATTTCCTGTGCTTCACCGACCTGTACGCGCCCGCCTCACGGCTAGTCCCACCGAATTGGACGGTCGTGGACTTGGGCGGCTACGTGGGCGTGCAGGCGGAACTGTTCAAGGGGCGGTATGTGGACGTGGACTGCTACGACCTTATGGGCGACGACCTCTACCTGCCGCCACGCCGCTATCAGGCGTCGAACGCCTCGCACGTGGTCTCGGACATCATGGCATGGCTCGGCGCGAACCCCCGGCTCCCGCGCCGGACGCTGCTGCTCATGTCCGGCGTGCCGGGCTACGCGCCGATACTCCACGAGCTCCACAGGCGTGGCGGCGACTGGGCGTTCTGGTATCCGGGAACGCGTGCGGTCGGACACGGCAGGCTGGGCGGGCGTATCGCCGCCGCCGTGGGCGAATGAAACTAAAGGAGGAACATGGCAATGCTGAATCTCAAGGAACTCATCGACATGGGCTGCGCCCATACCATGGTCGACTCGGACGGGTGGATGCACCCGTGCGGCAGGCCCATCGTGGCGATACGCCATTGGCCCGATTATGGCGACGGGGACGGTTACAGCGGCGTCTGCCAACAGCACGCCCGACAGGCTGGAGCCGAACTTGCCCCGTTGAAAAACGTTCCCAATCCGCCGCAACTGCCGTTCCACCTCACTTACGTGGACACGGATGACGACGACCCGTCCGACCAACCGCAGGTGGGCGACTACGGCTGGGCCGTCCGGAAGAATGCGCGCGGACAGGAGGAAATCCCCTTCCATATCGAACGGGAGGAGCACACCGGACTGCCGGTCGCCGTCCTGAACGAAGCCCTGTACGCGAAACCGAAGGATGACATCGAGGACGGGCGGTATGTGAGCCTGCTCCAACTGCATCTCGATGGCTTCGAGCTGAGCCGGACGGGGCGGAAGGAAAACGGGTGATCGGAGAGGGTGAAAACATGCCCCGTACCTATAAAACCGTCCGCGCCGTCTCATCGCGTGCGGACCCGACTGGAACGATTGGCACGTCCATCAGCGACGTCGGCACTGGTTCGACTGAGCCCGTTCCGGGACGCATGGCTCCGGTGGAACCGGAAAAAAAGGAATAGGAGCCGATCATGGAAGACATCAATCTGTACGATTTGGCATTCGCATTCACCCGGCATCCGGAGGTCACGGACGCGAACGTCGCCACCGGCATGTGCCCGGACGACACCGTGCTCGTCGAGTTCACGAACGGACAGGTGGCTGTGTTCAACGTGCAGGACGGGTATCCGGCCGTCGTACTGGGCACGCTATATGCGGACGCCGACGGCATCAGGGAGCATGACCCGCTGGAGTCCATCCACCACGACTTCGAAGGCGAGGGCGATTACGGCGACGGCGTGGGCGACCTCATCGCCCAGTGCACCGAGGCTCTGGGGAGATGAACACCATGAATGCCGACACCATACGTTTCGTGCGAGACCGACCGTGGTATCCGCTGGACGAGACCCACGTGTACGAGATTCCCGTGACGAGGCTGGCAGCGATATGCGTGGACTGCTGGTCGATGCTGGCAGACGCGCGATTCTCCGGCGACGTGCTCCCCGGCGAGAGACTGCGTGAACGCTACTTCGGCCTGATTGACCGCGATGACACCACGCCGGAGGAATGGGGCAAATTCATGGACACCCTGTGGAACGTCGTGGACGCCATGGACTTGGGGCAACAGGCCGACTGGTTCGTGGAGCTGAACGACCCTGTGACCATCAAAGGCTATTACTGGTTGCACGACGGCATCGAATATCTGGACGCCGCGCACACCATGCCGAGGGACGAGCAATGAACGGACTGGAGCTTTGCGACCGGCTGAGGCTGCTCCGTGACGCGGCTGCCGACCGAAAGATGAAGACGTGCCCCGCGCTTCAGCGCTGGGGGTTGGCCCGGGACGCATAGGACCTTGGTGGAAGGAGGTGGTCCACGATGAGCCAGAAGGTCCGCATTAATGGTGTCAGGCACAGTGGCGCGAGCGTCTTTCTCGGCGTGGACCACTGCGGCAATCCCTGTTGGACCAGGAACCCCGAGCGCGTCATGGTATGGCTGTGTGATGGGTGGCGTACCAGATTCAACCAGCGGCGCGAGCGGAGGACGCGCAGCATACCCGTCAAAAACGAGGCCGGTGACATCATCGACTGGATCAAGGAGCCCTTGGGCGGCCCGGATGTGCCCGGGCTGCTCTCGGACAGGGAGGCCCGACTTCAATGCTCGTGGATGACCGCCGTGCCATCGTCGATACTGGCGACCACCAATAGGGTCGAGGGTACCGAGTGGTTCACCGGACTCAAACGCAAAAAGACGGCCGGAGGCCGCGTCCCCGGCTTCAAGTCACGCCATCGCGGCCTGGGCTTCGTCTGCTGGTACCATCCCAGCGGCAATTCCTATAATGCCGTGTTCCATAAGACCGGCCGCAGAAGCGGCGTGGTCGTCATCACCGGCATGAACCCGACAAGGTGGGTCAAGCCCGGCGAGAAGGCGCACTGGCGCATCGCCATCCATGTGCGGGTGGGCCAGTCAATACGGCCGTATACCAGCATTCATGTGGACTGGACCCATAAGAGCCTTGTGTTCACCAACATGCCTTTGCCATTGCCAAGAGTGGGCAACGGTATGGTCGGTTTGGACCGTGGGTGCGCGCATGCCCTGGCCTCGTCCGACGGAACCTTCATGGACATGCCGAAGCCATCGAAAGCCGAACTAAAGCGGTTGAAATACCTCCAGCGCCGAATGACCCGGCAGGACCGCGTCAACGAGGCGAGGGGCGGCAGGACCGCCAAGTTCGCCTCCAAGCGCAGGCAGAAGACCTTAAGCCGATTCAACGCCCTGCAGGGTCGCATCGTCCGCCGTCGGAATGACTGGATCGAGAAGACCACGACAAGGCTCGCCCAGGAGAACATTCTCGTCGCCATGGAGGACCTTGATGTTCGCGCCATGACGAGAAAGCCGAAGCCGAAGCCAGATCCGGCGAAGCCGGGCCAATACCCCCACAATGGCGCGAAGGCCAAGGCCGGGCTCGACCGGTCGATACTGAGCAACTGTTGGGGCCGTGTGATGATACGGCTTCAGGACAAGATGGACGCCAACGGCGGCCGTCTTGTCATCGTCCCCGCCGCCTATACCAGCCAGACCTGCCACAAGTGCGGGCATGTCGCCAAGGAGAACCGTGAGAGCCAAGCGGTCTTCCACTGCGTCAAGTGCGGGTACGAGGCGAACGCGGACGTCAACGCGGCTGAAAACATTCTCAGTCGTGCTTTAAGCCAAACGGGCGGGGGCACCGCCTCGGACGTGGAGGAGCCGCGATGGCGAACCGATGAAGCGTCAACCCCCTCATTTCCGCAGGCCGGAAGTTCCTTTGGAGTCCGTTCTGTGAAGGGAATCCCCCGGCTTTAGCCATGGGGAGGATGTCAAAACGCCTACATGCTGGGCGACGAACGCGAGCGCGGGATGTATGACGGCTACGGCGCGGTCATGCGCCGGTGCCTCGAACTGCCCGAAGCGGACGTGGAGGACTGGATATACGGCTTCACCCACGCCATCTGGGAGTCGGGGGATGCGGACACGGAATACGCGCGGGACCGCGGGGCCGCGATGGATTGCGTCATCTGGTCCCTGGGCCCGACCGGGCGCGAACCGCGCGAGGCCATCGAAAAACGCCTGGGAGGGGAATAGGGGCATGGAAGTCGTCAAGTGGATTTTCGTCGTGGCCGCATTGGTAGGCATGGCGCTCGGATTGGTCGAACTGGCGACCGAGAAGCCTGATGACGCCGCCGACTCCGACCGGTTGCCGGATGGACTGGCGGGCACCTGGGAGCGGAGGACCCCGGATGGCCGGATGGAGGCGACCATCGCCGACGGCGCCATCGAGGTCGTCCGGGTGTCCGGGGACTCGCGGGAGGTCCGTTGGAAGGGCGTCTACGAGGCGAAGGGCCGGAAATGGGTGGTCCGCGAGGCTCCAAAGGAGTCCCATACGGCGTATCATGACGATACCACGGACATGATCATATTCAGCACCATCCTGTAGGGCGATTCCGCGCCGGGACGCATGGCCTCCTTCAAGGAAAGGAGACCGTCATGCGCAATGACATCGACCTCCGAAAGGCCGTAAGGCTGATGGAGGAGGCCAGGGACAGGCTTGACGAGGCGTCGGGGATACTGGGCGTCTTCGACGCCGGCGACATAAGCGGCAGGAACACCATCGCCAAGCATATGGGGGAGGAGATATGACGGACAGGCTCATCGCCATCGACTTGGACAACACGTTCGCGGACTACACCACCGCATTCGCCGACTGCCTGGCCCAGATGGGTCAGCCCGTCAGGGGCGGCGACCCGACAACCTACGACTTCGGCTGCGACGGCTGGTTCGGGGAGGGCAACGGCGACGTGTTCCCCGAATTCCATTCGCGGGCCGTCATGCTCGGCCTGTATCTGCGTGAGCGCCCGTATCCGCACGCGAGGCGCGCCGTCGATGCGCTGACGTTCGACCATCCGGCATAGCATGTGGCGTTCGTCACCAGCCGCCGCGACGACGGCGACGACACGGCCCGCTGGATGCTCGGGCTCGGCATCGACATGAGCCTCGAATTCGACTACGCCAACCAATGCCTCGACCGCATGGACCCGACCGGCATGGAATTGGGCCGGGCCGTCTCCGAACGCGCCCGCTCCGGCCGCTGGAGCATGGGCCTGCTGTCCGAGCCCAACGGCGTCGGCTGGTGCCATCTGCCCGACAAGGAGAGCCTTGAGGCCGACCTGTACATCGAGGACGACCCGGCCATGCTCGACCGGCTCATGGACTTGGGGCTCCCGGTGCTCGTCAGGCGGCACGCCTACAACACGGCGCAATGCGAACGCGCCGAACAGTCCGGCTTGGGGCTGGCGTTCGACGATTGGACGCAGGTGCCCGGACTGGCGGAACGGCTGATCGGGGGCTCCCATTGAGCGGACGATATTCACTGCCGGACGGCATCGGCGTTCCCTACTACGTGCCCGTATCGGACACGGAGTCGGACCTGCACGTCCAAGTGGGCGACCGCTTCTACGGATTCGTCCGCGAGGTCAAGCTGGGTGGGAGGCGATGCGAGTACGCGCCGCTCGCCCCGGTCGGCGGGTATTACGAGCCGGTGGACGATACGCAATATCCGACCCTCCCGGAGGCGTTGGCCGCGTTGGCCGACCATCTCGGGGACGAAGACCTGAAACATCGATTGGAGAAGGAATCATGACCGACGACAACGAATGCTACATCTGCGGGCACGCTCTGGAGGAGCATGCGCCCTACGTGGTCTGGCATACCGGCTGGGACGGATGCGAGGAATGCGACCGCGACTACGAGAGGGGCGTCAGTCTATGCCCCGTGTGCATCGACGCACTGGGGTACATGGGCATGACGTTGGGTGGGAACACGTACCTGCCCGACCTGCCGTTTGGGGAAGTCGGGAATTGGGCATATGACACGCTTTGGCATGCCGTCTGGATGCCAGATGACATGACCGTAGGCGAGGCCGAATGCGCCCGCGACCACCTCGACCGCAAGGGACTGAAGGATCTCGACCCCGCGTGGGATAGCCTGCCGTTGCGATGGTGGGATACGCCCGAGGAGTTCAAGGCGTCGGAATATGCCGAACCGTTCCTGCGCCGTTTCGGATTGGACGAAGGCGACTTGGACCGGCTGGCAAAAGCATGTCTGGAGCACGGCGACGTACTGGACGATTGGCATACCGTCACCGACGCCCGCAAGGTCGGGGAACGGCTTCGGAAAGGCTAGGACACATGGACTACATCGAACGTCGGGCCAAGCGGCTTGAGGCCGACTACCGGCATTGTCTGCGCGACTACAAGCGTGCATTGAGCCGTACATGGATACTCCGCGAACGGCTCGGCCGCCTGCCGCTGGCCGCGTTGGACGGAGCGGGCGGCATCTCGTCCCTATCATCCGATCTCTCCGCCGTGGCGGAACGCGCCGGATGGCTGCGACGTCGCACAAGCGAGGCTCAGGGACGGCTGAAGGTGTTCGACCCGGACGAACAGCGCAGGTGGAACAAGGATGTGGACGGGCATTGCCGGATGCTGATGCTGGACGGCACGCGATGTGGCAAACCCACCGTGGAAGACTCCCGCTGGTGCGCCGGACATGTGGACATGTGGGATGACTGCGACCCGTGGGGCGGTCATATCGTCGGCTGGTGGCGTGGAATCCACATCGAATACACGTTGGACGGCGCATACGCGCGTCTGTCCCGCCCTCTTCCGGTCGGCCTGAACACGCTGCGCAAGACCATCGCCGAATCGAAGGAGACCTTGGACAAGGAAAGCCCATACGGGACGGACGACCTTTGCACGCGCGAGGACATCGCACGGTGGACGACCATGCCCGACGAATACGTGGAGAAACGGTGAGGGACGTCATCCGATTGGGCGCATCCCTGGCCCAGCTGGCCGTCGCCCTGTTCCTCATCCTCGCCGTGCTGGAACAGTCCGCCACGGACGCCCTTCCGATAAGGGACCATATAGAAGAGTCGGGCACGCTGAAGCCCGGCGTGACCATCAGCGTGGTGCGGGAGTCCGACGACAGGACGCTGTTCTCCGCCACATGCGACGAGCGGGGCCACTACACGCTGAAGGGTGACGTGTGGTCCTCGTACTACTTCAGGTTTTCCATACCGAGGGAGGCGAAGTGAGCCTAGCCAAATGCCCGTTCCGCGGCGGCACCGTGCATCTCGTGTCCGACCGCGATTTCCCGCGCGGAGTCCGTTATGGAATCGTCCACGAACAACCTTGCCCGCTATTGCCGACCTTATGGGCGGCATACGAGGTTGAATCCGATACGCTCGCCCGCTGTTGGAACCAACGGTACGGGGTGGCGAACCGGCTGCGGGCGTTGGGCGAGGACGATTTGGCCGACCGACTGGCCTAAGAAGAGTAAGGAGGAGACGGATGAGCGACATCGAACAGACCACGGTCATCGACCCCACCCAGGTGGGACGCATGGCCTCGAGCAGGGCGGACGGGCGGAGCACGACCTTATACGGCCGGCACCGCAAGGGCGCCGGAAAGCCACGCAAGGCGAGGCCGGAACGCCCGGCGGAGCCGTTCATGGCGGCTCTTATGACGGCATTCGCCGCGCTGTGGCTGGCGGGCATGCTGATGGCCGTCTGGCTCATGCCCATGTCGGCGCCGGCCCCATGGGCGCGGGAGGCCGTCTCGGCCGTCTGCGTGGCCGCGGCCGTCCTATCCACGGTCCCGGCATGGACGTATCTGGCCCGATACGGAAGGGAGAGGCGTCATGGCCTATAACGATTACGGCGCGTTCGTGTGGAGGAACGGCAAGCGCATGGAGAGCCACGAGGATGCCGTGTTGGAACGGCTCGACGGAGGCTCGGGCGGCCAGGCGGTCTTCGACCATCTGGCACAAGGTTCCGGCGGCGACCTGTACCATGCCGTGCTCGGCGACGGGGAATGGCGTCTGGGGGTGTACAAGACGACGTTCCCGTACCTCTGGCATCACGAGGACGGCCGGTGGTACATGGCCGACCTGCTTTCGTACGCGGCGGAGAGGCCCCGCTTCGCCTGCGAGGACGAACGCTACGAGCGTATGACCGGAGACAAGGTCACGCGCCCCGTCGAGCTGTTCGATTGGGTCCGTGGCCTGCCGGAGGGCGGGCTGGAGTTCGCAGTGCCGGGCGGCCCGACCATCACCATCAAACGCGGACGCGACGCGCGCTGGCATGGCCCCACCATCCACGTGTCCATGACGGAG
>ENA-OQHD01000340-OQHD01000340.1-human-gut-metagenome-genome-assembly--contig:-NODE-340-length-17861-cov-4.159524_pt1 | contig 17861 bp, 24 predicted proteins | sample MGYA00242560_ERZ504711 | MGnify/ENA primary metagenome ERZ504711 (study PRJEB26092, sample SAMD00036198) | human gut metagenome | host: Homo sapiens | study: EMG produced TPA metagenomics assembly of...
ATGAAAGAATGAAGGATGTTTCCAATCTGGAAAAAGCATCAGGAAGAGTCATGGAACCGCTTGAAACGGGACATTTCCAGCAGCGCACACACCATCCATGAAATTGATGCAGGACGAGCCAGAGGGTACAGCCGTGCCCTGTTCGTCAGCAGCATCCTGAACAAGGTAAGCACCTATGCCGGCAAGGGTGAAGTGGAAATCGTGGAGAAGGCGGTGGACCTGATCCGGGAGTACAATGCCCGCAGCGGCAAGCCGGTCATCACGGCACGCAACCGTTTCTTCCAGCTGCCGGAAGTGGCCCGCCAGAACCGGCTGAAACTGAAAGAAATTCGGGAGAAGGAAAAACGGGAAGTGGCGTTTGAAGGGGGAACGCTGGTCTGGAACTACGAAGCCGACCGGCTGCAGATTCTCTTCGAAAACATTCCCAACGACGGGATGCGCAAGGAGCTGAAGGCTTCCGGATTCAAGTGGTCTCCCAAGCAGCAGGCCTGGCAGCGCCAGCTGACGCAGAATGCGGTGCTTGCCGCCCAACGTGTGTTGCACCTCAACTCGCTGTAGCCATGGACAGCCGAACCCGATTCATTGCAGATTCCCGCTGTTTCAGCGGGGTCTGCCAGACAATCATGTCAGACGGACTGCACAGCGACAGTAGCGGAGAAACGCTGGAAGAGCTGCGCATCCGGAAAGACAATCCGTACATCACGGCCCTGTCACCCCGCCAGATGGAAAAGCGGATGCGCCTTTACCGGCAGGCACTGTGTGCCCCCTTCGAGGAAATCACGAAGAAGGAATATCTTGAACGGCTGAACGTGCTTCCACCGATACGGAAGCGGGAGGACTCCTTCTTCCTGTCCGAGCCCTATTACGGGGAACTGGCCGAATTCTGCTTTACACGGGAAAACCGGTTCTTCAAGGGAATCCGGTCCGTCTGCACACCGCAAGCCATACTGGACAAGGAAGTGGACCGGCACATGGAACTGATACGGCGGAAGGCTTTCCTCCTCAAAGGGAAGGATACACCGGTCGGTGATAACGACACGGACCTCTGGCATATGACACCTTATTCCTTTTCAGTGGACGGGCAAAGCACCGGTTTTCCTGTGCAACCTTGTCTACCGGGATGACCGCCGGCAGGCAAGGACAGATATGGCCCATACCCTGAAAAGCCTGCGGAACAGCCATTACCGGTACTGCTTTGGGGGAAAAGGTACCTATGAAACACCGGACTGCCTGATGGACCGTGCGTTCCAGGAAGATCTTACCATCATTTCCGGCGGCTGCGTTTTTTCCAGTATCCCACCAACCGGGAATCCGCCACTTTCTTCGGGCAGGTCAAGGAGACCGGAGAAGAGTTCCTGTTCCGTATCTACGACCGGGACTACTTCCTCTATCTGCTGAAGCGGCTGAGGACGGTCAAAAGAGAGAATTGCATGGAAAACATTTCCGATTCATCCACCTTAAAAGCTATCCTGTAATGAAAGAAGGAGACATTGTATTTCTGAAACGCCCCTACAGGGGATACCGTGCCGTTGAACTGATCGAGAGACTGCCTTACCGCTGGCTGGTACGGGTGGTCGAGAGCGGCCTGGAGCTGGAAGTATATGAAGATGAACTGACAGCCGAAAACTGAAAAACAAAATGGTATAACTTAAAATATCCAATCCTATGAACCCTATATCGCAAATTACGGAGTTTCTGCCCAGATATGTCAGCCTATTTTATGTGGATTACCGGGACAGTCTGGATGAACATGAAGATATTCAGGAGAAATGTCTCCGGTCCAACAGCCTGGAAAGTCTGTATGAAAAGAGTTTCGAATGGTATGAAAGCCAGGAACAGGAGAATCTGGAGGAATATATGGACGAGACACGCAGAAATATGGAGAAAGCGGGTCTGTCCGGATTGTTTAAAGAACACGAGGAACAGATCCGTGACCTCATCTATGAGCGGAATGATTCGAATCCGGCAAAGGACCTGATACGGAATTCCTGCGACACCAATCTGTTCTATTCCCTCGGAGTAGAAATAGACGGTTACAGCACAGGCTGCCCGGAACGGGGTGAATCGGTATCCATGGCATGCTACAAGGTACGGCGTGCACTCCGCCTTCCCAAAGGAAAATTTGACGGACCGGTTAAAGAACTCGTTGAAAACGCTTCATACGGCGGAGAACTACGGATTTACTTCAATGCCCGGTTTGACAGACTCATCAGTCCCGGAAAGAAGGAGGATTTCCAACGTATCCGCTTCAGCGGAAATGTGGTGGTGGCCATCGTTGACAGCCGTAACGGTTCAGGTTATCACGTACACATTCCCTTGGACATCACCCTGCCGTTCTGCCGGGAGAATCTGTTTGTGGATTCACAGGTACATTATTCCTATGCGGTTGAGATCTGCGGCATGAGCCACGACTGGTGCCAGGCCACCCGGTGGGAGACGGACATGCGACCCTTCAACGGTTCCATCCGGAAAAGCCGGATGACCGGATACCAACAGCAGGAAGAGGCTTATGAAAGGACTTTCCGCAGCGGACGATGCACATTCGGAGACATGAACTACAAGCGTCACCGTGACGTACGCTACTCCAACAACTATCCGGCCGGATGCCGCTGCCCTCATTGCGGCACATTCTGGATAGACTGAATATCAAACGATTCATTCACTTTTAAAATTCTATCATCATGAAAATCTGTTGTTTACAAGAACATTACGACAAGGTCGTACAGTATGCCAACTCCATCCAGACCGGACATTGCAGAACTGCCTGGAACGTCTCCAGCAATGGGAAAACGAACGGACAAGGCTGTGAAATCGAACTTTATTATGACTCAGCCCCTTATTCGTTCGGATTCTGCGAACGGTATGCGGACGGAAAAATCGGCATTGTGGGCGGACTGCTGTATCACGGCAGCCCGGACCGGTCGTTTGCCGTAACCCTGGACCGTTTCCACGGATGGAGCATCCATACGTAAACCGCATCCGGATTGCGGCATGAGGCATACAGGAGAGGAACATCATCTCCACCTGTATGCCTCTTACCTTATATATCACCATTAAAATCATTTGTCTGATGAAACTGAACTATAACGAATGGCTGAAACTGGCTTTCTGGGAATACAACCGGTATCCGGATGAAGAACTGACGCGGGAGCTGTTTCAGGAAACCTTCGGTCCCGTGCCGGGTGCACACTACTACGAGAAATGGGTCCACTACTACGAAAAGAACCTGTTGGGCATGATAGCCTATTTCAGAGGAGAGGAGGACAAAGGACAGAAGTTCTGTGACATGGTCGCCCGGCAAGTGGAGCGGTATGTACAGAACCGGGAAGCATACACGGAAAACAATCACCTATAACAACAAGCATATGGCAAAAAGTTGAATTATCCAACGAAGTCAAGCCGCTCGACCGAATCATCAGCCGGTTGGCCGGAGAATGCGGCTACGAAGTCCAGCAGGTGTTCAATGACCTGCTGCGGTATATCATACACGGATTCTCACCGGGTGCTCCACCCCTGAAGGACTGGAAATACAAGCGGCAGCAGAATATGGCATTCCTGGAGATGACCCGGGAATGGGTCGGCATCATGCAACGGCAGACTGCCCTGTCCGGCTGGTTCGATGCATTCGGGGAGCTTCACATGGCCTACTGTTCAAAAAGCGGGCAGCAGTATCTCGGCCAGTTTTTCACCCCGGCTTCCATCTGCGAGCTGATGGTCCAATGTACAAGGACTGAGAAAGGCACTACGGGCAAACGCATCAGTGACCCGACCTGCGGAAGCGGAAGGCTGCTGCTGGCCTACCATGTACATTTTCCGGGCAATTACCTGGTCGGTGAAGACATCAGCCGGACCTGCTGCATGATGACCGTATGCAACATGCTGATTCACGGGTGTGTCGGTGAGGTCATCTGTCACGACAGCCTCATGCCGGACAAGTTTACGGACGGATGGAAAGTCAATCCGACCCTGCAATTCAGCGGTCTGCCTTCCATCCGACGCATCAGCAAGGAAGAATATGCTGACAATCATACAGCGGACAATCAGATACGGCATCTGTTGAATGCTGCAAAAGAACTGGAATATCTGGAAAAGAACCTGCCGCCTTCTTTATGGGACTGATGACCGCAGATATTCAAAACTGGATATCCAAAGAAAATTATGAATCAGGATGCAATGTAGAATAAATTATATAACTTTGCGCTGAAGTTTAATTTTGTATATGGATAAAGATAAAAATTCTGAATAGGATCAAGGCTGTTTTGGCAGAAAAGCATGTTACCAGCAAATGGCTGGCAGAGCAGTTGGGAAAGTCAACCTGCACTGTCAGCAAATGGTGCTCGCAAAAAACGCAGCCGGATTTGCAGACCATCAATCAAATTTCCAAATTACTTGATGTAAAAAGAAGCGAACTTATTGTTGATTGAACCGTTTTGTTTAATATGGGACAATAGGATCGCATAAAAACATTCAAAGCATATGAGAATCAAAGAGGTCAATATAGTCAATTTCAAAGGTTTCCAGAACGAGACAGTCACTTTCAATGGAAACCTTACGGTTGTCATCGGAAACAACACGGCCGGTAAGACCACCTTGCTGAAAGCGCTTCAAGTGGGTTTGGGAGCTTATCTGCAGAGCCTGAAAACGCTTCCCGGTGGAACTTCCTATCGCCGCAATTTCAGTTCACTCGACAAATTCATGAGATTTGACCAGGAGCTGAGAGATTATGTTCCCAATACAGAGAAGCCCAGAATAACCATCCATGCCGATTTTCCGATAACCACATCTTCGGATGGGCATTGTCCTGAAGTGTCATTTATACCCATCCGTTGGTACAGGGAATATGCAGGCAATTACACCACACATACACGCGTTTCGGCAGGTGAACTGATTGATGCGGTTCACCGTATGGAACATTTAAGGAATGAAGAGAAAGAAAACTCCATTTATCCGTTAGTCCTTTCCTTTGGAGCCAAAAGGACCAGTGATGCTCAGGCCAAAAGCAAGTCTACAGTCAAAGAAAGGGCATCCCGAATTGAAAAAGCCTACAAATTTGCCTTGCATGACAAAGTGGATTTCGAGGGAGCCATGGAGTGGTTGAAGCACTACGACAAGAATATCAAAGACAGGAAAGAATTTGAAGGCACAAGAGAGGCCTTTTTTTGAAGCTTTGCAGCTGGCCATTCCAGCCTTGTCTGAGATAGATTTCGACAACGGAGAGATTGAAGCCGTGGTCAGCGTTACCGGACATACCCCATCCCGTCATCACTTTTCCTACATGAGTGACGGACTTCAGTCCATGATCAACATTGTCGCTGAAATCGCTCACCGCTGTATTGAACTGAACGGTTTTCTAGGACAGCATGCAATCAAGATGACTCCCGGAATTGTCATGATTGACGAAATAGACCTGTATTTGCACCCGCACTGGCAGAAACATGTCTTGCAGGATCTGACAAATGCCTTTCCCATGATACAGTTCATCGTATCCACGCATAGCCCTTTCATTGTTCAAAGTCTTCAGGAAGGACAGCTTGTAAGCTTTGACCCAAATGTCCTGACCTCTGGAGAACCCTTCCGGGAAGGGCTGGAGGATATCACTTCAGAACGTATGGGATTGCAGCAAGATATCCGGAGCAGACGCTTCAATGAAATGGTGGAAGTTGCATCACGCTTGTTTGAAGCAACCGATAAGGGAAGTGCGGACAGAGATGAGCTAAAGGCTCGCCTTAACGAAATCGAAGCGGAATTCAGCGATGACCCGGCCTATCTTGCGCTGGTCAAGACGGAACTTAAAGCAAGGCAGAAACAATTATGAGACCTGTTGAGAAAAAACGACCCGGAGAACTGATCTGTTACACGGATTCGAACAACCAAAAGATAGAACATCGGATAAAGGAACATTATCCTGATTATGGTGATGCCAAGTTCCCTTTGAGTGCCAACATCGGTGCTTTTTGTTCCTATTGCGAGGGATGTGAAAAAATCCCCACGCTGGATGTGGAACATCTTGCCGCTAAAAGTAAAGGTGGAGCTGAGACAGCATGGGATAATTTCCTGTTGTGCTGTAAAGTCTGCAACAGCAATAAAGGCACAAAAGTGGATGCCGATTGTCACTGGCCTCATTTGAACAATACTTATTATAGTCTTATCTATGATGAAACAGGGAGAGTTCATGTCAATGGCAATATGTCGGAACTGTCAAGGAAGAAAGCCCAGAATTTGTTGGACCTGATACAGCTTCAAAGATACCCTGGAACTGACAAGTCTCCTTCTCCGAAAGACTTCCGATGGAAATATCGCTTTGAAGCATGGAACAAGGCATCCAGATACAAAGAACTCTACCTGAAAGGTGCTATAGCAGAAGATGATGTAATAGACTATGCCCATTGTAACGGACAATGGTCCATCTGGTTTACCGTGTTCAAAGGTATAGACTCTATCAGACACCGGCTGATTACCGATTTTCCGGGTACCTGTGCACATTGCTTTGATGAGAACAATCATTATGAACCTGTTGAAAGGAATCCTGGCTGTCCGGATCCAGTATGACAGCATCGAAACAGCCAATCTTTGACTGTGTATGAAATTCAAAAAAGGACGTGATTTAACCCAAAACAGCATGATGGAAACAACAAACAAGCCCTTGACCAGCATAGATGACCTCATGGATGCCGAGTTCGGCAAAACCGGTACCCGGCAACGTGAAGCATTCCGTAAGGAAGCGTATGATTATTGTGTGAAGTCAAATTTGGAAAGAAAACAAAAGAAAATCAGAAACAGAATTCAGCAACAAAACAAAACCGTATGTATAATGAATGACTTACAGGAAAAAGCCAAGATCGGTTTTTATTGCAACCGGCCCTATGGAATGCGGATTGATTATGCTCAAAATGGAATTTGTTCTTTTCAACCGTTATGCCAATACGCTTGGCAACAGAGAAACCGGCTCCATTGAAAAACCTTCCCTTGGAGAGTTTTGAAGATGTCAATGAGATTCCTTTGAACGGCATATTTGTCCAAAACGGGAACCATACTACGGACGTCTATTTCTACTCGGAGGAATCTAATCCGTACAGAAACGCGACGTTGGATTTGGAGGCACTGAAACAATACAACCGGTTCATCTATCCCCTGTCCATCCTTCTGAACCGGACATTGTAAAGCGCCAGCCGTGAACTGCATGATGCTTCACGGCTGGCGCTACATTCAGGGTACGAACAACCGTTCGTATTCTTCTTTCCTTCTTCTTTCTATGGACGGAATCTTCTTTCCTTTGTAATGGCAATATTTCACAAAGTCCGCATAGATATCCCTGTTACCGGATTCCAGCTTTCTGACCAATGTACTTTTGGGCATCTTTCCATAGCCGAGAAGCCGGTATGGACCCACCTGATAAGCAAGGCAAGCTATGATCAATTATCCAAACCCCAGCATTATCCTAAAAATACAGTTTTTTATTCTGTAAATCATTCTGTTATAGGATGAATAGGTTTGGATAATACATTCCTATATCTTTGCTAATGGCACTAAAGCCAATAGGAAGAATATGAATATAGCACAGTTAAAATTAAGCCAGAAGAAGTTACTGGACAACCTCGTTTCCCGTGGTTATGACATTCAGTACATCAAAGGAGTAAAATTTGTTTTAAGACTTCTTTTTGAACATGAAGGATGTTTTCATTCGTATGAACAATTTGCAGAAAAGTTTATCCGTACAAGGGGATATACAAAAGCGACATTGGATCTTAGGATGATGCATTTACGTACTATCCAAGCATATGATGAATTTGGGCACTACCCGGACAAGAAGTCCTTTGTTCCGTTATGCTATCCTTCCAGGTATAATATGCTTAACCCCAGTTTTCAGAAAGTTATAGACATTTACCGGAAACGTGCCGCAGAACATAAAAAGAAGTCCACAGTAAAAATGGAAACCGATGCCGTTACAATGTTCCTTTTTGAGATGCAAAAGTTCCACGTCTCTTCATTGGATGAAATCAAAGAAGAACATGTTTTGTCCTTTTTCCTTAAAGAAGAACAGCAAAAGCGTTCAAGGACATATTGCGGTCACATAGCGTCAGCCCTTAAAGAGTTGGGGGATTTATACGACATGAAAAAAGTATTAGGTTATTTCCCTGATTTGAAATATGAAAGGAAAAACTTCAACTATCTTAAGGATGATGAAATCAATGTGATAAAAAATGCTTTGTCAGACTCTAACAATATTTTGACTTTCAGGGAAAAAGCTATAGTTTCATTGGCCTTATATACTGGCATAAGAGGATGCGACATTGCCAACTTGAAATTGACAGACATAGATTGGAAGAAGGAACGAGTCAGCTTCGTCCAGGAAAAGACTGGTAATCCGATAGTGTTGCCCCTTCTTCCTCATGTTGGAAACTCATTGTTTGATTACATACGTAATGAACGGGACAATGAGGCCGGATCCGTGTATCTGTTTCCCAACAAGAAGAATGCGACAGAAAGGTTGGAGAACAAAAGTATCGGCACCATTGTCAATACAGTCTTTGAGAAACTAAACCTTAGAAAAGGTGAATCCGGGCGTGGAGTCAGCGTATTTCGGCACAACCTCGCCTCTAAATTACTTGGTAAAGGTACCGAGATTAGGGTCATCAGCCATATTTTAGGACATATCTGTTCTTCATCTATAGTCCCATATATAGATGCTGACATCCCTCATCTGAGAGAATGCGGAATCAATATTGAATGTTATCCAATAAGAAAGGAGTTGTTCGAATGAAAACAGATTCACATCTACCCCAATTTGCAGATTTGATGTCTGAATATGTCAATTTCATCTCTGGTATCGGAAAATGTGACTATATAACCCGCATATACCTGAACTCTTTCGCCAAGTACTGTATGAATCATGGCGGAGTGCTGTCGGATGATATTATCTCCGGATGGGCATCAAGGACAGATAAGGAAAGCTATTATACAAACCGTAACCGATGCATTATTTTGAGGCGCTTCATCCGTTATATCCGGTCGAAATATGGGGCACCGTTCAAATTGCCATCATATCCTCCGGACATAAAATACACACCTAAGCCAAAGCGTACTCTTGTTTCAGAACAGCCATACTCTTATTCCGCAATATCCCATATAGTCAAGAAATATGAACTTTACAAAAGAGCCTCTGGAAAATTCAGTAGGCGGACAATGGACAAGATTCGCCGTTTCAATGACTTCTGCGCCCAAAATTATCCGTCAGCCGAAGCTCTTACAGAAGAAATTGTCCTTGATTATTGCAAGAAGGAAAAAAACGGAATCCGCAAAGTCATGCAATAACAGAATTGTAGGTGTCAGAGGATTTCTGAAATATGCGAATAGCCGTGGTTTCGTAAATATTCCTCTTCCATCCACCATTCCAAGAGTCAATGTCACATCATTCGAACCACATCCGTTTACTCCAGAAGAGCTTGCAAGATTCTTTAATGAAGCGGACAATCTCGAACCTCCAATAAATTGCCGTGACATGAGGGCTGCGCTTATGAAAGTGGAAGTTCCGGCCTTTTTCCGACTTTTGTACAGTACAGGGATGCGTACAACAGAAGCCCGTCTGCTCAGAGTAGAAGACGTGGACTTGCAATCCGGTGTTATAAATATAAGATACACAAAGAGCATAGATGAACATCGGGTTGCCTTGCACGAATCCATGTGGTCGCTATTGCAGATGTATAATGTCAAAATGGAAAATCTCATGCCCGGAAGAAAGATATTCTTTCCTAACGAGTACGACAAACCATATTCCGGAGAATGGGTAACGGCAAGTTTTAAGAAAGTATGGAAGAAAGTCAGTACGGCACACGCAAGAGCATATGATTTTCGCAGTCACTATGCGGTCGTGAACATAAACGGTTGGGATCACTGCGGCATTGAATGGATGGACAAACTCTTATATCTCAGCCGTTCCATGGGACACCGTTACATTCAAAACACATTATATTATTACAGGCTTGTACCGCTGTTTGCACACCAGTTGGAAAATCTGACAGGAGGTGGGTATGAAGAACTTTTACCTGATTTAAACGACTATTTTGAATATGAAGACTAAAGCAGAACATTCAATTATCGCCGATGCCATCCATGAGTGGCATACGGTTTATCTTCCGTGTATAAGGAATCTGAGCCATAACGCTTTAAAATCATACGGAGAGGGAATGGGAATCTATATAGATTTCCTTGAATCCTCGAAGGGAGTCACATCAAATACCATTTGTGGGGAATGCTTCCGTAAGGACTGGATTGAAGAATGGATTGCATGGCTGAAAGAAGTAAGAAAATGCAGCCCGCAAACATGCAATCATCGTCTCTCCATATTGAAAAATTTCCTCCGTTTCCTTGCGCACAAGAAAATCCAATTCATAAAATATGATTGTGATGCCGCTGAAATAAAAAGAATGCAGCAACCTAAAAAACAAGTGGAAGTAATCACAAAAGATACAATCAAACGGATTTTTGCAAGCATCAATACACGGACATTGATAGGTAAGAGGGATTTTGCCTTGTTCAATCTTTTATATAGTACCGGAACAAGAATAGATGAAATATTATCATTAAGGCTGTCGGCACTGCACCTGGATGAAACGAAAAGTTACATTCTTGTTTTGGGTAAAGGGAATAAACAACGTACCATTTATTTGTTGAACAGCATGGTAAAAATACTGAAACATTATGTGAAGTTGTTCCATCCGGCCAATCCGTTACCTTCTGATTTTGTATTTTTCCCCATATATGGCCATGCAAACCAAAAAAATCACTTCAGAAGCGATTAGCAAGCGGTTGAAAATGTATGTTAGAATTGCGTCTCAGGGGCTACTTGAAATTCCTGCGGATTTTCATTGCCATAGTTTTCGGCATGCACGGGCTACCCATTGGTTGGAAGACGGTGTAAACTTGGCGCAGATACAAAAACTATTGGGGCATGAGAGCATCGAAACGACAATGAAATACGTAGGAGTTTCATCAGAACAAATGGTACAAGCTTTATGCTCTATGGAAGACAATCTGACTTTAGGCGTTGAAAAGAAATATAAGAAAATCAGAAATAAAGATTCATTAGCAACAGTTCTTGGATTGAGATAATACTTAGTAATAAATGAGTGACTGTTCTTGAATAATGGAACAATCACTCTTTATTATCTGCTACTAAAATATAACAATTTACTGATATTCAATACAATAAAAAGTCAAGTTGGGATAATATTTTGGTTTGGATAACTGTTGTTATCCGAAATTTCGGATAACAACAGCGCGTCCTTTCCGAAACGGCCGCACATCCTGCACAGTTTCATCAGATCCGCCTTTAACAAAGAATCCGCCTGCGCCTCACTCATATCCGGTGTGAACGTCTCGCCCGGCAACAGTTTGTGCCCATACCCTACATACGGCAGATGATTTCCATGCCAACCTTCATGGCCTTTAATGCAGGCGACCGCCTTATTAAAGAGCGAATCCGGAATCTGTTCAGCGGCGGGAGGCGACGAACCGCCTCCCTGTGCTTGAACCACCATGCCACAGCAAGTCAAAATCAGATATATAGCCGTTGTAATCACTCGCATACGGAAACGTTTTTCAGAATTTCGATACAGGCGGTCTTACAATAACGAGCGAATCCCTGACCCAAGGAGTTTCGGAACCGACCACAGGATCTTCTATTTCCTCTCCAGGGGTTCATCCATTTTTCTCGTTGTTGAAATCAAAGCTGAGCAGGAACAGCTGCTCCAGCTCGCTGTTGTCCTCGAAATAGATGTCTATCGTCTGCTGTTCTTCACATGCGGAAGTGTAATACAGCCGGAACACCTCCCTGTCAAGCGGATATCGGTCATTGGGCAGCAGCACCATCCCGTCATCCATGCGGAGCGTGCCTTTGCCGTCAGGCTGGAAGTATCGGATGGTATAACGGGCATCGGAGAAGCGGCCTTCCCGTCTGAGTTCGCAGCGTATTTCCACCGTCTCACCATTCACTATGCGTGTGGGAACAGGCATCGTTTCCACCGTGAAGGGGTAAGCCTGCTGCACGTCCGGTTCATTTTCACAAGACACCAGGACCATTGCCACCAGTGCCACCAGCATTGCCGCGAAAAACTGCGGCCAATGCGTTTGTTATCTTTCTTTTCTTCATATCCAAATTGTTTTAATGATTTTATTATTGTAACTGTTTCATCCGACGGCTCCATCCCTGTTTTGCAGGTATTCGTTCAGGTCCTTGAACCCCGTTGTACAGGGCGGAATCAGTCCTCTATCCTGTTACCGTAGCGTTTTCGGAGAACTTCCAGCGTGCGCCTCCCGGCTTCGTCCCGGTCCAGGTAACAGTTGATTTTCTCATACCTGTCAAGGACGGTAAACGAGCGTTCCAGCAACGCCACCGAGTTCAGCACGAGGTAGTCGTCCCCGCATCCCAAGCCCAGCACCATCCACGAGAGATAATCGATAAAGCCCTCGAAAAGGTTGCAGGTATCCGAACCGTTGTCTATCAGAGATATGTCCTTCGGCGACAGGCTACCCTTGAAGAAACGGTTGCGCAGTTCATATCCGCCGCTTAGATTTCGGAAACCGATGGCGAAATACCGCTTCCCGTGCAGGGAATACCTGACCTCCTCACAATTAGGCAACGCCACATCGCTGCAAATGCCACGCTCCTCCAGATAGCGGATCAGAACCTTGTCGTACAGCGGCCCGAAGCGGATATCCGTCAGACATTCCATTTTTTCCGGAATCTTCCTTGCCGTTCTCTTTCGGACGGAAGACCGTCTTCCTTTCCGGAGCCAGCCCGCCCCAGGCCCTTGTGATGAATTTCGCCTGCTCCATGAAGTCCGTACTGCCGGCAAGTTCACCGGCAAGGGTAAAAATATCACCTCCTTTTCCGGTTCCGAAGTCGTGCCAGACATTCTTGCGGACGTTCACCTGAAACGAGGCGGTCCGTTCCTCACGGTAAGGGGCGAGATACCAACATTCATCCCCACGCTGCCCTTTTCGGCTCATGCCCCAGCCGTGCCAGCAATTCCGTGACGGGGATAGCCCTTATATCTTCTATATCCATAAGCGATACTGATTTTAATGAATGATGAACTTTACAGCCAGCCCGAATTGTGTCGAGAACACTCCAAGCGAACTGCCCCACAGGGCACGCTCGCGGACGCTTGCAAGCAGCACGATACAATCGGTGATGTAAGTCTCCAGTTCCAATGTTACCGCCCTCCATAGACAAAGGCATCCTTGGCGAGCAGCCTTGAACCGTCATACAATATCCTGCCGCCCCAGTTCACGGTCTCATAGCCGGCCAGAGCCGAGCCGCCGATGGAAAGGAACAAAGTCTTGGAAGGGTCGGACAGGAACTTCAGGTAGTAACCTCCCTCGGCCGTGAACTGCGCACGGGGAAGGGACACATCCCTGTACCCGTAGTGCTTTTGCAGGTATTCCGCACCGACCACCCACCGGTTGGCTCTTTTGGCTATATCCCGGACACCGCGAATCCCGTATAATAGTTCAGAGATGATTTCGAGCCGTTTACGAATCCTCCACGAAACTCCACTCCCGTCATTCCGGGGAGGCAGCGTTGGGCGTGCGCCCGCCCTGAGAACAGGGCAAGCGACACGACTGCCATTATGATACAAACGATTCTACGCATGGTCATTTCACTTTAAGTTCATTGATGACTTTAGCCCTCACGATGTCCTCGTTCTCCACGGTGAACGACTGGTGGCGACCTCCGCTCTTCTCGTTCAGTTCAACCACCAGCACCTTGTCGGCCGGAATGGTGAACTTGTCAAGGGTGAAGACGGTACGCTCCTCTTTGTTTCCGGCAACCACGGTGGCGTAGTTATAGGCACGGAGAGGGAAAATTGACCTGCTCCTGAATGGCTGTACGTTTCATCACTTTTTTTGATCCATAATTTTCGAATGTCACGAAATCCACCTCGAAAGGCACATTGGAAGAGTTCCTGATCTGCGTATGGAAAGTAGAGCAGCCCGTTGTGGGTGTACAGGCCACGCAACAGATACTGGATGCCGAAAGCCTTGCTGCCGATGTGCTTGATGTTTCGCTTGTTGTCCTTATGGATGGACTCCATGATCAGTCGTACCAGCTTCGGTGATTCACTGCCCAACTCCTCCAGATAGATGTCAAGTGCGTTGTTCGGACGGTTCACCTTGCTGCCGTCATGGATAAAGTCTTTCATCTCGACATTCAAAAGCAACGGCTCGTCGGCGTACTTGACATTGAAGGTGTAGAAACTGCCGCTTTCGGTGATGACCGACATGTTGGTCTCGTTACGGAAATCCTTTACCACAGCCTTCACACGGATGACATTCTCCGCGCCGTCAGCCTTGCCTGCCACAAGGTTCGGGAACCGAGGTCCACATAACGCACCGCCGAGGGGAAGATGATGTGGGTCGTCTTGTCGTAGGTCACTTCCAGACCGTAGGGAGGCACCATCCTGTCAAAGGTCAGTTTACGGGTCAGGCCGTGATAGAGGTCGCCGTCTTCCTGCTGCGGATAGAGATCCTTGACAGGTGTGACATGATTCGATACTGCCGATACGGTATCGGTCTCATTCTGTGCGAATGCACTTGTTGCGCCCAATGCGAGGCAAGCATTTACAAAAAGCTTTTTCATACTTCTTGAATTTTAATGGATTATTATTGGTTGTCTTTCTGGTAAAGCATCAGGGTATAGCCCGATTTGAGATGCACTTTCTTCTCCCGAAACTCTTGGAAACGTACTGGGACACGCCCTGGATGGCTCCCTTGCCGAGTTCGGAAAGCAGCTGGTCCTTTGCCGACTGGCTTGGTGATGGAGATGCTCCTGCCGAGGTTCTGCCCCAGGTTCGGCCGCCACCTCCTTGACCGCGCTCGCTTCCATCGACCCCGGAATGAAGATCCCGTCCTGCCCGTCGTTGTCATATACGGTGAGTTCCACGGGGATGATTACACCGTCATGTTCCAGTTGGACGATCCCGATGCCGAGCCTTTCTCCCTGTATGCGCCCTTCGCCCGTGACAAGGGTATTGCGCGGAAGGGTGTACTTGCCGACACGCACCGGCTCCAGAAGCCTTAGCCTTACACTTTGGCCGCTGATGACGGTCTGGTCGCCATGCACGCAGGCTCGGATGGTGTTCCTTGCATGTCCGTTTCCGGCTTTGCCCACGGCGGTATGGAATCCTGCGTTTCCGTCCTGCCCAAGCCGCGCAAACAGCATAGAGTCGCTGACGGGTTGCGGAAGCGACGATACCACCGGCACGGATACCTGCCCCATGGGAACGGCTTTCGCTTTCCTGCCGTTGGAAACGCTTTCCGCATCCTCCCGGCTTTCCGTTCCCGTATTGCCCGGTGTGTATCTGGCAGCCAGCTCGTAGGATTTCTCCAGCAATGCCACCTGCTCCTCGTAGGTCATCTGTGCGGGTTGCTGCATGGCGGCAGCCTGCCTGAGTTGCTCCACCTCGGCTTTCAATGCCTCCTTTTCGGGGTCTTCCTCCGGGGTTTCATAGAAACTGCCGAGCGTGGCGTTGATGTCGTTGTAGGCGGAATGGGAAGAGGAGAAAGTATCGCTTCTCCGATAGCTTCCAACGTTACGTCCGGATGTGCCGCCGCTTGGGCATTCCGGTGCGGATTCAATCTCCACGGCAGGAGGCTCCGGCTCATCCGCCATCGCCGAGAAATCCTCCAGCGTGCGCATCTTCTCCTCCTCCCTGCGTCTCATGTCCGCCTGCTCGTAGGCCGTGATCTTGTCCGCCTCGATACCCGCCCCTCTCGGGTCGGGCAGCTCGGTATTGAATCCGGCGTTCTTCTCCTTTTCCTGCCTGTCCTCCTCCGACGGGGCGAAAATCCACCACATGCAGCCGATGAACAGCAGGAACATCCCGGCAAAGACCAGGTATTTCCTGATTTCCTGCCGATTTTTCAATTTGTTCGCGTCATTACTCATTGCCTTGTCTGTTGAATTGGTTAAAAAACTCTTCCATCTCACGGATTCTCCTGTCCGGAAGCGTGTCTGCCGGAACAAAGTCCGGGATTTCCAGAAGCTCTATCTCGATGACCTCCTGCCTTGCGTCCTCCCGGCCGATGTCATAAATGGCACGGAAAATCATATAGAAATTCCCGACGGCGAACAGGCTCGCCAGCACCACGACGGTCATCACTCTCTTTTTCGGACTCAGCCCGGCGCACAAGCCGCGCAGTTTTCTTTCGGCCAAATCCCTTGTTTTTGCAAAAAATCCTTTTTCATACATGTTGAATTTTTAAAGCGGTCATACACTCTTATATCCCTGTTCTCCACCACGCGGAAGGCTTCGAGGATGAAGCCGTGCGGGTTGTTGTCGCTGCGTGTGGAATTGAGCAGCCTGCCCCGCGTGACGAGGCTGCGCTCCGTCACGCTCTTTTCCCTGATGATGGAAAGGCGGGCATACGTCACCACCTCATACGGATAGGTGTCGAAGTCGCATTTCACGCTGTCAATCCCGATCCGCTGGTTCATGTTGCCGGAGATGACGCGGTTGTAATAGCCCTGCTCCGCCAGATCCCGGTAATGGGCATACGCGGAACGGTCACTCAGGAACATGGCGCGTTGGATATTGCCTTCGATGGCGCCCTTGTCCGGTGAAAGCGTGAAAAACAGCTCGTGGAAACGTCTGACATGCTCCCTCGCCTCCACGGGACGGTTCTGTTCCAGATCCTGCGAAAGGGCGAGCATCAGCGATTTCCCCCTCGTCCAGCACATAGATTTTCTGCCGCTGCGCCTCGGCAAAGCCGTAGGCTTTCCATACGGAGAAACCCACGAGCAAGGTACAGGCGCAGAGATAGACGATACCGAACAGGCGGAGCTGCCTGAAACTGGTCTCGATATTCTTCAATGATTTGAATTCCATTTCAATGTCGTTTTAATGTGATTACTTGATAAGCCTTCCGGCGATGTTGCCCACTGCCGCCCCTGCCGTGCCTGCCACGACCGAACCGGTCTTGGATGCCGCCTGGCTCACGTTCTTGCCGTAATTGCCCGCACCGCCTCCGGCCTGGATGATCCAGTTCGCCACTGTTGGAATGGTGAAATACCCGATGATGCCGATAATCAGGAAAGTGATGTAAACCCCGTTGGAACCGTCCGGGATGAAATCAGGGTTGGCAAGCCGCTCGATATCCTGCTGTAGCATCAAGACCTGTATCCTTGCCAGCACGCTGCTGAACAGGTCGCTGACCGGAAGCCACAGGTAAATGCTGATGTAGCGGACGAACCACTGGCTGAGCGAAGCCTGGAAACCGTCCCAGCAGGAGATGGCGAAGGAAATAGGCCCGAGTATGGAGAGGACGATCAGGAAGAATGTCCTGAGCGTGTCGATGACCAGCGCCGCCGCATTGAACATGAGTTCCAGCAGTTCACGGAAGAAGTTCTGCACAGCCTTCTTCATGTTGTACATCGCACGGTCCACATACATCCCGCAGGCCTCTATCGCGTCCAATTGCCCCCAATTCGTCCAGTTTGTTGTCAAAGGCTTCCTTATCCACCAAGTAGGCCGTTTCGGGATTGCGTTTCATCGCCTCCACCTCCAGCTTGTCTTTCTGTGCCCGGTACTCGTTCATGTCGAAGGTCTGGCTTTCCAGAATGGTATGCGTACCTTTTACGATGGGTGACATTACACTGTTCAGCGTGCCCAGCACGAGGGTTGGAAAAGAACATGATGCAAAGCCCCAAGGCGAACGGACGGAGGAACGGGAACACATCCACTGGTTCCGCCCTCGCCAGCGACTGCCACACCGGTAAGCTACATAAAACAGGGCTCCAGCCCCGCAAGCCTTTCGCCACGCCGTCATCTGCGAGCATAGCGGCATCATATCCGTGTACA
>ENA-OQHD01000341-OQHD01000341.1-human-gut-metagenome-genome-assembly--contig:-NODE-341-length-17804-cov-4.402104_pt1 | contig 17804 bp, 14 predicted proteins | sample MGYA00242560_ERZ504711 | MGnify/ENA primary metagenome ERZ504711 (study PRJEB26092, sample SAMD00036198) | human gut metagenome | host: Homo sapiens | study: EMG produced TPA metagenomics assembly of...
AATTGATCGCAAAATTTCAGGAATTATACGGAGAAGGCGGGGAAATCCGTACTTATTTTGCACCAGGACGAGTAAACCTGATCGGAGAACATACAGATTATAACGGAGGTCATGTATTCCCATGTGCACTGACAATGGGAACATGGGCAGTGGTAAGGAACAGAGAAGACAGAAAATTAGGTTTCTTCTCTTTGAACTTTGAAAAGCTTGGAATCATTGAGACAAGTCTCGATGAATTGATTCCGAGTAAAAATGCCGGATGGACGAATTATCCGAAGGGAGTAATGTGGGCATTCGAAAAGAGAGGGTATGAACTGACACATGGAATGGATATCCTGATCTATGGAAATATTCCGAATGGTTCTGGACTTTCTTCTTCCGCATCACTGGAAGTGCTGACAGGACTGATGTTAAAAGACACATTTGGATTTGAAGATCTCTCCATGATCGATCTTGCATTGATCGGACAGTATTCGGAGAATAATTTCAATGGATGCAACTGTGGAATTATGGATCAGTTCGCAAGTGCGATGGGTAAGAAAGATCATGCAATTTTCCTGGATACCAATACATTAAAATACGAATATGCACCGGTCGTTCTTGAAAATGCGAAGATCGTGATCATCAACAGTAAGGTAAAGCACAGTCTGGTTGATTCTGCTTACAATGACAGAAGAAATGAATGTGAGACTGCATTAAAGGAACTTCAGAAGGTTACAGATATAAAGACACTTGGAGATCTTACAGAGGACGGATTCGAACAGTACAAGGATGCGATCAAAGATCCGGTCAGACAGAAACGTGCAAAACATGCAGTATATGAAAACCAGCGGACAATCCGTGCGGTAGAAGCACTCCGTAACAACGATGTGAAATTATTCGGACAGCTTATGAATGCATCTCATGAGTCACTTCGTTATGATTATGAAGTGTCCTGTGAAGAGATAGATATTCTGGTAGATCTGGCGCAGGCAATGCCGGGGGTTATCGGTTCACGTATCACCGGAGGCGGATTCGGCGGATGTACGGTCAGCATCGTTGAAGAAGGAACGGTAGATAAGTTTATCGAGGAGATTGGAAAGACATATAAAGAAAAAGTCGGACATGAAGCAGAATTCTATGTAGTAGATATCGGTGACGGAGCAAAGATTGTATAAATTCACAGAATAGGAAAAAAGAACGGAAGGATCAGAATATGTTGTATGAAAATATTAAGAAACTGGTAGAATATGGTATTCAGACCGGACTGACACCGGAATGTGAGAGAATTTACACAACAAATTTATTGTTAGAATTATTCCAGGAAGATTCATATGAAGAGGTAGAAATCGACAGCAGTTCCATCGAGCTGGAAGCAGTTCTGGAAGGATTACTGGATGAGGCGGTAAAAAGAGGAATCATTGAAGACAGTATCGGATTCCGTGATCTTTTCGATACGAAGATCATGAATTGTCTGGTACCAAGACCGGCTCAGGTACAGAAGACATTTGCGGAAAAATATGAAGAATCTCCGGAAGCTGCGACAGAATATTTCTACAAATTAAGTCAGGACAGCAATTATATCCGCGGATACCGTGTGAAGAAAGATATGAAGTGGAAAGTAGATTCCCCATATGGAGAGATTGACATCACAATCAATCTTTCTAAGCCGGAAAAGGATCCAAAGGCGATTGCAGCGGCAAGAAATGCAAAGAATACAGCGTATCCGAAATGTCAGCTTTGTATGGAAAATGAAGGATATGCAGGACGGCTGGATCATCCGGCAAGAGAAAACCACAGAATTATTCCGATTGAGATTGCGGGAGGAAAATGGGGATTCCAGTATTCACCCTATGTGTACTATAACGAGCATTGTATTGTATTTAACGGACAGCATATTCCGATGAAGATTGATAAGAAAGCATTTGAGAAATTATTTGATTTCGTAAAATTATTTCCACATTATTTTCTGGGATCTAATGCAGATCTCCCAATCGTTGGCGGTTCTATCTTAAGTCACGATCATTTCCAGGGGGGACACTATACATTTGCAATGGCAAAAGCGCCGATCGAGATTAAAATTACAATCCCGGGATATGAAGATGTTGAGGCCGGAATCGTAAAATGGCCGTTATCTGTCATCCGAATCCGTCACAAAGATGAGAAACGCCTGATAGATCTGGCAGATCATATCCTCAGATGCTGGCGAAACTATACAGATGAAGATGCATTCATCTATGCGAATACAGATGGAGAGCCGCACAATACGATCACTCCGATCGCAAGAATGCGGGACGGCATGTTCGAACTGGATCTTACCTTGCGTAATAATATTACGACAGAAGAACATCCACTGGGGGTATATCACCCGCATGCTGAGTATCATCACATCAAGAAAGAAAACATCGGCCTGATCGAAGTAATGGGACTGGCAGTCCTTCCATCCAGACTGAAAGAAGAACTGGAGATCCTGGCAGACTATCTGGTAAATCGTGAAGATATCAGAAGCAACGGAAAAAATTGCCAAACATGCAGACTGGGCGGAAACATTTAGCTCTAAATATGAAGAAATCACGGAAGCAAATGTGATGGAGATTTTGGAAAAAAGAGGTCGGAGAAGTCTTTGTGCATGTGCTGGAGGATGCTGGTGTTTATAAGTGTACGGAGGAGGGACGGAAGGCGTTCCTGAAATTTGTAGAGACACTTGGTGTTTGATTCATTATTCCTACATTTTCGCATGGATCGGGGGGAAAAAAACCACGATGATAAATCCACTCGGCAAATGAAATAATAATTGTAGAAAAGAACCTGGAATGCTATAATGTTGCTAATACAATTTAAGAAATAAATTTTAAAATGTATAAATAATATCAGGAGGTATCAATCTATGAGATACGAAATTCAGGGCGAGACATTACCGGTAGTTATTTGTTATCTTGATGGTGGGGAAAAGATGATCACAGAAGGCGGTGGAATGTCATGGATGTCACCGAATATGAAGATGGAGACAACGACAAATGGAGGAATAGGTAAAGCATTCGGAAGGATGTTCTCCGGAGAGCATATTTTCCAGAATATCTATACTGCAGAAGGTGGCAATGGGATGATCGCATTTGCATCTTCTTTCCCGGGATCGATCAAAGCGTTCGAAATCGGACCGGGACAGGAGATGGTATTTCAGAAGAGTGCATTCCTTGCAAGTGAGGCAGGAGTGGAATTGTCGGTATTCTTTAATAAGAAGTTCAGTTCGGGATTATTCGGCGGAGAAGGATTTGTCATGCAGAAAGTAACGGGACACGGAACGGTATTCGCGGAATTTGACGGCCATGTTGCGGAATATGAGCTGCGTGACGATCAGGAGATCGTAGTAGATACCGGACATCTTGCGGCAATGACTGCATCCTGCAAAATGGAGATTAAGAGCGTACCGGGTGTGAAGAATATGTTATTTGGCGGAGAAGGAATCTTTAATACAATAATTCACGGACCTGGAAAAGTGTGGCTTCAGACAATGCCGATCAGTAATGTGGCAGGAGCATTGCGCCCATATATGCCATCATCCGGAAAATAGAAAGGATGCATAATTACAATGAGAACAAGAAACATTCATAAAGCCGCACTAACAGATGCAGTCACACTGTTGGAGGAAGCCGGAAAGGAAATTGCATATCAGGCAGCGGTGGAAGGGATCGTGCTTCTGGAGAATGACGGATGTCTTCCGTTAAATCCGGGAAAAATTGCACTATACGGAGCCGGTGCCAAAATGACGATCAAAGGAGGGACCGGTTCAGGAGAGGTCAATGAACGGCATGCAGTATCGATCCTGGAAGGAATGGAATATGCGGGATTCAAGATTACAACGATGAACTGGATTGATGATTATGATCAGAGTTTTCAGGAAGGAGAACGCGCGTACGCAGAAGAATTTCGCAAGAAACTAAGTCCGAAGAATCTGTCGGATTTTATGAATCTGATGAGCAGTCCATACCGCTATCCATATGGAAGAGCAGTGCTGCAGGAAGATGTAGAAAAATCAGAGACCGATACCTGCATTTACGTCATTTCGAGACAGGCAGGAGAAGGTGCTGACCGTAAACTCAGTGAGAATGAATACGGTCTAGCAGAGATAGAACGAGTAAATCTGACATTTTGTGCGGAACAATATGAGCATATGATCGTAGTGATCAATGTAGGAGGGCAGTTTGACCTGAATTTTCTGCATGAGATTCCGAACATCAATGCGGTGATCTTCATGGGACAGCTTGGAACGATGGGCGGGCAGGCAGTTGCGGATATAGTCTGCGGAAAGCATACGCCGTCCGGGAAACTTACAGATACATGGGCAAAGCATTACCGGGACTATCCGGCGGCAGATGATTACAGCTATCTGAATGGGAATCTGGATGAAGAGTATTACCGGGAAGGGATCTATGTCGGATACCGGTATTTTGATACATTTCATGTAGCACCAAGATATCCGTTTGGATATGGACTATCGTATACAGAGTTCGAAATGCATCTTGCAGGTATGAGGCTGGAAAGAACTACCGTCGAGATATCCGTAGATGTAAAGAATAAAGGCGAAGTATACAGCGGAAAAGAAGTAGTACAGATCTATGTAAGCTGTCCGGATAGTGAACTGAAAAAAAGAAGCACAGCGCTTAACTTCATTTGCAAAGACAAAGGATCTGAAACCGGGAGAGGAAGAACGGGTCGTATTACAATTTGATCTGCGTGATCTTACAAGTTACAGGGAAAAAGATGCCGCCACTGTTCTGGAACCGGGCGAATATGTCGTGCGAGTCGGTAATTCCAGCAGGAATACAAGAGTATGTGGAATATTAAAACTGGAAACGGAAATAATTACAGAGAAACATTCTCATATCTGTAAGGCACCGTTAAGGGTGACAGAATTGGAATGGCAGGAAGAAAAGGAACTTCTTCATGCAGCCGGTGACTGCAGACAGAACTGGGGAAGAACCTGTGAAATAATCATCGACGATGTGGAAAAAAATTCAGAGCTTTCAGATCGAACCGGGGATTATTCCGGAAGCGGATCATGAGTATGGCCCGGTGGAGATCTATTCTTCGGAAGAGACTGACAGGATCTTAGAGTCATTAACGCTAAGAGATATGGCGGAGCTGGTTGTGGGCGGAGGCATGTCCGGACATCGGTTCTTTGAAGCACCGGGAGCAGCAGGCGTGACGACTGGAAATCTGACTGCAAAGGGAATTCCAAATGTTGTTATGGCGGATGGACCTGCGGGACTCAGGCTTCATAAGATATCGTCTGTATCTATAACGGGTAAAGTAAAAGGAGTAGAACCAAATATCTCTTTTATGAAATATCTTCCCGAACCGGTAAAGAAAGTAATGCTTGGCAATCCGGACAGCAAGAATCTTCTGTATCAGTTTACAACGGCATTTCCGGTGGGAATCTCTCTGGCATCGAGCTGGAATCTGCAGCTTGCAGAAGAGGTCGGGAATGCAGTGGGAAAAGAGATGGAAGCTTATGGTGTAACTTACTGGCTGGCACCGGGCATGAATATACACCGCAACCCTTTATGTGGACGTAACTTTGAATATTTCTCCGAAGATCCATTACTTACGGGTAAATTTGCGGCAGCAATTACAAAAGGAGTTCAGAAGAACCGCGGATGTTATGTTACATTAAAGCATTACTGTTGTAATAATCAGGAAGACAACCGTAATAAGACGAATGCTAACGTAAATGAAAGAGCACTTAGGGAAATCTATCTAAAGGGATTTGAAATTGCGGTGAAAGAATCGCATCCGGGAGCTGTGATGAGCAGCTATAATAAGGTAAATGGCAAATACGTTAACAACAGCTATCGTCTGCTGACACAGGTACTGAGGAATGAATGGGGATTTGATGGTTTCGTTATGACTGACTGGTTCGCAACCGGAAGGAAATACGGTGATCCGGCACATGCGATTGCATCAGGCAACGACCTGATTATGCCAGGCAGTTCCGGAACCGTAGATGACATCGTAAAAGCAGTTTCCAAAGGTATTATTCTGGAAGAAGATGTTAAAAAAGGAGTGCGGCCAACGTGTTGAAAGGAATCATCAGCAGCCGTATCTACCAGGGGTATTTAAGGAAGCAGAGAGAAAGCGGAGTATAATCAGTAAACAGATACACACTATATTCACAAAAGTTGACTTCGAACGAAGTGAGAGGAGAAACTTGGGAATATGGTGTGTATCTGTTTGCGTCCGGGGAAAAACAATATTTTGGTTCATCCAATGAACTCTAATTCATCAAATAAACATATTTTTTCCACATACTTTTCAAATATCCCCCTTATATTGTTAACAGATTGAGTTTAACAGGAGGAAGGAAATTTGATAGAAGTAAAGAATCTTACCAAACGTTATGGTAACCATCTGGCGGTAGATCATCTGAACTTCACCGTAGAATCCGGTAAAATCTATGGATTCTTAGGACCAAACGGTGCACGGAAAATCTACGACCATGAACATTATGACCGGTTACCTGGGAGCTACAGAGGGACAGGTGCTGATCGATGGACACGACATTTTAAAGGAGCCGGAAGAAGCCAAGAAGAATATCGGTTATCTGCCGGAAATTCCGCCGTTATATATGGAAATGACGGTGCGGGAATATCTGGAATTTGCTGCAGAAATTAAAAGGAATTAAAAAAGACAAAGGAGAGCCGCAGATAGAAGAAGTTATAAGACTTGCAAAGCTGAGAGACGTAGAAAATCGGCTGATCCAGAACCTGTCAAAAGGTTATAAGCAGAGAGTCGGACTTGCACAGGCAGTTCTGGGATTCCCGGAGATCATTATCCTGGATGAGCCGACAGTAGGTCTTGACCCGAAGCAGATCATCGAAATCCGTGAACTGATCAGGAAGCTTGCGAAGAAACATACCGTGATCTTAAGTTCTCACATTCTTGCGGAAGTAAGGGAAGTCTGTGATTATATCATGATCATATCCGGAGGGAAACTGGTCGCCAGTGATACGACCGAGAATCTGGAGAATATGATGAGTGGCAAAGGTCAGATCGAGGTGGAAGCAAAGGCTTCCAGGGATGAGATGGATCATATTATCCGCCGGACAGGAAAGATCAAAGAAGTAAAATACCGCACCAGTGCGAGCGGCATTACAACTGCGCAGATTATAGCAAAAGGCGGGGAAGATATCAGAGAAGAGTTATTCCTTGCATTTTCCCATGCAGATGTACCGATGCTTACCCTGAATCAGAGTAAGACAACACTGGAAGAGATATTCCTGGAGCTGACACAAGGGTCAGGCAATAGAATGATAAAGGAGGAGAAGTAAGATGAGAGCCATCTATAAAAGAGAGTTAAGATCCTATTTTCATTCTATGATAGGATATGTATTTATCGCTTTCCTGGTAGCTTATACGGGAATCTATTTCCTGGCGTATAACCTGAACTATGGATATCCGTACTTTTCTTATGTATTGTCAGGGATTCTGTTCGTATACCTGGTAGCAATTCCGATCCTGACGATGCGTTGCTTTGCAGAAGATAAGAAGAATAAGACGGATCAGATGTTACTGACAGCACCGGTCAGCCTGTTCGAGATCGTGCTTGGAAAATATCTTGCAATGGTAACGATCACGGCTGTACCGTGTGTGATCTATCTGATCTTTCCACTGATCATTAAAGCGCAGGGGACGGCATACATTAAGGTAGACTATTTGGCAATCCTTGTGTTCTTCTTACTCGGATGCGTATATATTTCCATTGGAATGTTTGTCTCTTCATTGACAGAAAGTGTGATCATTGCGGCAATCGGCGCATTCGGTATCCTGCTTCTGACTTATCTCTGGAGCGGCATCCTGAACTTTATCCCTTCGGCAGCATGGGCAAATGCAGTGACAGTTGCGGTGTTGTTGACGCTGGTCGTACTTGCAGTCTGGAATATGACGAAAAATGTCGTGATCAGCGGGGTACTGGAGCTGATCGTACTGGCAGGAACACTAATTACTTACTTTGTAAAGAAAACAGTGTTTGAAAGTCTGCTTTCCACAGTACTTGGCAAACTGGAACTGACAGAAGTATTTTCCAATATTGCCGATAACCATCTTCTGGATGTGAGCGGGATTATATTGTACCTGTCACTGATCGTCTTGTTCTTCTTTTTCGACGATGCAGATGATTCAGAAGAGACGTTGGAGTTAGGAGGAGCATAATGTTAGAAAAAAGTCAAGAAGTCATTCCGGAGTGCATCATCGAAAAAATCGGAAGTTACAGTGTGGGAATGATCGCACTTGTGATCTGCATGGTGATCGTTGTCAATCTGATCGCAGGTCAGCTTCCGGAGAATGTTAAGAGCATAGATATCAGTGATAACAACATTTATGGAGTATCAAAGACCAGTAAAAAGGTATTGAACAAACTGGATGAAAAAAGTAACATTTAAAATCTATGCAGAAAAAGAGTCGACAGATACAAGGATCAAATCATTCATCAAGAAATATACGGCATTGTCTGATAAGATCAGTGTAACATGGATCGATCCGGTCCTGCATCCGGCAGCACTTACGAAAGCAGGAGTAGAGAAAGATACGATCGTAATCTCCTGCAAAGATACCGGAAAAACGAAATCTGTTTCTTTTGATGATATTTTAGTTTCGGATTCTTATTCCTACTATACGACAGGAAGCAGTTCTGCATCTGAATTCGACGGAGAAGGTCAGTTTACAAGTGCGATCAATTCGGTTACAAGTGAACAGACAGAGAAGATGTATTATACAACAGGACACGGAGAAGCAGCATTTTCAGATTCTGTGACAAAACTGTTCAGTAAGAATAATCTGACGACAGATGAAGTGAATCTGATGATGACAGGTGAAATTCCTGATGATTGTGATCTGTTATTCATGGATGCTCCATCAAAAGACATTTCCGATGATGAGAAAACATTACTTCTGAATTACCTGAAAAAGGGCGGGAAGGTATTTATCATTCTTGGAGATCCTGAGGATGAGACACCGAATCTGGATGAAGTGCTGAAAGAATATGGTATGCAGGAAGCGGACGGTTACATCGCAGATATGCAGAGAAGCTACCAGGGCAACTATTATTATATTTTCCCGGAGATCACAGCAACAGACGATCTGGCCAATAATCTGGAATCCGAGATGGTTCTGATGATCAATGCACATGGTCTGACTACAACAGATCCGGCAAGAGATACGATCACAACAACGGCGTTTATGCAGACATCAGATAATTCCTATGCAGTGACAGAGGATAAGCAGGAAGAGGGAACCTATACATTAGGAGCAGTTGCGACTGAGCAGATTACATCTGATGATTCATCCGACAGCAGCTCATCCCAAACCAGCCGTCTGACGGTAATTTCTTCAGAAAGCATGATCAATTCACAGATTACAGATACTTACACAACACTGGAGAACCTGGATCTGTTCATGAATGCGGTGACAGCTAACTTTGACAAGACAAAAAATATAGCAATCAAGGCGAAGAGCCTGGAGGTAAGCAACAATACGATGCAGCATGCGGGAATCATCAGCATCCTGACAATCTTCGGAATTCCGCTTGTAATCCTGATCTATGGATTCATGCGCTGGTGGAAGAGAAGAAAAGTGTAAATTAAGAAGATTTATGGACAGAAAAGGGGAAATTTCGATGAAACAGAAAAATGACAATGCGCATCATGGTGATTGTGCTTGCGGTCTTGCTTGCGCTGTACGGAGGATTAAAAGCCTGGAACAGTCACAGTGAGAAACAGAAGAAGGCAAAAGAGGACAAAGAAAAAGTCAGCCTGGTAGATGTAAAGAGTCTGAAGTCATTTGCCTATGAAAGCGGCGGAAGCAAGATGAGCTTTACCAAAGATGATGGCGAATGGGTATACGATGAGGATGACGGGGTACGTCTGAATCAGAGTACGATCAGGAGCACGGCAAAAGAGATTACTGGACTGACAGCGGTCCGCAAGCTGAGTGATCCGGATGAGAAAGCAGATTATGGACTGGACAGTTCGGATTACACCGTTACCTACACGGCAAAGGATGGAACCAAAGGAACGATTGAAATCGGCGATGCAGCCGGAGACAATTATTATGCGATGATCCAGGATTCGGATGCAGTATATACCATTTCAAGTACGCTGGTATCGGATCTGGTATTCGATCTGTCATCCCTGACGGAGAACGACACACTGCCATCGATCAGCAGTGGTAATCTGAAGAAGGTCGAAGTTACACAAAATGGTGAGACCACGACTTATAAGAAAAAGAAGCAACGCAGTGAACTTGCCGGTGGCTGGGGAACCATCTCGCTTACCCAGTGTGCAGACTATAATGTCAAAGATCTTGAAAAATATGGTCTGGATGAAGCAAACCGGATCACGGTGACGGCAACTTATAAAGACAGTATTTCCGGAGATAAGAAGACCTGTACCGTTTATATTGGGAATGAAAATGGTGATAACCGCTATGTACAGCTCAAAGATTCCAATATGGTATATGAGGTTGGAAGTTCGATCGTAGAAAAATATGATGTCGGTAGATAAATAAAACATATCGATAGAAAGAAAAAAGACGGGAGCGGCACAGAAAATGTGTCTTCCAGCCTTTTTCTGATTTTTGAGAAAAATGACGTAAAAGTTTTCACATAATTTACAATACATTTATTGCCTGAAAGTATAAAAATGGTATATTATTAATAGGTTTGTTGTGAAATATACAAAAAACCCGGAAAAGAAATAGGTAGGAGTGATAAAAAATGTATCAGGAAGAATACAAACGCTGGCTTGCAGCAGATCTTGAAGATGCAGATCTGAAGCCGGAATTGTCAAAAATTGAGGGAAACGATGATGAAATTAAGGAACGTTTTGCAGTAGCACTGAAATTCGGAACAGCCGGACTTCGCGGTGTGCTTGGAGCAGGAACGAACCGTATGAATATTTATGTAGTACGTCAGGCAACACAGGGACTGGCTAACTGGGTAAAGACACAGGGCGGAACACAGACTGTAGCAATCAGTTATGACAGCCGTTTAAAGAGTGATGTATTTGCCAAGACAGCAGCAGGTGTACTTGCAGCAAATGGGATCAAAGTAAGAATCTACGATGCACTGATGCCTGTACCGGCACTTTCATTTGCAACACGTTATTATAACTGTAATGCAGGTATTATGGTAACAGCTTCTCATAACCCTGCAAAATACAACGGATACAAAGCATACGGACCGGACGGATGCCAGATGACAGATGATGCAGCCGCAATTGTATACGAAGAGATTCAGAAGACAGACGTTCTGACCGGAGCAAAATATATGTCATTTGCAGAAGGTGTAGAAGAAGGACTGATCAGATTTGTAGGAGATGACTGTAAGAGAGCACTTTATGATGCGATCGAATCCCGTCAGGTTCGTCCGGGACTGTGTAAGACAGCCGGATTAAAACTGGTATACAGCCCATTAAATGGATCAGGTCTTGTTCCTGTAACACAGGTATTAAAAGATATCGGAATCACAGATATCACAATCGTTCCAGAGCAGGAATATCCAAATGGATACTTTACAACATGCAGCTATCCAAACCCGGAGATCTTCGATGCACTGGAGCTTGGACTGAACCTTGCAAAAGAGTCAGATGCAGACCTTATGCTTGCAACTGACCCAGATGCAGACCGTGTAGGTATTGCAATGAAGTGCCCGGATGGATCTTACGAATTAGTAAGCGGTAACGAAGTCGGAGTGCTTCTTCTGGATTACATATGTGCAGGACGTATCGAGAAAGGTACCATGCCTGAAAAAGCAGTTGCAGTCAAATCTCTTGTATCTACACCACTTGCAGATGCAGTTGCAGCTCATTACGGAGTAGAATTAAGAAACGTACTGACAGGATTCAAATGGATCGGAGACCAGATCGCACAGTTAGAGGCAGCAGGCGAAGTAGACAGATTCATCTTTGGATTTGAGGAAAGCTACGGATACCTTGCAGGACCATATGTACGTGACAAAGATGCCGTTATCGCATCTATGCTGATCTGTGAGATGGCAGCTTACTACAGAAGTATCGGCAGCTCTCTGAAACAGAGACTGGAAGAGATTTACGCAGAGTATGGACGTTACCTCAACAAGATTGACAGCTTTGAATTCCCAGGACTGAGCGGAATGGACAAGATGTCTGGGATCATGCAGAATCTGCGTGAGAATGCACCGGCAGAGATCGCTGGATACAAGGTAACAGAAGTAACAGATTATACGAAGACAGAAGAGACCGGACTTCCGGCAGCAAATGTATTAGTTTATAAACTGGAGAATAACGAGACCGTGATTGTTCGCCCATCAGGTACAGAGCCTAAGATCAAGATTTACTACACAACACTTGGTAAAGATCTTGCTGAGGCACAGGCTGAGAAGGACAAACTTGCTGAGGCAGTGAAGCCGATTATGGCATAGGAGTCTGTGATAGATTTTGAAAGACACGGAAGTTGTGTTATAAGAAATTAAGATTGAAATAAGAAAATAAAAATAAGTGTACAATTCTTCGGTGGAAGGATGTACACTTAGTTTTTTATTGTCATGCATTCGTAAAGAGCTGCCAGTGGTAAGTCCTGTAGATACAAAGTATGTAAGATACATTGCTGCTTGCAGGAACTACTATGTATATGCTAATACGTTAATTTTCCTTTGGTGCAATCCGCTGTTTCAACCGCTGACGCCATACAGGATGCGTAAATGCAACTCTCTGTGCTGTAAAGATCGAATTATTAAAGTTAAAGATAAACGATACAAAACATACAACCGAAAAGAATGGGAGCATATTATATCCGAAACTTTCCACGCCGACCAGGATAGCTGCAAGCAAAGTATTTGATCCACTGCAGAAGACGGAAGCGAATCCAAGAGCTGCACCGAACATCGGATCAAATCCGAATACCGGTCCAAGTACGTATCCTAAGCAGGAACCGATGGAAAACAGAGGTGCAACTTCACCGCCGATGAATCCGGAGGAAAGTGTCAGAATCGTAAGAGCCATCTTAAGAATCCAGTCATAAGCATATATATCGTCTGTAATACCGTCAAAGCACAGAGCAACCAGATTAGAGCCGGTTCCGGAGTATCTTCCCTGATGAAAGACCATCATAAGAACTGCGATAACAGCCCCCATGATCAGAACCCTTTTTTTACAGGCGAAGCAAAAACGGAAGGCGAATTTCAAACGCAGATATCGGAGAATCAGTGCAAATAAAGAACCAACGATACCGAAGCACAGTCCCATAGCTGCCAGTTTTAAAAGGAAAAACAGCGTTGTACGTAGAAGGATGATAGTTCAGGGTTTCCAGTATATTAATATGAAATTTCCGAAGTCCGAGCGCCCGTGATGTAAATGCTGCACTGATGGAAGCTACTGTTGCTGGGATCAAAGCATGATATTCCAGCTTTCCGGCAACCAATACCTCCAGTGCAAAAAAAGATTGCAGCAAGCGGAGTACAGAAAAAGTCCGGAAAATCCGGCAGCCATACCGGTGATCAGGAACATCTTCCGGCTGTTTTCGATATCAATAGTCTTATCGACCAGACGCCCAACATTGTTGGAAACAGCCGCACCAATCTGAACAGCAACACCTTCTCGTCCGGCACTTCCTCCAAACAGGTGTGTTGTCCAGGTTCCGATGACGGATAGTGGCACCATACGGATTGGAAGTTTGGTGTTTTTACCAAGGCCGACGTGAAAGACCATCTTCATACCATTGGCGACAGATTTGCCAAACTGGTGATAGATGAACCAGATGAAGACGCCGCCAAGAGGCAGGAACCAGATCAGATACCAGAAGTATTTCGTCTGGATAGCGGTACAGGCATTAAGTCCCAGTCCGAATGCTGCATCAACGAGACCGACAAGGATGCCGACAGCAACACCTGCGATGGCCAGGACAAAAGTGTCCTTGTAGTATTTTGAAATGTGTTTGAACAATGTTTTTATCATAATAATCCCCCAAAGATTGATTCTCTCCTGTTTATTATAACTGGTGAAGAGAGAAATCCGCAAGTCATTTTACGGTATTGGTTTATCCGGCTGAAATCTGTCTTTTATAAAGTCTGTAAAGGAATGAACGGTCGGATAATTCAGCATATTTTTGTGTGTTACATAGTAGATCGGTCTTGATAAAGTAACTTCAAGCGGCACGATCTTACATCTCGGATTCTTTAACCGGACTGCAATTGAGTTTGAAGAAAATCCAATGGCCAGATTGTTGGAGGCAAGCTGTATTACAATATCAGACTGACTGGTTTCGCATAATACGGAAGGAGAGATGTTATTCTGGATAAATAATCTCTCAAGATCAGGCCGGAAAGCGGAGGCCTTCGATGGAAGAATAATCTTCTGGTCAGCGAGATCGGATATAGATAGTATGGACCTTCGGGATAACGGATTGTCGGTTGATATGACAGCCATATATCGGTCTTCCATAATTTTCTGGTAGTACAGATCTTGGTTTAGCAGCTGTTTTTCAGAACCGATGATGAAGATTGCATGCAGATCTCTTGCTTTAAGCATATGAAACAGTGTTTTGCTTCCTTCTACATCAAGATGGCAGGTGACAAGTGGATGTTGGTCATGATAATCCGTGATCAGCTGTGGAAGATTCAGATAACCTCCAATCCATAACATGCCTAGTTTCAGAGTTCCTGTCTGCAAAGAACTGTATTTTAACATGCTGTATTTTAACTGCTCTGTATCATTGAGAATACGTCTGGCGGACTGTACAAAGTATTCTCCAGCCTCTGTAAGCGAGACAGATTTTGAATGTCGGATGAACAGGGGAATACCAAGCTCTTTTCCAGATTCATGATCTGCTGGGAAAGAGATGGCTGTGATACGAAAAGAGATTTTGCAGCAGCAGAAAAAGCTCTTTTTATCCGCCGCTTCCAGAACATAACGTAATTGATTGAACTGCATAAATGTCCTTCTTTCTATTGTATAAATATCAGTACATGATATAGGAAAAACCTATTGATTCCATAATAGAATAATATTTTACAAATATCAACAAAAATCCTATAATCAAAGCATAGACACTTTACGACACTAAAGTAAAAACTGAGAGGAGAAAAAATCTATGCAGAACAAGAAAACTGTAAAAGAAGCTGTTTTCCTGGTGCTCGCACTTATCGTGATGATCGGATCAAGATTCATGCCGGCAGCAGCAGGACTTTCCAAAGATGCATGGGCAGTGCTCGGAGTATTCTTTGGATCTTTAATTATGTGGATTGGAATTTCTATCGACTGGCCAAGTATGATTACACTGATGGCACTTGGTCTGATTCCGGTCTTTGGATTTTCGGGTACATTTGCCGGAGCGTTTGGTAATACGACGGTAGCATTCCTGTTATTTACATTTATGCTCGTATATCCACTTTCGAAGACACATTTTGTACGTCGCTGTGCGATCGCATTTATCACGAATAAGATTGCCAGAAAAGGACCGTGGCATTTTATCTGTTTCGTATTTGCGGCCGTAACATTTATGGGACTTTTTATCTCTCCGTCAGTGTTATTCGTAGCATTTATGCCGTTCCTGGAGGATATCTTCAAGGTTTTGGAACTGAAAAAAGGCGGTAAGGTCGGAAATGTACTGATGATGGGAACTGCGTTCTGTATCAGCCTTTCTTCCGGTATGACAGCAATCGGGCATGTATGGCCGACGATGGCAATCGGTTATTACACTGCTTCTACTGGAAAAGATATCAATCAGTTCCAGTATATGGCAATGGGAATTCCGACCGGTATTATCCTGATCATTATTCTGATTCTGATCTTTAAGTTCATCTACAGACCGGATGATATCAATACAATCAATCCGGAAAAGGCAATGAGCCTTAGAGGTACTGTTCCGGAAGCGGATGCAAAAGAGAAGATTATCCTTGCAGTTATGTTCCTGACTGTATTCTTATGGGTATTCCCGAGCCTGGTAAAAGGCGTACTGCCGAAATTCTATGAGACAGTTAATGGGTGGTCTACAGCGATGCCGCCGCTTCTTGGATGTATCATTTTATTTATTGTACATGTAGACGGTGAACGCATTATGAACTTTAAAGAGACAGCGTCAAAAGGTGTTCTCTGGGGAAGTATTCTGATGACAGCGGCTGCAACACAGCTTGGAGCATGCCTGACGAATCAGGATGTAGGAATCAGTTCATGGCTTACAGGAGCACTGCAGCCACTGACTGCACATATGCCGGTGATTGGAATGATCCTGTTCTTTATGACATGGGCTGTTATTGAGACAAACTTCTCATCCAATATCGTTACGACAACAGTTGTAAGTGCAGTAGCATTATCAGTGTTATCAGCGCTTCCGTCGGGAAGTGTAAATATTGCGGCAGTTGTAAGTATGGTAGGATTTGCTGCAGCGATCAGTAACATGACACCTGCAGGACAGAGTACTGTAAATACGGTTGCGATTGGTTCAGGATGGACGGATACCAAGTCAATGTTTATCTGGGGTGGACTTTTTGCAATCGCAGGAATTATTGTACTTTCATTTATTGCATATCCACTTGGATCATTGGTAATGTAATAGTATAAGATGCTGTTGGTGAGAGGAGAATGTATCTGTGAGTAAGACTTTTCAGTATGATGTAGTGATAGCCGGCGGGGGAACTGCCGGCGTAGCTGCCGCAGTCGGAGCGGCACGTGCGAAAGCGAAGACGCTTTTGATCGAGAGAAATCCTTATCTTGGCGGTGAGGCAACACATTCAGGCGTCTCAGCATTTTGTGGATTCTATACATGTGGGGGCAATCCAGTGAAGGCTGTTGCGGGAGTCGGAGAAGAGCTATTAAAAGAAATGGAATCTCTGAATTCTGAATCGGTGGATTATATTATCTCCGCAACAGGTAACAAAAATATCAATTTTCATCCGGAATATCTTAAATGTGCGATGGATAATGTGCTGGAGAAGGAAGGAGTCACATGTTTTCTTCATACAAGAATCATAGGAGCCAAGACAAAAGACGGTGAGATAAAATCCATCCAGTGTGTGGATGACGAAGGAATATTCCAGGTAGAAGCCAGAGTATTTGTCGATGCAACAGGAGATGCTAATCTGGCATATCTTTCAGGGGCAGATACGCTTTGGGGGGATGAAGAGGGAAATGTACAGGCTGCAACTCTTCCATTTCGGTTAAGTGGCGTTGATATATCCTGTGATCTGACTCCGGAAGCTGTAGAACAGGCTGTGATCAAGGCGAAAAAAAGCAGGAATCCAGCATCTCACGCGAGAAAAAGGATTTATTCTTAAAAGAGAAGGATCGAATCAGGTAGCAGTATTACTTCCAAGTGTTATGCCGACCGGGCTTAGCAGTCAGGAACTTACGAAGATGGAACTGGACACCAGAAGACAGGTGTTGTATTATGTAGAGGCATTCCGCAGATATCTTAAGGGGATGGAGCAATGTGAACTGACGATGATCGGTCCGTCTATCGGTTTCCGTGAGACAAGAAGGATTAAAGGAAAGTCGATGATAAAAGCGGAAGATGTATTGAACAGAAAAAAATGTGAAGATGGTGTGGCAAGAGGCGGATGGAAGCCGGAGATCCACAAAGATATAGATAAGATGGCAACATATATGGATGTAAAAGAAGGAAGCTGGTTCGATATACCACTTGGGGCTTTGCAGTCAGATAATATCGGGAATCTGTATGCGGCCGGAAGGATGATTTCGGCAGATGAGGCAGCATTTGCGGCAGTAAGGGTTATGGGAACCTGTTTGCCACCGGACATTCGGCCGGAGTGGCAGCCGCTGTACAGGCAGAATACGGTGAAG
>ENA-OQHD01000342-OQHD01000342.1-human-gut-metagenome-genome-assembly--contig:-NODE-342-length-17745-cov-6.758940_pt1 | contig 17745 bp, 16 predicted proteins | sample MGYA00242560_ERZ504711 | MGnify/ENA primary metagenome ERZ504711 (study PRJEB26092, sample SAMD00036198) | human gut metagenome | host: Homo sapiens | study: EMG produced TPA metagenomics assembly of...
ATTTTCACACAACTTTTTCCGTTTATCACACTACTCAAAAGTCAATCAGTTTTCTTTTTTTTTCGACAAATCGTCATTTTCATAACAATAACCAAAACGAATGTTCTTTTTATTTCCAAAAGTTATCCACACTATTCACATCTTTCTTTGTTGATAATGTGGATAACTTTCAGGAAATCTTTTATTTTTCCTCATTTTTTCGATTTTTCAATGTTGATAAGTTAAAAACTACTTTTTTTCATTTTTTTGCTATTTTGAATATTCTTGTCATATTTTGTGCATTTTGACTATCCGTATATTTTTCCTGGGAAATACCGATTTTAGAATTTACAGTCAAATCTTTCATTTCCCATACATATTCTGGACAATGCATTGTTTTCTTTCTATTATTCTTTAATAAATCCGTCTGACAGCCACGATATTTGTATACGTTGCACTGCTGATACCAATTCCCTGATCTTCGTTCATTGCATTTACAATCTGATCATTTCCTATATATAGACCAACATGTCCTTCATATAAGATAAGATCCCCCGGCTGTGCGTCTTCATAACTCACTTCATATCCCGCACTTCGCTGTTCATAAGAAGTTCGTGGAAGACTTATACCAAAATGTGCATACACAGACTGGACAAATCCCGAACAATCTGCTCCATCTGTTAAACTTGTACCGCCCCACACATATGGATTCCCAATAAACTGACAGGCATAATCAATAACTTCCTGCCCTGACGCAACTGACTGAGCCGCCGCTTCTGCAGCCTGGGCTTCTGCTTCCGCCTCCGCAGCCGCAGCTTCTTCTGCTTCCATTCGTTTTTGTTCTTCCTCTTTTGTCTCCCCGTAAGAATAAGAACTTTCCTCTGTAACATAATCACCGCACACCCAGCCATTAACTTCACCGACCTGTATCGGATACCAGCCCTCTACAGGATCTTCTGTCACAAGATATTCTTCTCCCTGATTAATCTGGGTTAATACGGTAGTATCCGTCCCATGTCCCTCTCTGACATTCAGACAATCTGCTGTGACTGTTACATTCTCATTTGTATACTCATCTGATCTCGAACGGGCTTCCTCCCCTGTGAACAATGTTTCCGTCGGAACATACCCCTCTGCATTTCCCGACCGGATCTTTGTCCATCCATCCAGATATTCCAACACAACTGCCGCTGAATCAGAATATAATTTTCCAACCCATTCACTGTTTTCATCTGCTTCGCTTCTAATATAGGTATAATCCCCCGTATTAGAAAACGCTATATTCAAATACTCTCCCTCTTCTGTCGGCACCAGATACAGATTGATATTGTTCTTTATTTCTGTCTGATATGATGCTTCCAAAATGTTTTCAATTCCTGTAACCGGAACCAGACTCTTCTCACTGTCATCAGTTTCTGCCGCCTGTGTTCTGACTACACTCCCCGGAATTATGATCATCCCTGCCATCATTGACATGATAAGCTTATGCTTCATCCGCATGTTACTCATATAAAACCTCCTTTATTTCCAGCCTTATCTTTTGTGGGAAGTTTTAATTGTTACATAATTGTTAATTTTTGTTACGCCGTAATTTTATCAATCAACCATAGATGTGTCAACCGTTTTAATAGTTTTTTCCATAATTATCACCCTCCACCATTTGTAATTATTCCCCTTTTTTCATTAATCTTAACGTCCTTTTTGTTAATTATTTTGTAATATTTTGTCAGGAGAAATAAAAAAACCTTATTTTTTTACTCTTGACAATTTTAAAAAGTATAGTTATATTCTAATTACAGTAATCGTTATCGTTATTGATTCAATTTTAGAAAGAGGTGAATCTATGGCTGCAATTAAATATAGCCGACAACGAGAAGCTATCAAGCATTATCTCGCTTCGACAAAAGAGCATCCCACTGCCGACACTGTTTATCTGCATGTCAAAGAGGATTTTCCTAATATCAGTCTTGGTACTGTTTACCGGAATTTGAATCTGCTGACAGATATCGGCGAAGCGATCAAGATCCCTACACCTGACGGCGGAGATCGATTTGACGGGAATGTTATTCCCCACAATCATTTTCTCTGTACAAGCTGTGGACGGTTACTGGATCTGGAACTGGATATGAAGAGTATTGAAGAAGTGAACCGGCTGGCCGGGGAGAATTTCGATGGAATCATCACTTCAAGTTCCACTTTGTTTTATGGGGAATGCAGTGACTGCATTAGGAAGTCTTAAGTTATCAAAAAAATTAATAAGAAAAAGGAGATTATCATTATGAAAAAATTTGTATGTACAGTATGTGGTTATGTTTACGAAGGAGATGCTGCACCGGCTGAATGTCCAGTCTGTCACGCACCAGCTTCCAAGTTTAAAGAGCAGGAAGGAGACAAAGTATGGGCTGCTGAGCACGTTGTAGGTGTTGCGCAGGGTGTCAGCGAAGATATTCTTGCAGATCTTCGTGCAAACTTCGCAGGAGAATGCTCTGAAGTAGGAATGTACCTTGCAATGGCAAGAGTTGCTCACAGAGAAGGATATCCGGAAATCGGACTTTACTGGGAAAAAGCTGCTTACGAAGAAGCAGAGCATGCTGCAAAATTCGCTGAACTTCTTGGTGAAGTTGTAACAGACAGCACAAAGAAAAACCTTGAGATGAGAGTTGATGCTGAGCACGGTGCTACAGAAGGTAAATTCGATCTTGCAAAGAGAGCTAAAGCTGCTAACCTGGATGCAATCCACGACACAGTACACGAGATGGCTCGCGACGAAGCTAGACACGGAAAAGCTTTCGAAGGACTGCTTAAGAGATACTTCGGCTAATTTAAACAAACCTTATCAGCAGAAGCGATCTCTTCTGCTATAATAAAACTGCCTATCAGGAAGGAAATGTTCCATTCCCGATGGGCAGTTTTTTAATCTTCTTTCTCTTTTCTTTCATCTGATAATTTAACTTTTTTGCCGGCAATGAGTTTCTGTTTCTCTTTTCTCCCTAACTGCTTAATTGCATATTCCCGTTTCATTGCCTGTTCTTTTGTCTCAAATTCCTCATAATAAGCCAATTCAACAGGCCGCCGTGCCTTCGTATATTTCGCGCCTTTTCCGGAATTGTGCGCCTCCACACGTTTTTCCAGATCATTTGTCCAGCCCGTGTATAACGTTCCGTCACTACATTTTAGCATATATGTATAATTCAAAAACTCATCACCTCTGCTATCTCCCGCATTACTCTTTCGATGCATGTTATTTATTATATCATGAATCCCTTATCCAGGATCAATACTATATTACCAAGAAAACTTTTCCTGTATCCAATACAATATAGTATTGATCCTGAACCCGTAATCAAACTTTTGAATCCATCATTTTATCCAAACAAATACAACTTTACTCCATAAAATTCATGGGGTCAACCGGCGCCCCGTCTTTCATAATTTCAAAATATAAATTTGGTCCTTCGACACTATAATATTTCGTCGGTGAATTCAGTGTTCCCACTTCCTCTCCGGCTGCAATATAATCTCCAACTGCTGCCGCCACTTCATCCAGCTGGCCATAAACCGCAGTATACCCATTTCCCATATCAAGTGTCACAGTAGTTCCTGTCTGGGCAGTCTGTTCAATACTCTCTACAACTCCTGCTGCCGCTGCGTGGATCACTTCTCCCTGCGTTCCACCAATAATCAGTGCAGGATTATATTTATACTGCTCCAATGTTGGAAAATATACTGTATGATCCATACTAAAACTCAAAAGTGTTGCTCCGCTTGCCGGCCAGGCAAGTGTACTTTCCTGAGTAAACCATACATCCTGCGTATTTGAAGATGCTGTGCTTTGAATTTCCTCTGCGGATATATTTCCATTCTCCATACTATTTTCATTCTCTTGCTGAACATCCTTTTGGGATTCCTTGTTTTCTGCATTTTCATCTTCTGAATCTGTGTCTGTAGGAAGTATATCATCTGTATTCGCCGGTGTACTATCATCTTCTGTGAGCTGTTCTGCTGTTGTTTGCGCATCTTTTATCTGCTGCTCCATGTCTTTTTTTGTAATGATTGTATGTGTAGCTTCCAACCATTGTAATTACCGCAACAAAACAAAGTACTGCGCCAACTGCAGCTCCCTTTCCTTTCTAAAAAAGGCCGGTCTTTCAATTTTTATTCATAATCATCACCTCTGGCTATAGCATTGCCTGAAATGATTGTTCTTATTCATCTATGTGGTGTAGTTCTGTTCCTTCATAAAAATATTGCAGGATCTCTTCATAATTTTTCCCATCCTTTGCCATTTCCTGTGCAGTCCACTGACTCATTCCGAATCCGTGCCCCTTTCCAACAGTTGCAATCTTCAACCCGTGTGGACTTTCATAAAAAGAAAATGAACTCGAAGGAAGTTTCAGTGCATCACGGAACTGATCTCCTGTACATATCGTCTCTCCAATCCTCATTTTTCTGACATAACCGGAAGAATCCCATTCCTGAATTTCAAAATCTTCGTATCCATACCCATTTTCTGCGTTTTTTCTTTTCCTCTGCCACAAGGAATTCTCTACATCTCTTTTGTATCTCTTTATATTCTATCAAATGTACCTGAATTTCATCTTCTGCCGCCTTGTCAAGCGGACATTCTTTTGCTGTGATATACGGATAATCTGCATTCCCAAGTACCTCCTGCACATCTCTGGTCTTTCCATTACTGGATTGATGAAACGGTGCCCATGCAAAGGTCTCATGATACCACAGTACAATTCCTTTTGTTTCCTGTGCTGCCTGTTGACATTTTTCCAAATTCTCTTCGTATTTTGTCCCCCACTTTTTCTTCATCTGAGTCTGCGTCAGACATTTATCCAAAAGAGTCTGCTTTTCTTTCTCTGTTCTGTACAATTCTGTACGTAGAACAACCGCCTGTGCCTTCAATGCTTCTATTTCACATCCACCATCTGTTTCTCCTGCGAGCATTTCTGCGAGATACACAGATGCATTATCGCTGTCAGCTCCCTGCACCGCATTTTTTCCGTTTATAAAAACAGAAATGATGTAAGGAAGTTAAAAACAGTATGATAAGAAATGCCAAAAAATGACTTTATTTTATTTCTAATTGTATCACGCATAAAAACAGCCCTCCATACTCTATTGTATGGAAGGCTGTCCTATTTTAGAACTTATCTGGTTCATTCTCCGGTGCAATTGCTTATTCGAAAAGGTCCTGTCCTGATGGAACTTCAACCTTCTCCAGATGCCAGATATCACGCACATACTCCTCGATTGTTCTGTCAGATGTGAACTTACCGCTACATGCTGTGTTCATCATTGCCATCTTAGACCATCTCTGCTGATCTCTGTAAGCTTCTTCTACTCTCTTCTGTGCATCTGCATAAGAACGGAAGTCTTTCAGAATGAAGTAAGTATCTGCTTTGTCTGTACACTGTGTATTCAGCAGTGAGTTATACAGGTTGATATACATGTTGTGATCACCGTTAGAATATGTTCCATCCATCAGCTGATCTACGACACGTTTGATCTCCCAATCATTAAAGTAAACATCTGTTGGGTTGTAACCGCCATTGTTCTCGTAATTGATTACTTCCTGTGAACTCAGACCGAAGATAAATGCATTCTCTTCTCCAACTTCATGAACGATCTCTACATTTGCTCCGTCCATTGTTCCGAGTGTCGGTGCACCGTTCAACATGAACTTCATGTTACCTGTACCGGATGCCTCTTTGGAAGCTGTTGAGATCTGTTCGCTGACATCTGCTGCTGCGAAAAGAATCTCTGCATTGGATACTCTGTAGTCTTCGATAAATACAACTTTCAGCTTTCCGTTGATGCTTCTGTCGTTATTTACAACATCTGCTACGGAGTTGATCAGTTTGATTGTCTCTTTCGCACGAAGGTATCCTGCTGCCGCCTTTGCTCCGAAGATAAATGTTCTTGGGTAGAAGGACATCTCCGGATGCTCTTTGATCTGATTGTACAGATACATGATATGCAGGATATTTAACAGCTGACGTTTGTACTCATGCAGACGTTTTACCTGAATATCAAAGATAGAGCGAGGATCTACATCGATTCCGTTATGCTCTTTGATATATTTCGCAAGGCGAACTTTATTCTGGTATTTAATTTCCATAAATTCACGTCTTGCGTCTTCGTCTTCAACAAGTGGTTTCAGCTTTGCAATCTGAGACAGATCTGTGATCCATCCATCACCGATCTTATCTGTGATCCAATCAGCAAGAAGTGGGTTTCCATGTGCGAGGAAACGTCTCTGTGTGATTCCGTTTGTCTTATTGTTGAATTTCTCAGGCATCATCTGATAGAAATCTTTCAGTTCCTGATTCTTAAGAATCTCTGTATGAAGCTGTGCAACACCGTTTACAGAGAATCCTGCAACAATTGCCATGTTCGCCATACGAACCTGTCCGTTCATAAGGATTGCCATTTTGCGGACTTTCTCTTCATTTCCCGGATACATCTCACGAACCTTGATCAGGAAACGACGATCAATCTCCTGTACAATCTGGTAAATACGTGGAAGTAATTTTGAGAACAAGTCGATTGGCCATTTCTCAAGTGCCTCTGCCATGATTGTATGGTTTGTGTAAGCACAAGTCTTGCTTGTAACTTCCCATGCATCCTCCCAGCTTAATCCTTCTACGTCGATCAGAAGACGCATCAACTCCGGAACTGCAACTGTCGGATGTGTATCGTTCATCTGGATAACAACTTTCTCGTGCAGTTTTCTGATATCTCCATGTTTCTTCTTATACTTCTCGATCAGAGCCTGAAGACTTGCAGAAATGAAGAAATACTGCTGTTTCAGACGAAGCTCTTTTCCTGAATAATGATTGTCATTCGGATAAAGGACATCAACGATCAGTTTTGCAAGGTTCTCCTGCTCTACTGCTTTGTGATAATTTCCTCTGTCAAACTCGTCCAGCTTGAAATCTGTGATCGGTTTTGCATCCCATACACGCAGTGTATTTACTACATGGTTACCATATCCAACGATCGGCATATCATACGGAACAGCCATAACAGACTCATAATTTTCCTGGATAAATTTATCTTTTCCTGTTACAGGATCTTTCTCGAAACGGATATTTCCGCCAAAGCGTACTTCTTTTGCGTATTCTTCACGGCGAATTTCAAATGGATTTCCTTCTTTCAGCCAGTTGTCCGGAACCTCCACCTGATATCCATCTTTGATTTTCTGTTTGAACATTCCATAACGGTAACGGATTCCACATCCATATGCAGGATAGTTCAATGTTGCAAGAGAATCAAGGAAACATGCTGCAAGACGTCCAAGACCACCATTTCCAAGAGCCGCATCCGGCTCCTGGTCTTCAATCACGTTCAGATCAATATTCATCTCTTCCAGTGCTTCTTTTACATCTTTATATGCTGTCATATTGATGAGGTTGTTGCCAAGTGCACGTCCCATAAGGAACTCCATTGACATATAGTATACTGTCTTGGCGTCTGTCTCATCATATCTTTTCTGTGTCTCAATCCAATCATCGATAATAACATCTTTGACTGCATAGGATACTGCCTGGAATAGCTGCTGCGGTGTAGCTTCATCGATTGTTTTTCTATAAAGTGTCTTAACGTTATCCTTTACTGCCGCTTTAAAAGCCTTTTTCTCGAATCTTTTACTGAACATGTTTATTACTCTCCTTTTTTCTCAACACCCATTGTAACTGCTTCGCCGTTGATCTTCCATTCTTTCACGTAACCAGCCGGCTGTGCTTTTACAACTTCATCCGCAAGTACCTCACCTGCGATCAGTGTATTGTTCTTTTCGAAGACAGCTTCTGCCTTTTCACTACCCTCGTATGTAACTTTGATTCTGTCCATAACTTCGAAATCAGCTTCTTTTCTCATTGTCTGGATCTTGCTGATGATCTCACGTACAAATCCCTCTTCCAGCAGCTCTGGTGACAGGTTTGTATCGAGAACAACTGTGATTCCGTTGTCATTTACAGATTCATATCCTTCAATCTGTGCTGTATCGATCAGAAGATCTTCCTTGAAAAGTTCAATTTCCTGTCCGTTTACATCCAGTTTGAGTGCACCTGTAGCGTTGAGCTCATCCATTGCTGCATTTCCATCGATGTCGTTAAGCGCCGCTTTGATACCACCTAACATCTTACCATATTTCGGTCCGACTGTCTTTAATTGTGGTTTAAAACTATAAGAAGTAAAGTCTCTTACATCATCTGTAAATTTAACATTTTTAACATTCAGCTCATCTGCAACGATCTCCTGATAGAATTCCGGAAGATCAAAGTCTGCTTTCACAAACATCTTTCCGATCGGCTGACGGTTCTTGATGTTGGATGCATTACGGCATGCACGTCCCATAACAACAAGGTCAAGAACATGTTCCATGTTATTTTCAAGTTCTTTGTCAATCTGATCTTCATGAACTTCTGGGAAGTCACAAAGGTGAATACTTTCCGGAGCATCCTTATCAATGCTGCGAACCAGGTTCTGATAAATCTCTTCTGTCATGAACGGGATCATCGGAGCTGCTGCCTTAGATACTGTAACAAGAGCTGTGTACAGAGTCATGTAAGCATTGATCTTATCCTGCTCCATTCCCTTTGCCCAGAAACGCTCACGGCTTCTTCTTACATACCAGTTACTCAGATCATCTACGAAATCCTGAAGCACACGTGCTGCCTCTGGGATTCTGTAATTGCCAAGATTATAATCTACATCTTTTACCATTGTGTTCATCTTAGAGAGGATCCACTTATCCATAACCGGAAGTTTATCATATTCCAAAGTATATTTTGTTGCATCAAAATTATCAATGTTCGCATAAAGCACGAAGAATGCATAAGTATTCCAAAGTGTTCCCATGAACTTACGCTGTCCTTCCTGAACGGCTTTTCCGTGGAAACGGTTCGGCAGCCACGGAGCACTGTTGATGTAGAAGTACCAACGGATCGCATCTGCACCGTATTTCTCCAGTGCATCAAACGGATCAACGGCATTTCCTTTAGACTTACTCATCTTCTGTCCATTTTCATCCTGAACATGTCCAAGAACGATAACATTCTTATATGGAGCCTTGTTGAACAGCAGTGTTGAAATAGCAAGCAGTGAGTAGAACCATCCTCTTGTCTGGTCTACAGCCTCAGAAATAAAGTCTGCCGGGAACTGTCTCTCAAACAGATCCTGATTTTCAAATGGATAATGATGCTGTGCAAATGGCATGGATCCACTGTCGAACCAGCAGTCGATAACTTCCGGTACTCTGTGCATCTCTTTACCACACTCCGGACACTTGATTGTTACAGCATCGATGTATGGGCGGTGAAGCTCGATATCATCCGGGCAGTTATCAGACATTGATTTCAGTTCTTCAATGCTTCCGATAGAGTGCATATGTCCACACTCACACTGCCAGATATTCAGTGGTGTTCCCCAGTAACGGTTACGGCTGATTCCCCAGTCCTGAACGTTCTCGATCCAGTCACCGAAACGTCCTTTACCGATACTTTCCGGAATCCAGTTAATTGTGTTATTATTTCTGATCAGATCTTCGCGAACTGCTGTCATCTTGATGAACCAGGACTCACGAGCGTAGTAGATCAGCGGAGTATCACATCTCCAGCAGTGAGGATAGCTATGCTCGAACTTCGGTGCATCATAGAGAAGTCCTCTTGCATCCAGATCTTTTAATACTTCCGGATCAGCTTTCTTTACAAACAGACCGGCGAACGGTGTGGATTCTGCCATATCACCCTTCTCATCTACAAGCTGTACGAATGGAAGATCATATTTTCTTCCTACATTCGCATCATCTTCACCAAATGCAGGTGCGATGTGAACAACTCCTGTACCATCTGTAAGAGTTACATATTCATCACATGCAACATAGAATGCTTTCTTGCGCTGTTTTGCAGCCTCGTCTGCTGCACACTGATACAACGGCTCATACTCTTTTCCTTCCAGATCAGTTCCCTTGTAAGTCTCAAGAATTTCATAAGCATCTTTGCCTTCTTCTGCAAGTCTTCCAAGAACTGTATCAAGCAGTGCGCACGCCATATAATATACATGTCCGTCTGCTGCCTTAACCTTTGCGTAATCTTCTTTCGGATTTACACAAAGTGCAAGGTTGGATGGAAGTGTCCAAGGTGTTGTTGTCCATGCAAGAATATATGCATCTTCATCTTTTACTTTAAAACGAACGATTGCTGAACGCTCCTTAACATCCTTGTATCCCTGTGCAACTTCCTGTGCGGAAAGCGGTGTTCCACAACGCGGACAGTAAGGAACGATCTTAAATCCTTTGTAAAGGAGTCCCTTATCCCAGATCTGCTTCAGAGCCCACCATTCAGACTCAATAAAGTTGTTATCATAAGTTACATATGGGTGCTCCATGTCAGCCCAGAATCCAACTGTACCGGAGAAATTCTCCCACATTCCTTTGTATTTCCATACACTCTCTTTACATTTCTTGATAAATGGTTCAAGACCATATTTCTCAATCTGATCTTTTCCATCAAGACCAAGAAGCTTCTCAACTTCAAGCTCTACCGGAAGACCATGTGTATCCCATCCGGCCTTTCTTGGAACCATATATCCTTTCATTGTACGGTATCTCGGGATCATATCCTTAATAACACGAGTTAAAACGTGTCCGATATGCGGTTTACCATTTGCTGTCGGAGGTCCGTCATAGAAAATATAATCCGGACATCCTTCTTTTTCATCCATACTTTTCTGGAAGATTTCATTATCATCCCAGAACTTTTCAACTTCTTTTTCACGGCTGACAAAATTCATGTCAGTTGAAACTTTCTTATACATGTTCTTATCCTTTCCTGAGTTTATTTTATGATTCTTAAAAAGAAAGGCTTCCGTCCTGTAATAGGACGAAAGCCTGAACTTCTCTCGTTAAACCACCTGTTACATCATACTTAGGTCTGATTTCTGACCTGCATATGGTATCCTTTAACGCCGGACACGCGTCAGTCCTTACTCTCTCTTTCTGCAGAAACCTCTTTTCTGCATCTGTTTCAGGAACTGCTGCTCTGGAGTGATCTTCAGAAATCTCTTACTTGCACCGGACTCCCACCATCTCCGGCTCGCTGTAACGTTCGGATAAATCCTACTGTCTCCGTCATCGCTTTACCTGTGAACTTCTACACACGGCTTATTATAAAGAGATTCTCGCTTCTAGTCAAGGTTTATTATGATAAAAAAGTGCGAAAAAATCGTTGTTTTCAGCGTTCTTTCGCAAATTTCTGTTTTCTTATCTGCGGCGTTTCTTCTTTCTTTTCACATTACCACTCTTTGCATTTCTTCTTTTTCCTTTTTTGCTTCTGCGACGTCTTATCTGCTTCCGGTAATTCGCAAGTACAACAATGATGATCAATAAAATCACAACTGCAATTACAACTCCGATCACAATTTTCATAAACTTTGAAATCCCGGTTACGACAGTTGAAGTTGTCTTATCTTTCCTTTTTTTCCAAAACAGCTGCACTGCTTTCCTCTGATTTTTTCTATCGCAGCTTTCACACTGCCTACTTCCTGCCCTTTATAAGTAAATGTTACTGTTCCGGATCCATCCTTGTTGCTGTCTTCCTTCACTTCTGCTTTCACATCAGAAAATTGTGCACTCTTCGGAAGTACGATATAAGCATCTTCGTCTTCATAAGACTTCACACCTTCCGGAAGCTTCTGATCCTTCAAAGATAATTTTTGAAAAATTACTGTAAGCATAATCAAACATAGCACGAGTATCTATATAAGCATCATTTCCAAAATCATAAAGTACCACCGCAACAAGCTGCATATCTCCGTTATCTGCCATTGTCACAAGCGTTGTTCTTGCCTGATCTGTGTAGCCGGTCTTACCGCCCTTGCAGTATTCATAATAATTATCATTCTGTGGCCAGAGCATCTTGTGCTTCTGCTGAAAAGTACGTTCTTCATTCACCAGATTCGTTGCCGGAATCGTATGGCTTAACGATTGGGAAATTGTCCGGAACGCTTCCTTCTGATAAACTGCTGCACCAATTCTTGCCATATCATGCGCCGTTGTATAATGTTGTTCATCATGAAGTCCGTTCGCATTCGTCCAGTGTGAACCTGTACATCCAAGTTTTTGCTGACTCATCATTCATCGCCTGAATAAATGTGTCATAACCCCCCACCCATCTTCTTGCCAACACTCTCAGCTACTGCATAAGAAACCTCATTTGCTGATGCCAGAAGAACGGCATAGAGCGCATCTTCCATACTGATCTGCTCCCCCGGTGTCATGCCGATATGGGCATCGCCATATTCCAGAAAGGAAATGCTGTCCTGGGAAAATTCTACCGTATCTGTAAGCTCTGCATTGTCCAGCGCAACCAATGTTGTCAGAAGTTTTGTAATACTCGCCGGATAATGCTTCTTTTCAATCTGCTTGCTATATAAAACTGCCCCACTGTTCATATCCATAACGATTGCAGAGTCCGCATAAGTTGCCGGTCCCTGTGGCCAGTTCTCCACACTGTTTGAATCCGGTACGATCGCATAACAGTTCTGACGCTGTGTCTCCCTGTCTTCTTCCGCTGTCTGAGTTGAATCTGTTGTGGCTGCCGCCGTTTCTTCCTCAGCAAATATCTGTACTGCCGGCATTAATATCATAGATGCCGCCAGAAAAAGAGACAGACAGCGCTTTCCGTATTTCTTAAAATTTATCATAAAGGAAATCCTCCGGTTGTTTGAATTCATAACGCAAAAATCCCCACAGACCTTTCATCTGTGGGGAATCTGTGACTATTATTATAATTCTACTAAAAGATTTTTTTCAATAGTCCGGAGGCTATTTTCTTTCAACTATCGAATCTCTTCCATCATGATTTCTGCTCCCGCAGCCTCTACCGCAAGACTGTCTTTCTGTGGATAGAACCGTGTGGTGAATACATACTCTCCATTATTTACAAATACTTCCACAGAGGATTTATCCACAAGAATTTCAACACTTGAAATTTTATCTACATCAACATAACGCATTCCTCTTCCTGCAGATACAGAATTTTTATCCTGACTTGTGAAATGCATCTCAAATCTTCCATTTTTGTACTCAAGAATCAATTCTTCATCAATCACTGTCCTGAATTCATTGTTCTGAATGCCCGAGATATTCACATCATAGACTTTATATCCATCTTTTTTCAACATTCCGGCTGACTTATCCACAAGAGTTTTCCTCTTTTGCAATTCTCTGACCGGTCTCTGACGAACTTTACCGTCTTCTACAAACACTTCTCTCGGGAAAGTGAAACAATGCTGCCACCCTTCTGCAATCGTCAGATTGGTATATTCTTCACAATCCGGCATTCCCATCCAGCTGATGTGAACCCTTCTTCCATCTTCAGTCTCAAAACTCTGCGGTGCATAGTAATCAAATCCATAATCCCACAGCATATACTCGGAAAGCTTATAGTCTTCTAAAATACTTCCATCAACCATGAAATATCCTGACTGATAAACATTTCTGTCGTCCCAAACTCCACCTTCGAGCCCCTGCACAGAAGTAGAAAGAATCTTGGTTTCGTCAACTTCAAAATAGTCTGGGCATTCCCACATATAGCCAAACGGTGCTTCTGATTCCACGCGGCTTCTGAAATTCCAGTTGATTTTATCTTTTGACTCGAAGATCAATGCCTGTCCGACATCTTCTTTTGTACGGGCACCCTGAATCATGTAGTAAGTATCTCCTTCTTTCCACACTTTCGGGTCACGCACATGACAGGTCAGATCTGACGGATAATCCACATTTCTCATCAGTTCTTTCTTCGGACCGAATGTCTTTCCATCCTCACTAATAACAAGAACTGTATTTGCCTCGCGTCCTGTATTGATGTAATCAAAATCACCGTCTTCCAGTTTCACATTTCCTGTATAATAGACATACATTTTACCATCTTCAATAAATGTAGAACCAGAATATACTCCATGACAATCAAATGGCTGATCCGGATATAATTTTACTCCCTGGTATTCCCAGTCGATCATATCTTTGCTTGTATAGTGCCCCCACATCTTCACGCCGCCTTCGGCATTAAATGGAGAATACTGGAAAAAATGCATGATAGATCCCATTCAGCTGGCACAATCCGTTCGGATCATTGAGCCAGCCAACAGGAGGCATCAGATGCAGCTTCTCACGATAACCCGCTCCTTCTTTCTGCTCTTTTTCTTTCATCATCTCTTCCGTCATATCTACCAGTTTGATCAGATCCCTTGTTAATGCATTCATGCTCTTGTCTCCCTTTTTCCATTTACAGCCGTTCTATTCTGCAAGAATTCTTCTTTGAATAAAACGGCTGTATCTTTTTAATCACTGTTCAATTTATTTCTCAATCTTCATTGCGAGATCAGCTGTTGTAACTGTTCCCGCTGCTGTCTTCTCTACTTTGCTGAAGTCATCTGCATTCGTCAGTATCATCATCGTAGTTGTCGGATGTCCTGCTGCTTTGATAGCATCCAGATCTGCTTCGATCAGCACATCGCCCTTACGAATCTTTGCTCCGTCTGCTACTTTCTTTACAAATCCTTTTCCATCCATGGAAACTGTATCAATTCCAATGTGGATCAGAAGCTCTGCTCCTGCTTCCGTTGCGATGCATACTGCATGCCCTGTATCGAAGATATTCATTACTTCACCGTCACATGGTGCTACAATCTTTCCATCTGTTGGCTCAACTGCAACAGTTGTTCCAAGCATCTCTGATGCAAATGTCTCATCTGCTACTTCTGCTGTCGCAACAACATTTCCGTTTACCGGGCTTGTAATTTCTTCTGCTTCTACTACATTCGCTGTCTCTTCTATTTTCTCAACTGTTGTCTCTGTTGCGGCTGTCTTAACTGCCGGCTCTTTATCTTTGTAAATCATGAAGGAGATCACAAATGCTACTCCTACTGAAATTACCATCTCGATAATGTACTGAAGCGGCTGATTCAGGCAAAGCAGGATACCGAAGATACCTGTTACTCCAGTTCCTTTTGCTCCGAGATGTATAAGTGATGCATACAATGCTCCGCATCCTCCACCAATACATCCTGCGATAAATGGTTTGAAGAATCTTAAGTTTACACCAAAGATTGCCGGCTCTGTGATTCCCATAAATGCACTAAGTGATGACGGAAGTGCAAGGGATTTAATCTTCTGATCTTTTGACTTAACGCCAACTGCCAATGCTGCTGCACCCTGTGCTACATTCGCTGCACTTGCAAGTGGAAGCCAATAAGTTACTCCGTATTTTGCCAGCTGACCAATATCAATGGCTGTGTACATCTGATGAATACCTGTTACTACTGTCGGTGCATACAAACCTCCCATGATCAGACTTCCAAGTCCGAGCGGAAGTGTCAGCATCCACTGGATTGCTCCAAGGATCGCATTCTCACCCCATACAAAGATCGGTCCTACAATGGAAAGTGTAAGATATCCTGTCACGAATACGCTGACAAGTGGTGTTACAAACAGATCAAGTGCTGCCGGAACTACCTTGTGCAGCTTCTTTTCTAATACAGAAAGGATCCATACTGCAATAATGATCGGGATTACATGTCCCTGATATCCAACCATATCGATGTGATACAGTCCGAAGAATACGCTCTGTGTCTGCTGTACACCTTCCGTTGCAACCGTATAAGCGTTCTGCAATGACGGATGAATCATAATCATACCGATAACGGCTCCAAGATACTGGTTTGCACCAAATGCTTTCGCAGCTGAAAATGCAATCAGAATCTGCAGAAATGTATAAGCGATATTACTGAACAGATTCGCAAATACATAAATAGAACTGCTTGTATCAATTGCTAAAAATCCATTTGCATTCATGAAATCCAGCGCATTCATGATTCCCATCAGGAAACCACTTGCTACGATGGCCGGAATGATCGGTACAAAAATATCACCTAACAGCTTGATGGCCTTCATAAACCAGTTCTGCTTCTCTGCCGCTGCTTCCTTTGCCTCAGCTTTTGTGCTTGCTGTAATACCTGCGATCGCGATAAATTCATCAAACACCTTATTCACTGTTCCTGTTCCAAGAATAATCTGAAGCTGTCCAGATGCCTCAAATACTCCCTTTACTCCATCCACATTCTCTATTGCCTCTTTATCTGCCTTACTATTATCTGCGATAACAAGACGAAGACGCGTTGCGCAGTGCGCTGCGGATACAATATTCTTACTTCCACCTACATATCCCAGAATCTCCTGGGCTGTTTTCCTGTAATCCATGATTACTCTCCCTTCCTTCTATGTTTTATATGTAATCGTTTTCACATCTTATGATTTTATATTAAATAAAAAAATGCCATTTGTAAAGATGGCATTTTTACTAATTCTGATTCTTCTGTTTTGTTTAACTTGCACTATACTCTTAGTTACATTCATTCAAATCTATTCACGATCTGGAATCCCAGCTTCATATGCACCGGCACCGGATTTTTCTCTTCAATCTGTTCAAGTAAGAGCTCTGCCCCCTTGATTCCACTCGTTTTATACCCAAAATGAACCGTTGGAATACCGCCTGTCACAGCCCTTAACATCTGATTATCACCAAATCCTGTGACACAGATACCAGACTGTTCCAAAATGTGTAGCATCCTTGCACCAGAATTCTGAACCGACTCCGGAACCGCCTTTTTACTCTGTGCGATCAATGCCTCGATTGCTCCTGCTGCAATCGTATCTGTTGCGCATGATATGATATCGATTCCATTTTCTTCACTCAACAAATCCACTACTGCTTCATATCCGCCGCTCATTGTAAATTCTGATTCGCGTCTGTACCGATGGTCATCGAAAGTAATCCCTGCTTCCTGAAGTCCCTTGCGGAAACCGTCTTCTCTGGCAGCACCTGCTGCCTTATCTTCACGAGTAACACCAATATATGCAATCTTGCAATCTTCAGGTCTTCCACCATTCCGCTTCAGTGCTTTCACCGCAACTTCTTGTCCCATTGCTCTTCCCGCACCAAAATCATCATGATAGATACAGCTTGCCATTTCTGTCTCCTGTCCCACAACCACAACCGGAACCTTTGATTCTTTTAAAAATCTCCGATGCTCGTCTGTAAGCACTGTACCGATCAGTACAATTCCATCTACCGGATAACTTTCAAAGATTCTCAGATAAGTCAGCTCATTCTTTGGCTGATTATCCGTGCTTGCAAGAAGCATCTGGTACCCTCTTGCCGAAAGAACCTGTTCAATTCCCGCTGTGATCCGGCTGATTGATTCTGAATTGATCTTCGGAGCCACCACACCAACCAGATGTGCACGTCCGGTTCTTAGGATTCTTGCCTGAGTAGACGGCTGATATCCCGTCTTCTCAATCACTTTACGGATCTGCTCCTTTTTCTGTTCACTCACATATCCGCCATTCAAATATCTTGATACTGCTGCGCTGGACACCCCGGCCATCTGCGCAATCTCTTTTATCGTCATTGTATACTGCCTGCCTTTATTTCCCTGATTTTCGAAATTATCCAGATCCATTTTCGCTCTTTTTCTAGCTTTGACCTGAACCTGAATGACATTCACATTTTAACATTCAACAGACAAATATGCAACGACGTTGCGCTACATCATTCTTTATCTACCTGTTACTGTTCACACGATGTGCGACCAGCAACGCATCTCGCCATTTTAAATCGCCTTTGGCGATGGGGCGAGATGCATTCAAGTCAAAACACGCATCCTCCGTGTCAATCAGCGGAGTGATTGACA
>ENA-OQHD01000343-OQHD01000343.1-human-gut-metagenome-genome-assembly--contig:-NODE-343-length-17696-cov-4.287666_pt1 | contig 17696 bp, 19 predicted proteins | sample MGYA00242560_ERZ504711 | MGnify/ENA primary metagenome ERZ504711 (study PRJEB26092, sample SAMD00036198) | human gut metagenome | host: Homo sapiens | study: EMG produced TPA metagenomics assembly of...
CCCCTGGATACACGGCACTGCAGACACGCTTAGTCCTTTACAGTCCAGGATCATCACAGCCGGGTATCGGTAATTCTGGCAATGTCATAAGCACTCGCCTCTGAAGAGATCCCTGCGATCCCATCATAGTATCCCATAACACCTTCCATTACGGAAATATCTACTCCGGCACCATTTTTTCAGGATCTCTCTGACTCCATTTTCTCCACACAAAAAGGAATCCAGATTATAGCTGCTGATGCCGATCACAGTCTTGTGGAACATTGGATCAATGTAATCCGGCCCGCACTTAAAAGACGCAGGATTTATCTCCTGCATCTTCATTGCTTTCAATATTCCGCAGGTCAGCATGGTTTTACCTGCGCCACTTCTCATCGCAGTAATCAGAATTCTAGGAAGTTTCATTACTCAGATTCCTCCATTTCTTCCCGGATTTTCTCCGGTGTCAGATCCCCTACAGAGATCACTTTCGTAATATCCTCCACAATATCTCCGGTCATATCTTCCGGTTCCACCTCGTCCAGATTGATTTCTTCCAGAACGAAATCGTCTTCATTTTCCGGATCTGCTTCCGATTTTTGCGGTCTGCTCGTAAAGCTGATCACATAGATCGGATTCTGTCCATTCATCATATGATAACTGCCCACCTTTTTTCGCACGGCTTACCGCTACCTGAATGACTTCTGCCTCTTCTATCTCATTCTCTTCCGTATATTTTAACACCTGCATCATCGTCTCGAGTGAGATTGCATTGAGCACCACCCGTACAAATGGGTTCTTCTTCCGGATAGCATCCAGGATTTCATACAACTTTCCTTTACTGCCCCCGATAAATACGCAATCAGGTGCCGGCAGTTCTTCCAGTGCCTCCGGCGCCATACCTTCTATCACATGCAGATTATCCACGTGCATCCGCCTTGCATTTTCACGGATCAGTTCCTGCGCCTCCACTTTCTGTTCGATTGCATAGACGTTACCTTGCGTTGCAACCATGGCGGCCTCTACGGAAATAGAGCCTGTTCCTGCTCCGACATCATATACCACTGCATCCTTCTTAATCTTAAGTTTAGCAATCGAAATGCTTCTTACTTCTTCCTTGGTCATCGGTACATCGCCACGTACAAATGTATCATCCGGAATTGCCGGAATCACCGGGCTTTCGCCGCCGGATTCATTTTCAATATAAAGGACCGCCAGATTCTCTCCTTTGTAATGAAGCAGTGATCTTGCTGTTCCTGTCTGAATCTCTTCATTCTTATAAGAAAGTTCTGTTCCGATCCTGACTGTTACTTCGCCCATTCCATATTCCGTCATTTTTGTCAGGATCTGACGGATCTCTTCTGCATTACTTACAAGGGCGAATACCTTTTTATTCTCCTTAATGACCGCCATCAGATTTTCTTTTCTTCCATGCAGGCTTACTAGTGCCGCATCCTCCCATGTTACGCCAAGCTTTGATGCAAAATATATGATGGATGATACTCCAGGCACCACTTTTGTCTCAATCTGTGGGTCATCTTTCGTCAATTCCAGAATCTTCTTCGCACCGCTGTAAAATCCTGTATCACCGGACAACGCAATCGTTACATTTTCATATTCCGGATTTTCTTTGATATAAGAAATGATCTCATCCGGGCGGTATGCTTCATATATGGTCTGTCCGACTTCTGCCACTGCCTCGATCATCCTGCCTGCTCCGATCAGAAGTTCTGCTTCCTGACAGCATCTTTTTGCTTCCAGGGTAACCTGGTCTCTGGCACCTGCACCGATTCCCACCAGTGTAACTTTCCAGTGATTATCCAGTTCCAGTTCTTTCTGAAGGAATTTGGACATTTCTTCAAAATTCATTCCCTCTTCTTCTTCCGGCCTTCCGATCACAACCATTTTCACACCGGCTTCTAGTGCAGCCTGACATTTCTGCGGGTATCCGCCTGCAAGTCCTGATTCTTTCGTTACCATATAAGCAATATCATATTCCTTTAACATGGCACGATTCATTTCCGTAGAAAACGGTCCCTGCATACAGATGAGATGACGTCCGGAGAATCCAAGTTCTTCACAATTAACTGCCACCTGGCCAATAGACAGAACGCGCGCATATACCCGGCTTTCGTAATCCGTCAGTCTTGTATAGGATTCCAGCTCCTTGCTTCCTGTTGTTACTAGAATATTTCCTTCTGTTTTTTCCAGATACTTTATCGCTTCATCCATATTTTCCACACAGATGCTTTCTTTGGTCTCTTCACTTCCCCTGACCAGTCTTAAATACGGAACCTGCATAACCTCACAGGCACTTTTCAAGTTTTTGGTCACTCTTTGGCATATGGATGCGTTGCATCGATCACATAATCCGGCTCAAACACCCTCATAAACTCGCCCATCTGCCCACTGTCCATCCGGTCGTGTGTCACCGTTATATTCTTCTCTTCCGGAAGCAGACTCTCCCCATAAGCGGTTGCCACACAGACGTGCAGTCTTACGCCTCTTCTTCCGAGATAAGATGCTAATTTTCTTCCTTCTGTTGTCCCTGCATATAATAGAATCTTTTTGTCTTTCATATACGATATCCCCTTGGTGTAACCATTTTTTCCCGAATTACTTTTGTCTGTTTATTTCCGATAAATACAGTAGAGAACATATCTACTGTTGTCTCTTTTAATTCTTTCAGTGTCAGTGTCTGCATTGTTTCTCCCTCGCGGGCAATGTTTTTTACTATTCCGCAGACGGTATCTTCCGCCTTATATTCCAGCATGATCTCACATGCTTTTGCAAGATAGGTACTGCGTTTCCTGCTGGACGGATTATAAAGGCAGATCACAAAATCAGCTTTTGCCGCACAGCGAAGCCTTTCTTCGATCAATTCCCACGGTGTCAGAAGATCACTTAAACTGATCAGACTGACATCATGTCCGACTGCTGCTCCAAGTACCGCAGAACCTCCCAGTGCCGCTGTCACTCCCGGGATTACTTCGATCGCGACTTCCGGATATTCCTCACCGATTTCATACATCAGTCCTGCCATTCCATATATCCCGGCATCTCCGCTGCATACCATTGCCGTTACAGCTCCTTTTGCTGCCTCTTCGAATGCCATCCTGCACCGTGCTGCCTCCTGTCTCATGGACGTTGTCAGATATCTCTTATCCGGAAAATATTCTTTTAATAATTCGATATATACGGTATATCCGACGATCACATCACATTTTTCCAGCGTCCGGACTGCTTTCACCGTCATCTGTTCATATGCCCCCGGTCCCATTCCTATCACATATACCTTATTCAAACTTCACCCTCCAATTATCCCAGGCAAATGCTGCTGCCACACCATTTTCTGCCTGTTTTCTGATCCGCAGTGTACCACCTGTATATACAGCACTTCTTTCACATACATTATCCACTCCGGTAACCTTTTTTACAAATGTAGAAACACTGAATTCTCCTTCTACTTTTTTTAATTCTTCTGCCGGATAAAATTCCGGCTCTATGTTATATTTGTTGCAAAATGTAAGCAATCCCTCTTCGTCTTTTTTTAGATCAATGCTTGCGATCCTGCCAATACTTTTCTTATTAATATGTGATTCTTTCAGTATCTTATCCACCAGCTGTTCTATCTGCTCTGCGGATGTCCCCCGTCTGCAGCCGATTCCCACCGTGATCCGTTGTGGTATCAGCCTTAATACATGACTGCTTAATTTTCGTTCATATATCCCGATATAGATATCTGGATTCTCATAGGTTTCCGGTACGATTTTCACTTCTTCCGGCACAGTACCCTCTATCGAATCTCTTCCGCTCTCAATCGCGGCCACGACTGTCTTTCCTTCCAGAATCTTTGCCGAAATTTGCTTTGCCTTCTGCATATCTTCTATATAAAGATGATTCTTTCTGGCAAATACATCTATTGCCCATTTTCCCCGGATATCTGTAGCTGTTGTGATCACAGGCAGTGCTCCTGCCATCTCTGCAATTCTTTCTGCCATCTCATTTGCTCCGCCAATGTGCCCGGACAGGATCGGGATACAATATTGTCCTTTCTCATCCAGTACCAGTACCGCCGGATCTGTTGTCTTTGATCCTATAAAAGATGCGATCAAGCGCACGGCAATCTGTACTGCTCCAATAAAGATCAGTACATCCCGCGTCCGGAACTGTTCACCTGTCCATTCTCTGGCACTGCATTTTACCGCATCCTTGTCCGATTCCAGTTCTTTGCATTTTACCGCCTGCAGCACCTGGTGTCCTTCTTTTTCCAGTTCATGTGCTAAAGATCTCTCCAGTCTTCTTCCATTTCCGGTAAAACTGATCATTGCAATCTTCATCTTATTTTACTCCCTGACGGAACTCGGTGGTGAATTCCGGATCATACAGTTTCGAACGTTCATACGCATGATGTGTCACCACATCTCCAACGATGATCAATGCTGTCTTTGTAATTCCATGTGCTTTCGCAGTCTCTGCCAGTGTACTGACAGTACAGATGTAACTTTCTTCCTCCGGCCATGTTGCCTTGTATACAATTGCTGCCGGCGTATCTTCTTTATAACCGCCTTCTATCAACTGGCCTTCCAGCTTTTCCAGAAGTCCTGTACTTAAGAAAAGTACCATCGTCGCATTATGACTTGCAAACGCTGCAATCTTTTCCTTCGCCGGAACCGGTGTTCTTCCTTCCATACGTGTGATGACAACACTCTGTGACACCTCCGGAAGTGTATATTCCAGATTCAGTGCCGCTGCTGCCCCGCAGAAGGAACTGACACCCGGGCAGGAATCATACGCAATTCCCAGTTCATCCAGATGATCCATCTGTTCCCGGATTGCACCATACAGACACGGATCACCTGTATGCAGCCGAACCGTCATCTTCTGTTCCCGGTCTGCCTGTTCCATCACTTCCAGAACTTCTTCCAGTGTCATTTTCGCACTGTTATATATCTCGCATGTCTCCTTTGTACTCTTTAACAGCCCCGGATTCACCAGTGATCCCGCATAGATCACCACATCAGCCTGCTCCAGATAACGTTGTCCACGGACCGTGATCAGATCTTCGGCTCCCGGACCTGCTCCCACAAAATGTATCATTTTCCGACTCCTTCCTGTCCTGCAAAGAACCTGCTACCAGCAACTTCTCCTGCATACTCTGCTATCTATTGTATATGTCGTTCTTTTCTGAATCTTTCTATCAGTTCTTCTGCCTTTTTCTGTCTTTCCAAGGATTCCATATACATTGGAAAACGTGACCGCTCCCACCTGTATCTCTCCGTTTCCCCCGGTAGTTCAGATATTCCTCCATACGCATCATGACTTTTTTCCATAATGCGTGTTCGTTCTTCCTCGCTGCATTTCTCCAATGCATCATCCGTCGTCATACAGTCAAGAAATTCGACTGCCTTCTCTCCGGCAATTCCCGCTCTCAATGCGGCCGTGGCGAATAAATCCATCCGACAGTCTGCCCATCTGGAATGGGTATTCATGATTCCGCCGGATACCTTGATCAGTTTCCCGATATGTCCGACCAGCAGAACACCTTTACAATCCTGTTCTACCGCCATATCTATGGTCTGACCAATATAGTTACTACATTTTACCACATCATTTTCTTCTATACTATACTGTTCTTTCAGAAAATCCAATCCGTAATTACCCGGTGCAATAATCAGATACCTGTACTTTTCCGCAAGGCATACCTTCATCTCTACTTCAATGGTATCGATCAGCGCCTGTTCACTCATCGGATTCACAATACCGGTTGTCCCAAGTATTGAAAGTCCTCCTTCTATTCCAAGTCTTGGATTAAATGTTTCTTTTGCCAGTCTTGCCCCTTCCGGAATCGAAATCTCTACATCAATTCCACCGGTATAGCCAACCTCTTCACAGGCTTCTTCTACTTCTTTTCTTATCATCTGCCTTGGCACACGGTTAATTGCGGCTTCTCCCACCGGCTGATTCAGTCCGGGCCTGGTCACTCTTCCTACCCCGATCCCGCCATCAATATGAATCTGTCCTGTTTCAGAAAGCCTTACCTGACTGTAAACCAGTACTCCATTCGTGATATCCGGATCATCTCCGCTGTTTTTTTTTTGACCGCACAGGATACCATATCCGGCAATTCCCTGTCTGTATATTTTCTCTGTATATCCGTGATATCCAACTGCAGCTTTTCTCCCTGCGGCAGTTCTACCGACACCTGCTCTACTTTTTCACCTGTAAAAAGCATCTGCATTGCTGCCCTCGTTGCAGCCTGTGCACAGGTTCCGGTTGTATACCCTTTTGCTAATTCTTTTTTCGGCATATGGACTCCTTTCCATCAGGGAGCGAGGTTTTGGCCTTTTTTAATATCCCCTGACGCAAAAATGGAGGACTGCAGTTTTCTACATTCCTCCACCAATTTTAGCGTTTTCATACTTACATGTCAAATTATCTGTATGACGGTTCTCCACTTATTCGTTACCATTTTTGTTCTTACATTCTTGTTCCCATGCTTTGATTTCACCGCATGCAATCTTCATTCCCGAATCTCCGGACGGCTGGGTCTTGAAGTCATCCGGCATCTCATGAAGTACGATTGTCCGGCCGGGTATCAACCGCTTAATGCATTAAATAGCAACTCTACTGAATAAACATCGCATCCCCAAATGAAAAGAACCGGTACCTCTCCTTCACAGCCTCTTCATAAGCCGCAAGCACGTGCTCCCGTCCTGCAAGTGCAGATACCAGCATGATTAATGTAGATTCTGGAAGATGGAAGTTCGTGATCAGACAATCCAGTACTTTGAATTTATAGCCCGGATAGATGAATATCTGTGTCCATCCACTCTTCGCTTCCAGATGTCCATTCTCATCTGCTGCCGATTCTACCGTTCTGCAGCTTGTCGTTCCAACGCAGATAACACGGTGTCCCGTCTCTTTTGCACGATTGATCTTCTCAGCCGCTTCTTCATCGATCATGAAGAATTCCGAATGCATATGATGCTCGGTAATCTCATCCACTTTTACCGGACGGAATGTTCCAAGCCCCACATGAAGTGTAACTCTCGCAATATCCACACCTTTTGCCTTAATCTCTTCCAGAAGTTCCGGTGTAAAATGCAGTCCTGCCGTCGGTGCTGCTGCCGAACCTGTGTGAGTTGCATATACCGTCTGGTAACGGTTCTTATCCTCCAGCTGGTGTGTGATATATGGAGGCAGCGGCATCTGGCCAAGCTGGTCTAAGATTTCTTCAAAAATTCCGTCGAAATCGAATTTGATCAGACGGTTTCCTTCTTCTACCACATCAATGACTTCTCCCATCAGAAGGCCATCACCGAAACTAATCTTTGCTCCGACTTTTGCTTTCTTACCTGGTTTTACCAGCGTCTCCCATACGTTGTTTTCTTTTCTCTTCAATAATAATACTTCGATTTTGGCATTGGTCTCTACTTTGGAACCAATCAGTCTTGCCGGAATAACCTTTGTATCATTGATTACCAGACAGTCTCCCTCATGCAGATACTCTGTGATTTCTTTAAATACATGATGGGAAAAAGCCCCGGTCTCCTTGTCAAGGACAAGAAGTCTGGAGCTCGAACGATCCTCAAGCGGATCCTGTGCAATCAGTTCTTCCGGCAATTCATAATAAAAATCCTGACGTTTCATAATTATGAATTCCTTTCCCTTTTATTCTTTACGTATCTTTTTCTGATATGTTTTCATTTACAGTTGCATTTGAAGCTATTTCTTTTTCTGATTTATTTTCTACCAGACGATAGCCATTATACACTGGTTTTCCCAGTTTCTCAACTACAGAACTCTGTGTATTTTCTGATTTTTTTCAATTCCCGTATCCCAGACTCTTTCATTTGGACATTTTCCTGCGTTTTTGACAGCTCACCCTCTGATGTCTGCTGTTTCTGCTCTTCTACATTTGGCTTTTCACATTCTGGTGCAACTGTTCCCGGTTGCACCATCCATGCTTTTATCTTCTTCTGATAGACCACTCTGGTATCACAAAGCAGGTCATGAAATCCACGTTTTTCCGAATCAATTCCTGCAACAATATAACCGATATTCACCGGAAGGCTACATAAGAATCTTCCAACCGTCTCGCGGTACACCACATTGAACAGTGTCAGCTTCTCTTCCGGACTTTTTTGAAACTACCCGGAGATTCATCGCTTTCTTTCCAAGTGTCGTTCCTGTCAGATAGGTAAATGCAATAAAATATAACACTTTCAGAGCATACAGTATGATATCTTTCAACGAATAATGAAACAGGATATCCGTTCCCGTTATCGCACCACCGCCAGCCAGTGAGATACCTGCAAATATCAGCCGCACGATCAGGAGGCCTGCAAATACTACCACACTGTCGATCATATAAGCCGCCATCCGCACCCAGAACCCCGCATACTCCAGATTCCCACTGGCACAGCAACTGTTCTGTCTGGCTAACTTCTCCTGATTATCGTAACTGTTCTGCATAGTACATCGGCACCCCGCTTTCTACACTTTTGGCGGTTTCCGTCAGAACCTGCGCTTCTGACTTCGGAACTAATGATTCTGCTTTGGAAAACAGCGACTGCAAAAGTCCTTCATCTGATTCCATCTCATAAAATGTAGATGTTCCAAGTTTTTTGCTCATTGCATCTTTCATATCCGGATACAGACTGATCTCATCGATCAGACCGTTGTTCTTCGCCTGCTTTGCAGTATAAGTTCTTCCGTCTGCCAGTTTCTTTACATCCTCCACTGACATATCACGGCCGTCTGCCACGATATTCACGAATTTCTCATAAGCTTCATTGATCTGATCCTGATAAATAGCAATCTGCTCGTCCGTAAATTTACTGCTGTCCTTATTCTTACCGCTTGTAATACTGACATAACGGATTCCAAGCTTTTCATACAGACCTGACATGTCATATCCCGACATGATCACACCGATCGATCCGGTCGTTGTATTCGAATTGGCATATATCTTATCAGATGCCATAGACACCATATATCCGCCTGATGCCGCATAATGTGCCATATAATCCCAGATTGGACGCTTTGTCGTTTCTTTATATTCTTTCAGTTTCTGATACAGTTCTTCTGATTCATAGACAGTTCCACCCGGAGAATCCACATACAGCAGGATTCCTTTATTCTCCGGATCATCCATCAGTTCATCAATATAATTCATTGTCGAATCATGCTGGTATCCACTTGATGTTTCCAGTGCGCTGCTCTGCGTCTGTTCCTGAATTGTCCCCTCTACTCTGACAATTGCAATATAATCTCCTGACGGCGGATCAAACTTACATGAACCGCCAAGATCTATTACATCTTTTACACTGCTCTGAAGCATATTTTTGCAAATCGTATTGGTAAATACGCTGGCAGCACTGACTCCAACGAACAGTGCTGCCGCTACTACCAGACCTGCGATCTGTTTTTTACTTCATACGTAACCCTCTTACTCTTTTTACATAGTACATTATCTGATATGAATGCTGCTGATCATTATTTACGAAGTTCGATTCCCATACCTTCCAGTGCTTTCAGGATACGTTCCATAGCTGCCGATACATCTGCATCTTCCAGTGTCTTGTCCTTTGCACGGAATACGATAGAATATGCAACGGATTTGAATCCAGCCTTGATCTGCGCTCCTTCGTAAATATCAAACAGGGAATAACTTTCCAGATATTCGCCGCCCTTGCTTTCGATCACATCTTCAATCTGTCCTACCAGAATCTCTTTTGGCATTACCATACTGATGTCACGTGTAACTGCAGGGAATTTTGCAATTCCTGTGTACTTACGGTCAAATGTAGCTCTTGCTACAATCTCCGGCATATCAATAACGGCAATGTAAGCTCTTGTTCCGATTCCGTAGTTATCTGCGACCTCCGGATGAACTTCTCCGAGGTATCCTACAACCACACCATCGTAGATGATGTTCGCCTGACGTCCCGGGTGAAGGAATGATTTTCCTGCATTTGGATCGTATTTTTCTTTCTTATGAAGGCCAACCTTGTCAAAGAACTCTTCTACCACACCCTTCATAGTAAAGAAATCGCCTTCTCCATACATACCGAGTGTAAACTGTACTCTTTCATCCGGCAGTTCTGTAAGTGGAAGTGCCTTTGGAAGGTAAATGTTAGCCAGTTCATATAATTTTACATCTTTATTTCTTCTGTTATAGTTTGTTGCAAGTGATGACAACATACCATTTAAAGAAGATGTACGCATAATACTGTAATCTTCTCCCAGAGGGTTCATGATCGGGATTGCCTTACGAAGATCTGAATCTTCCGGAATCAGAAGCTTGTCAAATACTTTCGGGCTTTCGAATGAATACGTCATTCCCTGGCTGAATCCACAGAATTCTGCAATATCACGGGCAACCTGCTCTACTCTTAACTTAAATGATAATTTTCCTGTTGTAGCTTCTCCGCTTGGAAGTGTGGTCGGAATGTTATCATATCCATAGAATCTTGCAACTTCTTCTGCAAGATCAGCAATACGGAATAAGTCATGACGGAAAGTAGGAGCGATGACTTCGCTTGTCTCTTCATCGAATTCCAGATCAATCTTCCTGAAATATCCAAGCATCTCTTCTTTGGAAATGTCTGTTCCGAGAAGTTTGTTGATCTTATCTGCATCAAATGGTACTCTTACAGGTTCTTTCTTCTTGCTGTATACATCGACCATTCCTCCGACAACTTCACCGGCTCCGAGTTCTTCGATCAGCTGACATGCACGGTCGATGGCCGCTTCTGCATTGTTCGGATCCAGTCCCTTTTTCAAATTTACCGGAGGCATCCGTACGAAGTCCTATCTTTTTACTTGATTTACGGATATTGGTTCCGTCAAAACATGCTGCTTCGAATAACATTGTCTGAACGTCATCTGTGATCATGGAGTTCTCTCCACCCATAATACCTGCGATACCGATAGATTTCTTGCCATCACAAATCATCAATACGGATTCGTCCATCTCTCTTTCCTGTCCGTCAAGTGTTGTAAATTTCTCTCCTCTTGCAGCAGTACGTACTACGATTTCTTTTTCTTCAATTGTGTCAAGGTCGTATGCGTGCATAGGCTGTCCGTATTCTTCCATTACATAATTTGTAATATCAACCAGATTGTTGATCGGGCGGATACCTACAGAAGCCAGACGTCTCTGCATCCATTTTGGAGATGGTCCGATCTTAATGTTCTTTACGATCCTTGCACAGTATCTTGGGCAAAGTTCCGGATTCTCAACAGTTACTTTGATGTAATCTGCTGCATTTTCGTCATTTCCTGTCGGTGTAACCACCGGTGGATGAAACTCTTTGTTAAATGTAGCTGCAGCTTCTCTTGCAATACCTATTACACTGAAGCAGTCTACACGGTTGGACGTTACTTCGTATTCTACAACAACATCGTCCAGTCCAAGTTCTTTGATCGCACTCTCTCCCACAACTGCATCATCGTCGAAGATATAGATTCCATATTCCGGAGCTTCCGGATACATCTCTCTGTTTGAACCAAGTTCTTCGATGGAACACATCATACCATCGCTTTCTACGCCGCGGAGCTTTCCTTTTTTAAATCTTGATCCCGCCTTCTACGCGCTGTCCAGGTTCATGTCCGCCTGCCACACGTCCGCCTGCTAATACAACCGGTACTTTGTCTCCTTCTTTCACATTCGTAGCACCTGTTACGATCTGAATCGTCTCTGTTCCGATATTTACCTGACAGATGATCAGCTTATCTGCGTCCGGATGTTTCTCAATCTTGTCAATCTGTCCGATCACGATCTTATCAAGATCCGCATCTAATTTTTCAAAACCTTCGACTTTTGTACCAGACAAAGTCATTGCATCTGTATATTCCTGAGCTGTTACATCAAGATCCGGAACATACGCTTTTATCCATGATAATGAAGTATTCATTTATAATCTCCTTTTCTCTGCTCACTTCGTTCGTGCTTCCTTCTTTATGCCTTATTTATTTATGCTCGTTAGAACTGTTTTAAGAATCTGATATCATTTTCGTATAACAGTCTCATGTCATCGATCTCGTACTTCAGAAGTGCGATACGTTCCAGTCCTACACCAAACGCGAATCCTGTATATTCTTCCGGGTCGATTCCGCACATTTCCAGCACATGTGGATGTACCATTCCACATCCAAGAATCTCAATCCATCCGGATCCTTTACAGAAACGGCATCCTTTTCCACCGCATTTGAAGCAGCTTACATCCATCTCGGCACTTGGCTCTGTGAATGGGAAATGATGTGGTCTGAATTTTGTCTTTGTGTCTTCTCCGAATAATTCTTTTGCAAATACTTCCAGTGTTCCCTTTAAGTCAGCAAATGAAATATTCTTGTCGATGATCAGTCCTTCGATCTGATGGAAAGAAGGTGAATGTGTTGCATCTACTTCATCTGAACGGAATACACGTCCCGGTGACAGGATACAGATTGGAAGCTTGCCCTGCTCCATAATACGTGCCTGTACAGGAGATGTCTGTGTCCTGAGCACGATGTCTTTATTAATATAGAATGTGTCCTGCTCATCCTTTGCCGGATGTCCGTCCGGGATGTTCAGTTTGCGGAAGTTATACTCGTCATACTCAATCTCCGGCCCTTCTACGACTTCATATCCCATACCGGTGAATACACGTTCTACTTCTTCCAGTGCAATTGTATTCGGATGACGGTGTCCGACACAATTTTTCTTAGCCGGAAGTGTAACATCGATCACTTCTTTTTTCAGCTTTTCTGCACGGATTGCCTTTTCCATCTTTTCTTTATTTTCTTCCAGAACAGCTTCAATTGCCGCCCTTGTCTCGTTTACCATCTGTCCGACCTTCGGTCTGTCCTCCGGTGCAACGTCTTTCATACCTTTTAATACAGCGGTAAGTTCTCCCTTTTTACCAAGGAACTTTACACGCACATCATTCAGTTTTTCCGGCATATCGGCAGCTTCAATTGCCTTCAATGCTTCATCTTTGATGTTCTGCAGTCTTTCTTTCATCATTTTCTTCCTTTCTCCGCATATCTTTATATCAGCGTATGCTTTTTGGTATTAAAAAACGCCCCGCCCCAAAAGGGGACGAGACATATAACCCGTGGTACCACCCTGATTCCCGTAAAAACTTTTACGGACACTCATTATTGCGTAACGTGCATCATACGGCGTTCTCTACTGTTATTTCAAGAACACAGCTCACGCGGGAAATTCATTTACCATCTGAACCCAAGGGAACTTTCAGCCTGTTGATTCCCTCTCTCTATCGGAAAATGGCTCACTACTTACACGGTCATTGCCTTTATCTCATAATACCTAATTATTGTATCATATGGCTCAGAGTTGTCAAGTCAGAAATTCTACCCCTGCTCCATATCCCGCAAAATCATATTTACTTCTCCGCCCAGCAGTAAAATATACATACAAAAATACAGCCACAACATGATCAATACAATCGTTGTCAGACTCCCATACATTGATGAAAATCCTTTAAAAATATCCAGATAGACCGAGAAAATCCAGGATACGATCATCCATCCGACTGCTGAAAATGCAGCTCCCATCAGCTGGATTCTCAACTGTACAATGTGGTTCGGCAGGAATTTATAGATCATCATCGTAAATACAAACAGTAATACCGGCGTAATGATTCCGCGAATCCGCATGATCTGATCCACCAAGCGTTCCATCACCGGATAGTGTTCCGTTACAAACAGATTCAACGTATTACCGAACACCGATAATACCAGTAGAAAAATGATCACAATTATAAATGCCACTGTATAAAAGGTTGCACGTATTCGCAAAATAATATAATTACGTGTCTCTTTACAGTCATAGACACAGTTCAAACCTGTCGTCAGTGCCAGCACCCCTTTCCCGGCTGACCAGAGTGCAACAATAATAGTCAGCGAGATGATTCCGCCGGACTGATTATAAACCTGATTAACGATCGACGTGATCAGACTGTCTACGGATTTTGGAAACACCTGAAGAACCGCTGTCATAACATCTGCCTTCGTAACCGGTGTATACTGTACCAATGTGATCAGCAGTAAAATGATCGGAATCATACTGAGCATAAAGAAATACGCTGCCTGTGCAGCATAGGCACCTACATGATCTTTTCCGACCTGTTCGGTTATTTCCATTACTTTATCATATAGAAACTTAACTTTTTTCATTCTTATCTCCCAAAATATTCGTCTCTATATTCTACCCGATTTTCATTTATTTGTCTATTAGAAATTATTCTGTTTCTTGTTATGTTTTTTCAAATACTTTTTCATTGATTATACTTATCATTCAATTGTCGTTCCGGGATAGAACATTTGCAGTATTTGCTGATAATTCTTTCCTTTTTTTGCCATTTCATTTGCTCCGTTCTGACTCATGCCAATACCGTGTCCATATCCACCGCCCTTAATCTTGAAGGTGTTTCCTTTCTTTTCCACTTTAAAAAAGGCACTCGGAAGAAGTCTGCTTCCCTTTACAGCTGTCCCGTCCTGTTTCTTTATCTCATATCCGCTTCCCCCCCAGTGCTCTGCGGATCTTATTTTCCGTATCAACAACAACTGTTCCCAGATCTCCTGATACTTTTATCTGCAACGCTGCACCACCCGGTCCGCTTTTCGTCACCTCCAGTGACTGCACAGTTCCTATATTCTTTTTTGTATTCTCTGCGATCATTTTGGACAATGTATTCTGATCTATATCTGCTTCCCACCGGTACCATGGAAGATTTCTCTCATAATCACCTGTCTGATCTCTCACTTCTACAGACTGAAGATATGCATTTTCTGCCTTCTCTTTCGTTCCCCACGCAGCCATCGTTGTTGTCTTTCCGCAGGAAGTCGAATAGTAATAGGCGGTTATAATATTTCCATTATATTTCAATACTTTTCCTGCCGTCTCCTGTACAGCCTCTGTTGCAGCTTGTTGAGATGCCGAATTATTATACACCTGGTAATCCGTACTGTCATTCACATGAGCCTGATATTCCGGATATGCATAATCCATAATCTGCCGGTATGCATAACTTCTTGCGCATATCGCCTGGGCCTTTAATGCTTCCTTCTGATATGATGCGGGCATCTCACTCGGAACCACTTTACACAGATAATTCTCCAGCGGAAGTTCATTTACCATCACAACCCCTTCTGATGTGGCATACAGATCCAACGCACCTGCATAAGACGGATTCCCATAGCCCCGCCTGATACTGCTAACGGTTATCTCTCCGCCATCAATTGCCTGTATACGGATCTTTCCATTTTGAAATCCCGTATCTTCTTTTGTGATCTTAATTTTTTCCATTTCCTGCAGTTTCTTCCAGGTCATCCTTCTTTTCAATTCTTAAGCCTCCCGCTGCACTGATTTCTACCTCTCTATGTACGATCTGCTGATATCCATCTGTCATGATCAATACCCGGATATTTTTCTGGGTATCCATATCCTTTTCCATAGTCTTATCTTTACTTTCACTTTCTTCCTCGCTGTCTTTCGATGATACTGTTTTCCACAATTCTTCCCACCGGCTCTGAATCGATATTCCCGGATAGGACTCCTTCTTTCCGGCTGCATTTTTTTGCTACCCCGGCTTTCAGCCCTGTAATCAGACACAGCAGCAATAAAATCCATGCAATGTAGATGCTATAATGCCTGTTGTTCCGTTTCCGCACTTTATTTTCCTTTCTTTGACTGTCTTTCTCAGATCCGCTTACCTGAACCTGCTGGCGATTTCAAAAAAATGACAGCCGTTAAAACGACTGTCTTTTATCTTTTGTATATTCCCCGAAAATGCCGGTTCCTGTATTCTGACTCCTAGCACCCGCTAGGTGGGTATCCGCATCTGCTTTTCTGCCTTCCACTGCAAAATCGATGGCCTGACATATTACAGAGATATAAGACTCCCGTTTAAAGTATTGTAGGTTCAAAACTACAAGAGTATCGAACATTTCAGGTTTCCACTGCACTTATTATAACCCATTTACATGGATTTTACAACCCTTTACAATTCTCTGATTTTAATCAGATAGATAAGTGTCTCTTATAACTGTGGTCCTGCTGAAACTAAAGCTTTACCAGCTTCATTTCCTTCATATTTAGCAAAGTTCTTGATGAATCTTGCAGCAAGATCTTTTGCTTTTTCATCCCACTCAGCTGCATCGGCATATGTGTCACGAGGATCAAGAATTCCTGTGTCAACACCGGTAAGTTCTGTAGGTACTTCGAAGTTGAAGTATGGAATTGTCTTTGTTGGAGCATTCTTGATGTCTCCGTTCAGGATGGCATCAATGATTCCACGTGTATCCTTGATAGAGATACGTTTTCCTGTTCCGTTCCATCCTGTGTTAACCAGGTATGCTTTTGCACCGCTCTTCTCCATCTTCTTAACAAGTTCCTCTGCATATTTTGTAGGATGCAGTTCCAGGAATGCCTGTCCGAAGCAAGCTGAGAATGTAGGTGTAGGCTCTGTGATTCCACGCTCTGTACCTGCAAGTTTTGCTGTAAATCCTGACAGGAAGTAGTACTGTGTCTGCTCTGGTGTCAGTACAGATACCGGTGGAAGTACTCCGAATGCATCAGCTGACAGGAAGATTACATTTTTAGCAGCAGGTGCTGAAGATACAGGACGCACGATATTTTCAATATGATCGATCGGGTAAGATACACGTGTATTCTCTGTTACAGTCTTATCTGCGAAATCAATCTTTCCATTTTCATCAAGTGTTACGTTCTCAAGAAGTGCGTTACGCTTGATTGCATTGTAGATATCCGGCTCAGACTCTTTGTCAAGGTTAATAACCTTAGCATAGCATCCGCCTTCAAAGTTAAATACTCCGTTGTCATCCCATCCGTGCTCGTCATCACCGATCAGAAGACGCTTAGGATCTGTAGAAAGTGTTGTCTTTCCTGTTCCTGAAAGTCCGAAGAAGATTGCTGTATTCTCTCCGTTCAGATCTGTATTGGCTGAGCAGTGCATAGAAGCCATTCCCTTAAGCGGAAGGAAGTAGTTCATCATAGAGAACATACCTTTCTTCATCTCTCCGCCGTACCATGTATTCACGATAACCTGCTCTTTACTTGTAATGTTGAACATTACTGCTGTCTCTGAATTCAGTCCTAATTCTTTGTAATTTTCAACTTTAGCTTTAGAAGCATTGTATACTACGAAGTCTGGCTCAAAATTCTCAAGTTCTTCTGCTGAAGGTTTGATGAACATATTTGTTACAAAATGTGCCTGCCAAGCTACTTCTACGATGAAACGGATTGCCATACGTGTGTCTTTGTTTGCCCCGCAGAATGCATCTACAACATAAAGTTTCTTGTTAGAAAGTTCTTTAATTGCAAGGTCTTTTACTGCGTTCCAAGCTTCCTGTGTTGCAGGATGGTTATCATTCTTATATTCATCAGATGTCCACCATACAGTATCTTTTGAATTCTCATCAACTACGATGAACTTATCTTTAGGAGAACGTCCAGTATAGATACCTGTCATTACATTGACTGCACCAAGTTCACTTTCCTGTCCTTTTTCAAAACCTTCCAGTTCCGGTTTTGTCTCTTCCTCAAATAATAATTCATAAGAAGGATTGTGCACGATTTCCGTCGTTCCTGAAATGCCATACTTACTTAAATCGATTTTAGCCATCTTCATTTAACCTCTTTTCTTTTATTTACTGCTGTATATTTATAAATTCTGGGTTTT
>ENA-OQHD01000344-OQHD01000344.1-human-gut-metagenome-genome-assembly--contig:-NODE-344-length-17637-cov-3.473272_pt1 | contig 17637 bp, 20 predicted proteins | sample MGYA00242560_ERZ504711 | MGnify/ENA primary metagenome ERZ504711 (study PRJEB26092, sample SAMD00036198) | human gut metagenome | host: Homo sapiens | study: EMG produced TPA metagenomics assembly of...
AAGAAGATGGGCATGGTGCGCTCCGTGGATGTCGCCCGGCACCTGGAGGTCACAAAGCCCAGCGTGTGCCATGCGGTGGCGACCCTGCGGGACGGGGGCTTCCTGACGATGGACAGCGACTATTTTCTGCACCTAACCGACGTGGGGCGGGAAGTGGCGGAGCAGATCTACGAAAAGCACCGCTTCTTTACCGACCGGCTGATTGAGGCCGGCGCAGACCCGGAAACGGCGGAACGGGACGCCTGCCGGATGGAGCATGTCATCAGCCAGGAGTCCTTCGAGCATCTGAAAAATGCTTACAAAACAAAAGAATAATAAACTGCCCGCATAGCAAACGGGTGAAACAGTAACGCGGCCGGGCACATCGAACCCGACCGCGTTACTCGTCTTTCTGAAAGGCTTCCGCCTGTTTGCAGAGCGCGATAAATTTTTCGATCTCTGCTTCGCTTTTCCCGGCAAAGAAGTCCACAACTGTTTTCGAGACTGTCTGATTTACCATTTCCGGGAAGATGGCGGCGTCCACGCTGATATTCAGTTCTTTGGCGACAAGGACCACCGTTTCAAATTTCGGATTACTCTGGCAGGTCTCCAAATCTATGATTGTGCGGGGGTTCATACCGAGGCGTTCAGCTAACTGCTTCTGCGTCAGATGCTGGCGCTTCCGTTCTGACCGCACCTTCCATGCAAATAGATCCAGCGGATTGTTCACTACACATCACCTCTACATCATTGTAGGGTGTGCTTCCGCTCATATAAATAACCATACAGCTCATGCAAAGTGAATTATAACTCATATTTCGGAGTAAAGGGGGATATGGATGAGAGCGCCAACACAAAGGAGGTCAAAATAAGGCGGGGTTTACCGTTTGTACAGCGGACGCCCATGCCACTACGAAAAAATATTCCAATAACGCAGCAGCGAGCCATGCTCATGAAAGTGAGTTATGGCTCGCTTTTTATATACTGTGGCTCGTATCTCACAAAACCCGTTTCTTTGAGCGCCTGGGCGTGGGCTGCCGCTCCCCGCCCCGTTTCGTTCCGGCCTGTCAACCCGAACGAAACGAAAGGAGCCAATTATGAGCGGCAAAAAATTTTTTTACAGATAGATCCCGAAAACCGGCCAAACCAGACCACTCGTGAACGAGTAGTGAGCGAAAGGGGAAGAAAAGAACTGCCTCCCGGCACGAAGGGAGGTGAGAATTTGAAACCTGACCGCCACTACGAGCACAAGCAGTACGCCTTTGACAGCTACTGCAAGAAGGTGCTGAAATGCGAGGCGTGCAACGGCTATCGCCAGATCAGCCGGCGCCAGAAGCGTTTCACATCTTTGGAAGAACTGTCCGAGGCAGAAATGGCCCAGCTTGCGGTATATGACCTCTACCCGTGGGAATACACGCCCTTCCCTGTGGGAGGGGCCGTGATCCTGATCGAAGACGACGGGCTGGCCGAGGCGCTTCTGGGGCTGTCCCAGGAGGACCGGGAAATCTTTATGATGCACTGGTTCCTGCGGATGACCGACGCACAGATCGCCAGGTACATAAACATGCCCCGCCGGACGGTCAATACCCGCAGGCATAAAGCCTATCGGCTGCTGACAGAGCTGATGGGAGGTGAAGCGGATGACTAAATCTGCATGCACGCGGGCATCGCTGATCCCTTACCCGGTTATCGCCGCCGCTGTCGGAGGCGACCCCGAAGCGGTGAACCGGGTAGTCCGGCATTACTCCGGCTACATTGCCGCGCTGTCTACACGGACGAGCTATGGCCCTGACGGCTATCCCCGTCCCCAGGTGGACGAAGATCTGCGCGGTCGGCTGGAAGCAAAGCTGATTATTTCCATCCTGGATTTTGACCTGAGCTGATCCAGGGCCGGGCGCTGCGTGTTCCCCTTTCCACGCGGCGTCCCGTTATAGCTCCTTGACAAAGAAAGCCCGTTGGGAGGCCAACGCCGCAGTATAAGGCAAACGGATACATTCCTGTTTGTGCCGAGCCATACGGCCGGTGCGCCATGACCTCGTTTCAAGTCCGCAGGACGGGACCACTGTAACGGGCGAGCGAACAGCACCAGACCGCAAAGCAAGCGTGGCGGCTTGCGGGCGACAACGCACGGGCAGGGTCAAAGATACTCGCGCATTGAACGCCCGCAAAGCATTGTGCGCCGCACCCATCAGCATGGGCCGGGGTTAGACTCCCGTGGAGCTGTGCCAACAGCCGTCCGTAAGCCTACTTTTCATTTTTGGAAAGTTTATGGATAGATCGTAAACTTTTCAATTAGCAGCAGACAAACATGGAGCAGCACGGTAAAATGATGGTGGAAGTTATATTACCCACACATATTCGCGCTGTTCCTTTTCATAACTGAAAGGGGGTTCTCATGTCTCAAACATGGAACGGCACGAAGAAAGAAACCCCTGAAAGAAGGACGTATACGGTTGACGATATTGCTCAAATTCTGGGCATCGGAAGAACTTCCGCATATATCCTTGTAAAAGAAGGGCACTTCAAAATCGTGCGAATTGGTAACGCCATACGCATTTCCAAGCGGTCATTTGACGAGTGGCTTGATTCCCTCGACCTGTGATCCAAGAAAGGAAGAACGATATGGCATCTATAATCAAGCGAAAGAAAAACTATTCCGTTGTTTACAACTATGTGGATGAAAAACGGAGAAACCAAACAAAAGTGGGAGACCTGGCATACCCACAAAGAGGCCTTGAAGCGCAAGGCGGAAATCGAAAATCAGCAGCACACGGGAACTTTTTCTACCGCCAAGCAATCAGACGATCACCGAGTTCCTTTATGACTTCGTATCTCTTTACGGAGAAAAGAAATGGGGCGTGTCTATGTATGACAGCCAAACGGCGCTGATTGCGAACTATATCAATCCGATCATCGGTGATATGGAGGTACAGGCGGTTACTCCCCGTGCGGTTGACGGTTATATCCAGACCTTGCAGAAAACCAAGTCGGTGTCTACCAAAACCCGAAAGGCTGTTACCACCTATGTCAGCGACAAGACCATTGAAAAGATCATCAAGCTCCTGCGGTGTGCGTTTAAGCAGGCGGTACGATGGGAAATCATTGCAAGAAATCCCTTTGACAATGTGATCCTCCCGAAACGGAGTATGCGAAACGGGATATCTGGACAGCGGATATGATCCGTCTTGCCCTGGACAAATGCACGGACAGCAAGCTCTATGTGGCAATGAACCTTTCCTTTGCCTGCTCTCTGCGTATGGGTGAAATCCTGGGGCTGACCTGGGAGAACGTCCATATTTCCGATGAAGATATTGCTGCGGATAATGCCTATGTCTACATCGACAAGGAACTGACACGGGCATCCAAACGGGCGATTGAAACGCTGGGTGAGAAGGATATCTACTACATCTTCACTCCGCTCATGCCGAACACCAGCACAAGAATTGTTCTGAAAAAGCCGAAAACCGATTCCAGTATCCGTAAGGTGTGGCTGCCAAAAACACTGGCTTACATTCTGCGGGAATGGAAGAAGTCCCAGGACGAGCTGAAAGGCTTCCTTGGCGACGAGTATCAGGACTTCGATCTGGTTGTGGCACTTCCCAATGGACGGCCCTGCGAGGATCGGATCATCCTCAAAGAATTTGCAAAGCTCCGTGAGGACGCAGGGCTGCCGAAGGTGGTCTTTCATTCTCTCCGTCATTCCAGTACCACCTACAAGCTGAAACTGAACCACGGCGATCTGAAAGCCACCCAGGGCGATACAGGCCATGCCGAGATCGACATGATAACCAGTATCTATGCGCACATTCTGGACGAGGATAGAAAGGTCAATGCTCAGAAATTCGAGACAGCCTTCTATGCCAAGCCTGATCTCCGCAATGTCCGTCCGCCGGAAGAACCGGCAAAATCGGAGCCTGCGACCCTGGACCTTGAAAGCCTTGTGGAGCAGCTTCAGAAGTCGCCGGAACTGGCAAGTGCGCTCGCAGCCCTGATAGCAGCGCAAGCCCCGGCAAAGTGATCCGAAAAATCGAATTAGCAAAACGCAGAATTTTCTTAGCAAATTTCTGAAAAGCGTTCGAGTCCAATTAGCAAATATACATCTTGCGGCGTATAAAAATCTCCCGGTAACAGAAGTAAAATTACCGGGAGAAGGAGGAACAAAAAAATCGCTGCAAACCCGAAAAAAAGGCTTGCAGCGGTGCTTTCTGGCGTCCCAGAGAGGATTTGAACCTCCGACCCCACGCTTAGGAGGCGTGTGCTCTATCCAACTGAGCTACTGAGACATTTATAAGTTTTATGCAATTTTCAAGGCTCGAAGGAATCGAACCATCTGCCGCTTAGGAGGCGAGTGCTCTATCCAGCTGAGCTATGACGACACATGCCGCAAACCCTTGATTTTACTGGGTTTCTGGGATTTTCCCTTCGGCCATATATAAGATTATCAACTCATTTTCGAGTTGTCAATCTACAGATTTTTTTCGATTTGGTAACATTAGAACGTTCCCCAATTTGGGGAATGCCTCGGCTTTCCCTTAGGAGGGATCCGTTATATCCGTTTAACTAAAGGAACATACTGTATTTTCGTCTCAAAGTACCTCGGAAACAACTTTTATTCTATCATAAAATCCAAGCGATTCTCAATAGCAAAATTCATAGCATTTTACGATAGCATTTTCATGCACATTTTCATGTGCTTTCAGATGATTAAATTCACCCTTTTATGTCACAAAATATGAGAAATACATTTGAAATAATTCTGCTTTTCCAGAAGTGTATTTATAATTTAATATTTATTATACTTGAATAAATCCGAAACAGCAAGAAACATGAAAAATGTAAGTATTCAAAAAGAAAATCTGAAAAAAGAACTTATGAGGAGAAAAAAGAATGAAGAACAAAAGTAGCAAAAAGAAAGGTGCTGTTCCCAAGATCAATCCTTTGAAAGTACTCACTTCCATTCCAGGATTGATAAAAGGAGTTATAGGAATTATAGTGATCGTTCTGATCGTATTTGTTATGAAAAAAGGATTTTTTGATTCAAAAGAAGGAGAGGTAACAACGATCAGTCAGTCATCGATTGAAAAATTTTAGATATCAGTGAACTGTCTACACTTGAGTATACGTATAATGCGGTAGCAGCCGGTTATGATGAAGACGGAAAGACGCTTCTTTATCATGTGGCATATGAGGGAACTGTGAGTGCGGGAAATTGATTTTTGATAAACTGAAAGTGAAAGTGAATCCGGATAAAAGGAAATAAGGATTACTGTTCCAGAGGCAAAAATTCTGGACTGTAGTGTCAATGAAGGGTCATTGAAATATATTTTCGAGAAAGATGAATATAATACTGCAACAATTTCTGCTGATGCGTACAAAGTCAGCAAAGAAGATCTGAAAAAGAAAGCAAATGAAGAAACCCGGATTACGGAGCTTGCAAAAGAAAATGCGATTTCTGCAATTTCCGGTCTGATTGAACCATGGGTTGATCAGGTGGATGATGAATATACAGTTATAATTAAGTGAGGTGGATACAAATGAAAAAGAAGATCATAACCCTTTCCCTGATCGGAATCCTGCTGATCAGTCTGTTAAGTGGATGCGGAAAATCAGAAGACAAAGAGGCAGCAAAAAGTACAGAGCCGGATATTATGCAGGTCCGTTCCATCTGTAAACTTGCAACAGTAGAATGTTATTATCATAATGTGGCAAAATCCGAAAAGCCGGCAGGTACGGGAATCTGGCATTTTGGGGAAAAGGACCGGCAATTCTGGATTGAATATACCGGAACGGTGAAACTTGGCATTGATATGTCGAAAGTGCAGATGAAAGTAAATGGAACCGATGTAACGGTCACAATTCCTGAAGCTGAAGTACAACAGGTAAATGTAGATGATGATTCGTATAATTCTGACTCCTATATTTTCAGTGAAGACGGGATTAATAAAAATGAAATTACTGCGGAAGATGCAACCGGTGCGGTAGAAAATGCAAGAAATGAAATGATGAAAAACAGCAGAAGAGAATACAGCACTTCTTGTAAATGCACAGGAGCGGGCAAAAAAGATGATTGAGAATTATATCATGCAGCTTGGAGAAACGACGGGAACAGAATATCAGATCACATGGAAATATGAATGAGAATCTGAAAAAACAGTCAGTAAAAAATATGATAGGAAAAAAATTAATTATACTGGATTTATGCAAAAAAGTGATGGGGAGTTTATGCCACAGCTTATCAGATAAAATGGACTTTAGAAACCATTTAAAAAGCAGTTTGGAAAATATTAAGGAATGAGAAAATTGAAAAAAGAACAAGAGGAGGATTTGTATGAATTATTTAGTAATAGACTTAGAGATGTGTAAAGTACCAAAGGATTATAGAAATAAGAATTATAAATACGCCAGTGAAATTATTCAGATTGGAGCGGTTCTCCTTGATGAACGATACAGAAGACGGGATGAGATCTGCTTATATGTTCATCCTGAACATGGAGTGATTGATAACTTTATCGCAAATATGACTGGAATCAAGAATCGGCAGATCAAGAATGCACCGAAATTAAGAGAGCGTCTTTTAGAATTGACAGAGTGGATTGGAGATAGAGAGTATCAGGTGTTTGCATGGAGCAACAGTGAATTTTTCACAGTTGTCACATGAGGTCAGATCTAAGAAACTGCAGGATGAAAAATCCAAAGCTTTATGGCCCCGGAAAGATGGATCGATTATCAGGAAGATTTTTGGAAAGAAATACAGTTTTGAAAAAGCAGTCAGTCTTCAGGAGGCTTTGATGCTCTGTGATCTTACGCAGGACGGAAGGATGCATGACGGACTGGATGATGCACTGAATACTGCTAAGCTGATCCGGAAGTTGGAACTGAATCCGGAGTATCAGTTGATTTGCCGGCAGACGCTGACGGAGGAAGAATCTGATCCGCTGAATATATGTCTGGGAGATTTATTTGCAGGATTGCATATTGAGTGTGCCTGAGAGGGGGCTGAAGAGCAGCAGGAAAGAGCAGTTTCAGGCACGGATTCAGGTGTCAGAAATTCTCTGAATGATAAAAAAATCATCGTAGATAAAAAAGCATCGTAGTCAGAAAGAGTTGAAAAAGGTAAGAGCCGAGATTTATAATAAAGAAGATTATCGGAGGAACTCTTTTATGATAAATATAAAAATGATATGGCACGCTCTGTCTGTCCGCAATACTGGCAGCAGCGTTTGTTCTGACCCCCGGGCCAGTAAAGATATTTGCTGAGGAGGGGGATACAGCGGCGGATCGTGAAACCCAGCGGCAGACTTGCTATGCAGAGCCGACGGATTCAAATGGACTGACGAACTGGCCGCAGGGACCGGCAGTTTATGCTGATTCAGCGATTGTGATGGATATGAACAGTGGAGCGATCCTATATGGAAAGCAGATCGATAAGCAGCATTATCCGGCAAGTATTACAAAGCTTCTGACTACACTTGTTGCACTGGATCATGCGAAACTGACAGATAAAGTAGAATTTTCACAGGACAGTATTTCTTTCCTGCAGTACGGAGATGCTCATATTGGGATGCGTGCAGGAGAGGAATTGACGCTGGAAGATTCTTTATATGCCGTGTTGCTTGCATCTGCCAATGAAGTGTCGTATGCAGTTGCAGAGAGCGTTGGAAAGCAGATGGGCGGAGACTACAATACCTTTATAGAGGCGATGAATGAAGAGTCAGATGCACTGGGATGTACCGGCTCACACTGGACGAATGCAAATGGACTTCATGATGAGCAACATTATACGACAGCTCATGATATGGCTCTGATTGGGGCAGCAGTATATCAGAAAGAAGCATTTCGGACGATCGCACAGTCACTGACACATCAGATTCCACCGACCAATCTGGTAAATGAGGTGAGAACGGTCAATCAGAAGCATAAGATGCTCTGGCCACAGAATGCAAATTATTATGAGTATTGCAAAGGTGGAAAGACCGGTTATACAGATCAGGCAAGAACGACCCTGGTGACGATGGCAGATAACGGAGAGCTGCAGTTGGTTGCAGTGGTGCTATATGATTTCGGGTCAGATGCGTATACGGATACCAGAGCCATCTTTGATTATGGATTTAATAATTTCTCGAAAGTGATGCTGAAAGATCTGGAAAAAGCAGACGGAGTACGGTCATATAAAGATGAGGAAAATGCTTATGTAGTACTGCCCCCCAACGTGAAGTTTTCAGATCTGAAAGCGGAAGTTAAAGCAAAGGATGGTTCCGTCAATGAGGGAACCGTTACATATACCTATGAAGGACAGATCGTAGGGAAGGCAGATGTAACGCTGGATAATAAAAAGTCGGTAGAGAAACCGACAATAACAAAAGGAACAGAAAAGACTGGCACAACGACAGACAGGAAGGAGAAAGAGAGCAGGCCGGTGGTGCTTATCGCTGTGGTCGCAGTGGTTTTGGTACTTGTGACGGGAGCGGTTGCATGGATAAAATATAAGCAGGCAAAAAGCAGACGGCACAGGCGGAAAAGACATCGCAGAAAGACATCGTAGAAAAAGAAAAAAACCTTGACTAGCAGGCAGAATCTCTTTATAATAATTCTGTATGGAAGACTACAGGTTAAAGCGATGACGGAGAGAGTAGGATTTATCTGAACATCCCAGCGAGCCGGGGAAGGTGTAAGCCCGGTATCAGTAAGAGATTTCTGAAGATCACTCCAGAGCAGCAACCCCTGAAACGGAAGCATTTAACAGGCATACCGGTGATTCCGGTGAGACAGATTTCGAGGAGTAAGGGTTGACGTGAGTTCTGCGTTAAAGAATACCATATGCGGATCGGGAAGATCCAAGTATGCTGTAACAGGTGGTACAACGAAAGGAATTTCAGACCTTCGTCCTATTACGGACGGAGGTCTTTCTTTATTTTAGAAGATTCCTTTTCCAAAATATATTTTAAGAAAGGATCAAAGCTATGTATAAGAAAGTTTCAACAGACATGAATTTTGTTGAGCGTGAAAAAGAAGTTGAAAAATTCTGGGATGACGAAAATATCTTCCAGAAGAGTATGGATGAAAAAGAAGGATGCCCGGATTATATTTTCTATGACGGACCTCCGACAGCCAATGGCAAGCCGCATATCGGACACGTTCTGACCCGTGTTATCAAGGATATGATTCCGAGATACCGCACAATGAAAGGTTATATGGTTCCGAGAAAGGCAGGATGGGATACGCATGGTCTTCCGGTAGAGCTGGAAGTTGAGAAGATGCTCGGACTGGACGGAAAGGATCAGATCGAGAAATACGGTCTTGAACCATTCATCAAGAAATGTAAAGAAAGTGTATGGAAATACAAAGGAATGTGGGAAGACTTCTCCGGCACAGTTGGATTCTGGGCTGATATGGAGCATCCATATGTAACGTATGACAACAATTTCATCGAGTCTGAGTGGTGGGCTCTGAAGCAGATCTGGGATAAGGGACTCCTTTACAAAGGATTCAAGATTGTTCCTTACTGCCCTCGTTGTGGAACACCTCTTTCTGCACAGGAAGTTGCACAGGGATATAAGGATGTCAAGGAGCGTTCTGCAATCGTCCGCTTTAAAGTCAAAGATGAGGATGCGTATATTCTTGCATGGACAACAACACCATGGACACTTCCATCCAACCTTGCACTCTGCGTAAATCCAAAAGAGGATTATGCAAAGGTAAAGGCAGCAGACGGAAGAGTTTATTATATGGCATGTGCATTGCTTGATACCGTTCTTGGAAGACTTGCAGAAGAAGGAAAAGACGCTTACGAAGTACTTGCAACGTATAAGGGAACAGAACTGGAGGGCAAAGAATACGAGCCACTGTACCAGTGTGCGGCAGATGAGGCTGCAAAGCAGCGTAAGAAAGCATTTTACGTTGTATGTGATGAGTATGTAACTCTGACAGATGGTACCGGAGTTGTTCATATCGCACCGGCATTTGGTGAAGACGATGCCAACGTAGGAAGAAAGTATGATCTTCCATTTGTACAGCTTGTAGATGAAAAGGGTAACATGGCAGAGTCTACACCGTTTGCAGGACTGTTCGTAAAGAAAGCAGACCCGGAAGTATTAAAAGATCTGGATGCAAGAGGACTTCTCTATGATGCACCGAAGTTCGAGCATAGCTATCCTCACTGCTGGAGATGTGATACTCCGCTGATTTATTATGCACGTGAGTCCTGGTTCATCAAGATGACAGCAGTTCGTGATGACCTGATTGCAAATAATAATACAATTAACTGGATTCCGGAGAGTATCGGTAAGGGACGTTTCGGTGACTGGATTGAGAACGTTCAGGACTGGGGAATCAGTCGTAACCGTTACTGGGGAACTCCGCTGAATATCTGGCAGTGTGAGTGTGGATGTATGCATTCTGTCGGAAGTATTGAAGAACTGAAATCTATGTCCGATAACTGCCCGGATGATATTGAGCTGCACCGCCCATACATTGACGCAGTAACAATCAACTGCCCGGATTGTGGTAAAGAAATGCACAGAGTGCCGGAAGTTATCGACTGCTGGTTTGACAGTGGATCTATGCCGTTTGCACAGCACCATTATCCGTTTGAAAATCAGGAGCTGTTCGAGAAGCAGTTCCCGGCAGACTTTATTTCTGAGGCTGTAGACCAGACAAGAGGATGGTTCTACTCCCTGCTTGCCATCTCAACGCTGCTGTTCAATAAAGCACCGTATAAGAACGTTATCGTGCTTGGACACGTACAGGATGAGAATGGACAGAAGATGAGTAAGTCCAAAGGAAATGCGGTTGATCCGTTTGATGCACTGGAGAAATACGGAGCAGATGCGATCCGCTGGTACTTCTACATCAACAGTGCTCCGTGGCTGCCGAACCGTTTCCACGGAAAAGCAGTACAGGAAGGACAGCGTAAGTTCATGGGAACTCTGTGGAATACTTATGCATTCTTTGTACTGTATGCAAATATCGACAATTTTGATGCTACAAAGTATACACTGGAATATGATAAACTTCCGGTTATGGATAAATGGATTCTTTCCAAGATGAATACCATGGTAAAAGATGTGGACAACAACCTTGGTAATTACAGAATCCCGGAGGCAGCACGTGTGCTTCAGGATTTCGTAGATGATTTAAGTAACTGGTATGTAAGAAGAAGCCGCGAGCGTTTCTGGGCAAAGGGAATGGAGCAGGATAAGATCAATGCTTACATGACTCTGTATACAGCCCTTGTTACGGTATCAAAGGCAGCAGCTCCGATGATTCCGTTCATGACAGAGCAGATCTATCAGAACCTGGTTCGCAGCATTGACAAGGATGCTCCGGAGAGTATCCACCTGTGTAGTTTTCCGGAAGTTCATGAAGAGCAGATTGACAAAGAGCTTGAGAATAATATGGAACACGTACTTGACCTTGTAGTAATGGGACGTGCATGCCGTAACGCATCCAATATCAAGAACCGTCAGCCGATCGGTCAGATGTTTGTAAAAGCAGACTTTGAGCTTTCTGAATTTTATCAGGAAATCGTAGCAGACGAGCTGAATGTTAAGAATATTAAATTTTACAGATGATGTAAGAGACTTTACTTCTTATAGTTTTAAAACCACAGTTGAAGACAGTTGGACCAAAGTATGGTAAAATGTTAGGTGGTATCAAAGCAGCACTCAATGACATCGATGGAAATGCAGCAATGGATGAGCTGAATACTACTGGCGTACTCAAACTGGATGTAAATGGTCAGGAGATCGAACTTTTCAAAGAAGACCTTCTGATTGATACAGCTCAGATTGAAGGATATGAATCTGTCAATGATAATGGAATCACAGTTGTACTGGATACGAATCTTACACCGGAACTTCTGGAAGAAGGATTTGTAAGAGAGATCATCAGCAAGATCCAGACGATGAGAAAAGAAGCTGATTTCGAGGTGATGGACAAGATCCGTGTTACGTACGAAGGCAGTGAAAAAAGCAGAAGCTGTTTTTGAAAAGAACAGCACCCTGATCGGTGGAGAAGTACTTGCCACAGAAGTTGTAAAGGCAGAGCCTGCAGGCCATGTAAAGAGTGGAAGATCAACGGTGAAGCAGTTACGATGGGTGTCGAGAAAAAAGGAGAATAAAAGGATGTTCAGTAAAAGATTTGAGAAGGCTGCATTTAAGACAGCAGTGAAAGAAAATGTAAAGACGCTTTACAGAAAGACGATTGATGAGGCTACACCTCAGCAGTTATTTCAGGCGGTTTCTTATGCAGTTAAGGATGTTATTATTGATGACTGGATCGAGACGCAGAAGCGTTACGATGAGACAGATGCAAAGACTGTTTACTATATGTCCATGGAGTTCCTGATGGGACGTGCATTAGGTAACAACCTCATCAATATGACAGCATATAAAGATGTAAAAGAAGCGTTGGAAGAGATGAATATTGACCTCAACGTGATCGAAGATGAAGAGCCGGATGCGGCTCTCGGAAATGGAGGACTCGGTCGTCTTGCAGCATGTTTCCTGGATTCTCTTGCGACATTGAATTATCCGGCATACGGCTGTGGAATCCGTTACCGTTACGGTATGTTCAAGCAGAAAATTGAAAATGGATATCAGGTAGAAGTACCGGATAACTGGCTGAAAGAAGGAAATCCGTTCGAGATCCGTCGTGAAGAGTATGCAAAGGAAGTACGTTTCGGAGGAAATATCCGTTTCGAGAAAGATCCTGTTACAGGAAAAGATAAATTTATCCAGGAAAATTATGAGTCTGTTATGGCAGTTCCGTATGATATGCCGGTTGTTGGATATGGCAACCACGTAGTAAATACACTGCGTGTATGGGATGCAAAGCCGATCACGGATTTCAAACTGGATGAGTTCGACAGAGGAAATTATCATAAGGCAGTAGAGCAGGAGAACCTTGCAAAACTGATCGTAGATGTTCTTTACCCGAATGATAATCATTATTCAGGAAAAGAGCTTCGTCTGAAGCAGCAGTACTTCTTCATTTCTGCAAGTCTTCAGGCACTGATCGCAAAATATAAAAAGAAGCATGGAGACATCAGAAAGCTGTATGAAAAAGTTGTCATTCAGATGAACGATACGCACCCGACGGTTGCTGTACCGGAGCTGATGCGTCTTCTGATTGATGTAGAGGGACTTAGCTGGGATGAGGCATGGGAAGTAACAAGCAAGACCTGTGCTTATACAAACCATACAATTATGGCAGAAGCACTTGAAAAATGGCCGATCGACCTGTTTTCAAAACTGCTTCCGCGTATTTATCAGATCGTACAGGAGATTGACCGCCGCTTCGTGATCCAGGTTCGTGAGACGTATCCGGGAAATGAAGAGAAAGTACGGAAAATGGCAATCCTTATGGATGGACAGGTTCGTATGGCAAATATGGCGATCATAGCAGGCTTCTCTGTTAATGGTGTTGCAAAGCTTCATACGGAGATCCTTGAGAAGCAGGAACTGAAAGATTTCTATCAGATGATGCCGGAGAAGTTCAACAATAAGACGAATGGTATCACGCAGAGACGTTTCCTGGCTCATGGAAATCCGCTGCTTGCAGACTGGATCACCAGTAAGATCGGTGATGGCTGGATTACAGATCTCTCTCAGATCTCCAAGCTGAAACCACTGGTTGAGGATGAAGAGGCAAGACGTGAGTTCATGGAGATCAAATACCAAAATAAAGTTCGCCTTGCAAAGTATATCAAGGAGCATAATGGAATTGATGTAGATCCGCGTTCTATCTTTGATATTCAGGTAAAACGTCTGCATGAGTACAAGCGTCAGCTTCTGAATATACTGCACATCATGTATCTGTATAATCAGATCAAAGAGCATCCTGAGATGTCCTTCTATCCGAGAACATTTATTTTCGGAGCTAAGGCAGCAGCAGGTTATCTTCGTGCAAAAGAGACGATCAAATTGATTAACTCCGTAGCAGATGTTGTAAATAACGACAGAAGTATCAATGGTAAGCTGAAAGTGGTATTTATTGAAGATTACAGAGTATCTAATGCAGAAATTCATTTTTGCGGCAGCAGATGTCAGCGAGCAGATTTCTACAGCTTCTAAAGAAGCTTCAGGAACAGGTAATATGAAATTTATGCTTAATGGTGCACCGACACTTGGAACAATGGATGGAGCGAATGTAGAGATCGTTCAGGAAGTTGGCGAGGAGAATGCATTTATCTTCGGATTAAGCTCACAGGAAGTTATCAACTATGAGAACAATGGTGGATACAATCCGGTTGACATTTACTTTAATGACTGGGAGATCAAGCGTGTAGTAGACCAGCTTATGGATGGAACTTACTCCAATGGTGACCACAATATGTATATCAATCTGTACAGCTCACTGTTAAATACACAGTGTACAGACAGAGCAGACACTTACTTCATTCTGAAAGATTTCCGTTCTTATGCAGATGCACAGAAGAGAGTTGAGGAAGCTTACAGAGATCAGCAGAAATGGTCGAAGATGGCAATGCTCAACACTGCATGCAGTGGTAAATTTACATCAGACAGAACGATTGAAGAGTATGTACGGGATATTTGGCATCTTGAAAAAGTAGAAGTACCTTCAGGACAGGATCTTTTTGATTAAGACAGGAGGAATGACAGATGGAATATGGAAATGATTTTGATTTTTCATACGGAGTTCCGGATGGTCCGACAATGAGCAGCAGTGGATCAGATATATTTTCAGTGATCATGACCGTTTATCTGTTGGTGATCGTGGCAGCCGTGATGATTGGTATTGTGAAATATGTATTTAAATCCATTGCACTTTACCGTCTGGCACAGAGAACAGGAAATGCAAATCCGTGGATGGCATGGGTACCGTTTGCGAGATCTTATCTTCAGGGAGATCTTGCAGGCAGTATGCCTTTAAAGAAAAGAAGACTTCAGAGTCCGGGACTCTGGAAAGTCCTTATTCCGTTGATCGGAACGGCTGTAATCGCAGGACTTTATTTCCTTTTCATTGTTGTGGCAGGAATTGGAACTGCATTGAGCTATTCCACCGGAATGGGTGCAGGAAGTCTGACACTGATCTGGGTGATAGTTTTCCTGCTGATTATTGCAGTAGTAGCACTTCAGGCGATTGAAGCGGTGCTGGATGTACTGGTGAACTTTCATATTTACCATAGACTGACATCCCATAATATGGCGATTATCCATAGTGTTCTTGGTATATTTATTCCAATGTACGAAGCAATCTGCTTATTTATTATGAGCAAGAAGCCGTATAACCCGGGAATGGAGCCAAATCTTCCACCGCAGGCACCAAATTTCGGTGGTAATCCGATTCCTCCGACGATGCCTGTATCACCGGCAGCATCAGAAACTCCGGCAGAATCTGTATCTCCGATGCCAGCAGAAGCACCGGTACAGCAGGTCCCGGTAACTCCGACAGAGTCATCGGCACAGAATCCGTATGTGAATCCGATGCAGGTTCAGGGAACAGAAAACCTGGCAAAAGATGCACAGAGTACAGAAGCAGAACCGACAGAAAATAGTGCAGAAAAATAAAGCGTAAAGGTAAAATTTAATACAGGTTCTAAAATAAGACAGCCCTTCATATAATAAAGTATGGAGGGCTGTCTTTATGAGCTTTTATTCAGCAAAAAAGAAAATAAAAAATATAGCTGCATTTCTGATCATCCTCATATTTCTTCCATATGTTGTCTCTATTTTTGTAAATGGAAAAGATGTGAATCTACAAAATGGGAGCGGTCATTTTACAATAAAAGTTGCAAGAACAGACCCAGATGGAACGGAACTGGATCTTGATCTGGACTGGGAAGAGTATCTGATCGGGGTTCTTGCATATGAAATGCCGGAGTCTTACGAATTGGAAGCGTTGAAAGCACAGGCCGTGGTGCTGCGTACAAGCCTGTGCAGAGAACTGGCAGAAAACGAGGAGAAGACGGCAACAGAGAAATATCTGACTCATGCAGAAATGAAACGGAAATGGGGAGCGGCCAATTTTTGATACATATTTGGAAAAAAATATACCAAAGCAGTGGAAGATACAGAAGGAACAGTGGTCTGGTATAATGAGGCTTGTGCATGGACACCATATCATCAATCCAGTAACGGTGAGACACGGAACGCATCAGAAGTTCTTGGAACAGAAGATTATCCTTATATCTGTAAGAGAGAATGCCCGTTGGACAAAGCGGCTGAGGATGAAATTCAGGTAACAGATTTTTTGACTATCAGGAAATACAACAGTTATGCAGAGATTTTCTGGTGGCAGAAGAAAATTCGGAGAGTGCAGAAAAAGGCTATAACTTTGCTGACTTTGAAATACTGGAAATGGATTCTTCCGGTTATGTGCGACAGATGAGGATGGGAGATACAGTCTGTACCGGGGATCAGTTTCGGGATGCATTGTCCCTGTCTTCCAGTGCATTTTCATTTTACGAGAGTATAAAAGGTTTGAAGATCACGACCATCGGAAAAGGACATGGACTGGGAATGAGTCAGTGGACAGCAAATGAAATGGCAAAGGAAAAGAAAAATTATGAAGAAATCCTGCAGTTCTTTTTTGAAGGAACAACATTAAATAAAGAATTTGACGAAAAAGAAGCGACAGGGAATTAAAATAGAATTCTTTCCGAATAGAAGTCACATATTCTGGCAATGCTATAGTCAGAGGTGATGATGAATGAATAAGAAAGAGAAGTTTTCCTTTTTAAAGGGAAAAGGAGCTTCTGTTGGAATCGTACTTTGCTTCGTGGCAGTCATTGCAATGGTGGGGACAGTTACATTCAGAAATTACAAAAAGAATATGAATGAGCAGATTGCAAAGGTTCAGCAGGAGACAGAAAAACTGACAAAAGAAAATGATGCAGCGGCAAATTCAAAAGATGTACTTCCAATGGAGGGAGAGGAAGATGCAACACCGTCACAGACAGATCATGCGGATCGTCAGGAACAAGAAGGAGCATCCTCCACAGACGGAACAGAGGCAGAAAATGGACAGCAGCAGGGTCAGGAGACGGATGAGACTGCGGCACAGGGAAGTTCCGGTGCATGGTTTACGGAAGCAAGCATACTGGAGTGGCCGGCAAGCGGGGCAACGCTGATCGGGTACAGTATGGATCAGACCGTTTATTTTCCTACTTTAGAAGAGTATAAGTACAATCCGGCAATGATCATCGGTGGTGAAGTCGGGGAAAGCATCAAGGCATCAGCGACAGGAACAGTGAGCAGTATTGAAGAGACAGCACAGACGGGAACAACCGTTACATTGGATATGGGAAATGGATATGCGGCTGTTTACGGCCAGTTAAAAGACCTGTCCGTATCAGAAGGAGATACTGTTGCAACAGGTGAGCCGATCGGTCTGTTGAATGAACCTACAAAATACTATAGCGTGGAAGGACCGAATCTCTATTTTAAGGTAATGAAAGATGGAGAGCCGGTAGATCCGATGAAATTTATGGAGTGAAATTTGTAGTTGTTGGGGTGATACGCTTGTAAAGAAAAAGACTTCTTTATGGCGAAGCGGACGCAGAAATCAGGGATATTCCTTCGCAGTGCAGGCCCGCTTTACCTCAGCCCGTTGACCGTTTGTAACTCGAAAGTGGAAATCTTCGTGCAAAGGCACTCGATTTACTTTCTCTAACAAACGCTGCAAAGTGTCTTCGGA
>ENA-OQHD01000345-OQHD01000345.1-human-gut-metagenome-genome-assembly--contig:-NODE-345-length-17628-cov-28.242900_pt1 | contig 17628 bp, 31 predicted proteins | sample MGYA00242560_ERZ504711 | MGnify/ENA primary metagenome ERZ504711 (study PRJEB26092, sample SAMD00036198) | human gut metagenome | host: Homo sapiens | study: EMG produced TPA metagenomics assembly of...
TTTGAATCGGGGCCGCCCAAGTCCATCATGAGCATGATGCCGTTGCTGATGCCCCTTGGCGGCGGTCGTCACCGTGTTCATGGTTCCGGTGAGCGCCTGTAGACCGCTGTTGAGCGCCTGATAGGCCCCTTGACTGCGGCGGAACGCGGTGCCGATGCCGATGATGATGGGCGCGAGTTCCTTGCCGTGCTGGATGAACCAGTTGAGCGTGTCGGCGACGAGTTTTGATGCCGTCGGCGAGACCTTCGGGAGGGATCATGTGCGCCCAGTCGATGACCATGTTGACGACGCCCATGATCGCGTCCCTGATGGTGTCCCACGCGGATTTGAACGCGGTGATCGCGCCGGTTTTCCTCCAGTTTGGAGTAGAGGCGCTGGAACCAGCCGATGAGCCCTTCGATGCCTGCCTGGACGACGGGCACGGCGTTGGTGACGCCGTCGGCGATCCAGCTCATGCCGCCGGTGATGGCGGGTTTGACGCTGTCGAGCACGCTCGCGCCGAGCTTGACGAACGCGGCTTCGAGGTTGCCGGTGGCTCCCTCGATGGTGCTGGCGGATGTGGCGGCTTCCACGGCGGCGTCGGTGAAGCCGAGCGACATGATCGCGTCGTTGAATTCCTGCGCGGTGATCTGCCCACCGGCCAGCGCGTTGCGGAAGTTGCCGGTGTAGGCCCCGGCCTCCTTGAGTGCCTGCTGGATTTTGCCGCTCGCGCCGGGGATCGCGTCAGAGAGCTGGTTCCAGTTCTCGGTCGTGAGTTTTCCCTGGCCGGCGGTCTGCGTCAATACCATCGCCACGCTTTTGAACGTGTCGGCGGAGCCGCCGGCGACGGCGTTGAGGTTGCCTGCGGCTTCGGCGAGCTTGTCGTAGTTGGGCACGCCGTTGGCGGCCAATTGGGCGGTGGTGTTGCGGATGTCGTTGAGGTCGTAGACGGTTTTGTCGGCGTAGTCCTGCGTGCTGGCGGTGAGTCGTTTGATCTGCTTTTCGCTGACGCCGGCGAAGTTCAGGGTGCTGGCGAACTTCTGGGCGCTGTCGGAGGCGCTGGTGATCTCGCCGGACAGGCCCATGAACGCTTCGATGGCCTTGCCCGCGACGCTTTGCGCAATGCCGGTGATGACGCCGAGTTTCGCGCCGAAGCCGCCGGCGAAGCCGTTGCCGGCTTTGATGCCGGCGGTGTTGCCGGCGGTCTCGCTGGCGCTTCCGAACGCCGATTCGATGGCCTTGCCGACGCCCTTCATGCTGGGCACGATCTGCACGAACGCGGTGGCGATCTCGATTGCCATGCTATGTCTCCCTGATGGTGGTGCGCGGTGCGGCCAGGTATGCGGCTAGTTGTTCGTCGTCCATCGCCATGACCTCGCCGCCCGTGGCTTCATGCCGGACGGTGCCGGGGCGTTGGAGTTGTCCGCGCCAGCGCGCGCCCTTGCGTGAGGCTTCCTTGGTTTTCGTCCAGGCGAGGAACGCGAGGCTGTCGCGGATGTCGGCGAGGAGGTAGGTTTGGTCGTCCCATGCGAGACGCGGGTTGATTTTCTGCCAGATGATGGCCCGACGGGGAAGGTTGGCGGCCAGTGCGGCCGCCCGGTTGGCGGGCAGTTCGCCCGTCCATATGAGGTCGGGGTTGAGCCCATAGAAACGCTGGAAGTCCGCTTCGAGCGCGTCGGGTGCCGTGGCGAGCATTCCTATGAGCGTCAGGAGTTTGGGGCGACCTGTTCGAGGAGCTGGGCGATGAATTCGCTGACCTTGTCGATGCTCACGCGCCCGGTGTCGGGGTCGCGCAATGCGTCCTTCATGGCCGTGTACTGGGGGCCGCACAGCTTCTTGAGGAAGGGAACGATGGCGAACGCGCCGGCGCCATCGCCTTCCTGCGCGGCTTGGAGGTCGTAGAGGTATTCGACCATGTCGAGGTCGTCGAAGATCGCGGGGCTGACGGCGAGGGTGACGCCCATGACCTCGACGGTCTTGGGCTGGTTTTTCGGTGTCTTGTGGTCCTGCGGCTGCTTGGCTGCCATATGCGTGTCCTTTCAGAGGGGGTGCGCCCGCCGGACGGCGGGCGCGGGGTGGGATCACTTGCTGAGCGAGGCGGTGGCGACGTTGGCGATGTATTCGACGCTGGTGGCTCCGTTGATGAGGTCGCTCGGGTTGGCGCTCATGGTCACGCCGTAGCCGATGGCGTCGCCGGCGCTGTAGGTGGTGTCGTCGAATTCGGTGATGGTGGCGTCGGCGACGACGATGCGCTTGACGCGGTTGCCGGTCATGGCGATCTCGAACACGAGGACGAGGCTTTCGCCGGCGGGCATGGCGTGGTAGACGGTGAGTTTGTCGCCGGTGCCGGTGACGTTGGTGGTGCCGAAGCGCAGTTTGAGGCTGGCTTCGTTGGTTTCGATCATGTTGAACTGCCATGTCTCGCCGTAGCCGCTGATCTCGGACAGTACCTTGATTCCGCCCATGTCGTTGATGTCGGTGGTGTCGGTGTCGGTGGCGTTGGTGACGCCGTCTTCGCTCAGGTAGCCGACGCAGGTGTATGCGGCGGGCAGGGCGGTGGTGGCGTCGGTGGGCAGTGCGGTGCCGGCTGGCGCGTAGTAGAGGCAGCCGGTCTTCTTGGGTTTGCCGAGGCTGACGTTTTTCTTGTTGTTGTGGTTGGTTTCGGCCATGATGGTGCCTTTCGGATGGTTGGCGTCGTCTTATTGGGTGGCGGCGTCGAGCTGGATGGTGATCTGGTATCGGGGTTGGGGAGGCGGGCCGGGTTCGGGGAAGTCGATGACGCTTTCCACGGTGACGGCGGCGATGGGGTCGAGCAGGTCGAGGTCGAGCAGGCGGGGCAGCACGGTTTCGGTGGCGAGTTGGCTTGCTTGCCATCGGGTTTCGGCCCATGCCTGCACGGCGATGGTGGGGTGGCTGCTGTATTCGAGTTCGTTGCCGCCGGTGCGTTCGATGGTCACGAACCGTTGCGGGCGGTCGGCGGGGACTTCGAGGTATGCGGTCAGCCCGTCGCCGTTGGGGTCGGCGTCGATCCAGTCCTTGACTGCTTTTTTCGAGGTTGAGCGCCAAGTCAGCCCACCGCCTTGAGTAGTGTGTTGTGTTTGGCGTTGTCGTAGGCGGCCGCGCCGCTGCCCTTGGTGGTGGCGAGTGCGACCGAGCCGTGGTCGGTGGTGCGGGCCACGGCGTGGTCGTAGTGGGCGATTTTTGGTTTGCGCCAGCTCGTTGGCCGTGTCGGCGATGCGTTTGGCCTGCTCGGTGATGGCGTGCATGGCTCCGGCGGATTGGCGGATTTGGCGGAATCCTGCGAGGTTGAGTTTGACTTTCGCCATGTGTTGCGCTCCTATCCTCTGGTGTCGGCGAGTTCGACGGTGAGGTTCCATCGGGTCGGTGTGAGGCCGCCGTCGTAGGGGCGGGGGTCGCCGATCACGGTGTATTCGACGCCGTCGATGCGTGCTTTGGCTCCGCGCAGGCTTTGGTAGGGCCATGCGCGGGGCATGTGGATGGTTTTGGCGACTTGGATGCCGTTGGGGCGGGTGCTGTCGGTGAGGTTCGACTGGGAGCCGTCCTGTATGAGCACGTCGTCGATTTGTTCCTCGTGGGTGTTCCAGATGATGCCGCCGCCGGGGTCGTGGCCGGCCGGGGTGCGGTGGATGAGGGTGATGGTTTCGCCTCTCACGTCGCACCTCCGGCCATGTCGTATGCCCATGCCTCGCCGTCGCCGCCCAAGGCTTCCTTCTCGCTTGTGGTGAGGTAGAGGTCGCCGGCGGGGTTGGCGTAGCTCAGGCTTTCGCTGTAGCTGCCGGCGGTCTGGGTGCTTTGGGTGACGCCCGACATGTCGGGGCCGGCCTGCATGGCTCGTTTGACGACCATGCAGGCGATGCGCTTCAGTGTGGCGGGCTTGGCGGTGTGCCAGCGCGGGCAGGTGGTGCGGATCAGGTCGGAGGCGTCCGCGAGCAGCGCTTCGGCGCGGTTGTATTCCTCGCTGGTGAGCGCATGCCAGCGTGCTTCGAGGTCTCCGACCTGCGCGAACGGCTCGCCGTCATCCACGGCACTATCGCCGCCCGTGCCGCCATCGGTCTGATTGCCGGACAGGTTGAACGGTTGGAGTGGGTAGCCGTCCATATTGCCTCCCTTTAGGCGAGCACGCCGGCGGCCTTGAGCTTGGTCAGTGTGGAGTTGACCTTCGCGATGATGGCCGCCGAGTCGGCGTCGGCCGCGAGCTGCGGTTCGGCCGCCTGCTGGAGCACGCCGCCGCGAGCGCTGGTTGTCGGCGCGGGCGGGGCGAATGTGCTGGGCTTGCCGGTGATCGCGCTCCATGCGGGGGCTGCGGCCGGGTAGGTGGACGGTTTGCCGGTGATGGCAGACCATGCGATGGTCGCGACGCCTTCGGCGAAGGGCGTGCCGTCGGGCTTGACCAGACGCACAGGGATGGACAGGCCGGAGTCGTCGGCCTCGTCGTGTTCCTGCACTACGAGCGTCTGGGTGAGGGGCGCTGCCATTACTTGCTCGCCTTGGTCTTGGCGGTGGTGCCGGCCTTGAGCACGGCGATGCCCTTGGGGTCGAGGATCGCGTAGGAGTACATGGCCTCGGTGCGGTAGGCGATCTGGTTGACGCCCTTGAGGTCCTTGCCGGTGTTGTCGGGGTCGCCGTATTCGATGATCTCGCTCCAGATGTCGCGTACCATGCCCCACTTGATGAGGCGGAAGTCGCCGAGGAAGGCGAGGATGCCAGTGGCGGGGGTGATGAGGCGGCCGTTGACGGTGCCGGAGGTTGCTGCCGGAATGCCGTCGAGGTTGCCGACCTGAAGGTTGATCGGGATTTCCGGGTAGAAGCGCTGGCCGGTGGAGGGCACGCGAATCTTGCGCAGCTCGTTCGCCATGGTCTTGGACAGGGCGATGCCGTTGATGTCGTACTCGTCGCTGACGGCCTCCGCGAGGCTGTCGATGTCGGCGATGCGATCGTCGGTGGCCGGCACGCTGACCGCGCTTTTGGCGAGCGCGTTGAAGCCTTCGAGGGTCGTCTTCTTCTTGGGGTCGAAGGCGTGGTAGACGACGTAGTCGAGGACGCGGCCCATCGCGGCGGCCTGATCGGCCTGAATCTTGCTGATGATCTCCAGTTTGGCGTCGTCGTCGGCCCACTGGAGCTCGTTGCTGAGGCGGGTGGTGGTCTGCACCTTGAAGCGCTTGCCGACGACCGGGGCGAGGGTTTCCTCGTAGCTGGACTTCTGCGCGCCTTCGGCGACGACTTCGGCTTCGGAATTGCCGGTGAAGACCATGTAGTCCTTGTCGAGGAAGAGCTGGGGTTCGCTTGGGGACAGCGCGGCGATGGTGCTGGTGTCCTTGGCGCGCTTGGTGATGACGGTGGCTACTTCCTTGGGGAGCAGCACCTTGCTGGTGTCGAGTGCCATGGTTGGTTCCTTTCAGATGGTTGGTGGCGGTTAGTCTTTGTTGCCGAAGAGGCTGCGCACGTATGCCTTGGCGCGTTCGTCGGCGGTTTTGCCTTCGGGGTGCTGCGCCGGGTTGGGCACGTTCGGCAGCTTCGGCGCTGGGTGCATGAGCGGTTTGAGGATGTCGGCGTGCGCCTGAATCTCCTCTAGGGTGCTGCCGCGCAATGCTTCGGCCGGGATGCCGGTCTTGGCTGATACCTGCGTCTTCCATTCGGCCTGCTGTTCCTTGGCCTTGTAGGCGGCTACCTGCGCTTCGAGTTCCTGCGTGCGCTTGGCGGCCTTCTCGGTCTCGCTCATTTGGGATTCCTTGAGCTTTTCCAGCTCGTCGGCGGCGGCCTTGTTGGCCTTGGCCTTCTTTTCCCAGTCGCGCGAGTGGCCGAGCGCTTCCTTGTATTTGGCTTCCCAGTCGATCTCCTCGCCGTTGCCGTTCGGTTCGGCCGGCGGGGTGGCGTCGGGAGTGTCCGAACCGCCTTCGGCGGGCGGGGCGATGTATCGGATATGGGGGTGCTGGAGGTTGAGGAACATGGTTGTTCTCCTTGTGTTCGGGCCCTTTCCGGGCATTGAAAAAGCCACCCGTGCGGGTGGCTGAAAACTCTTGGCCCGGTTGGCGGGCATGAAAAAGCCCCGGCGGATATCCGCCGGGGCTGGGATCAGTCGGCGAGCGCCAGTGCGATGAGGTTGCGGCTGGGCTGGCCGATGTGGTCTTTGGGTTTGTTGTGGTAGAGGCAGTGGAGCAGGTCGGCACGCAGCTCCGTGTCGGTTAGTGTGACGCCGGTGTCTTCGATGTTGAAGTAAGGGGTTTCGAAGCGTTCGGAGTAGTCGAGTAGGAGCAGGTCGGTGTTGTCGTTGTGGTGTTGGGTGAAGTATTCTTCTTCGCTCATGACAATGCCTCCTGAATCATGGTATTGAACATTTTAGCCGATTCGGGGAAGTAGTTGGCGATGAGCCGCCATGCTTCGGGGTTTGCCATCTGCGCGTCGAGCATTTCGGCGAACGCTTCGGTGGATTGGAGTTGTCCGCTTTGCCGGAAGTAGCCTTTGGGGTGGCCGACGCTGCCGTGGTAGTCGTCGCCTAGGGCGGCTTGGAGCATGTCTTCGACGTTGCGGTCGGTTTTTGCGGAGTTCGTCGCGATCTCTCGGGCGATGGCCTTCATGACGCTTTGTCGGCCGGCGGGCTTGTCTTCGGCCATGAGGGTTGCCTGTGTGGTGTCGAATATGCGTTGGGCGTCCCTTTTGAGCACGTCGTTGAACAGTTTGCCGTTGTGAGGGGCCCATGAGAACGAGTTCTTGTCGAGTAGCCAGTCGAGCATGTGGCCGCTTTCGTGGAAGAGGTTCTGCACTGGGCGGTGTGCGCTGTCTCCGGCCATGACGGTGTCAAGGTTGAGGTAGATGCCGCCGTCGGAGGGGCTGAAGTAAGCACCTTTGGACAGCCGTGTTTCTTTGATGTCGTATTGGGCGGCGTATTTGGCCCAGAGCCTCGCCGCGTCTTTGTGCTCGGTTTTGCTGAGCAGCCGGTTGACGCGGCGGGTATACGCTTCGCCGAGTTGTTGTTCGAGTCTGCTGCCTCGCGGGATGCGCAGGTCTGGCGAGAATTCTGATCCGTCGGTGAACGATTCCGGCGATTCGCTGCGCATCCACGAGAGCACGGTGTTGAGATCGCTGCCGGCTCCGGCCGCTTTGGCGGCGTCCTTTGCCTGCTGGTATATGGCCTTGAGTTTGTCGGGGTCGTAGCCGTCGATCTCGGTCTCTCCCCATGAGGGGACGATCTTGCAGTCGCAGTCGTGGTGGTATTTGTGCCATTTGCCGGCGGTGTCCTCACTGGCATAGACGAAGCCTCGGGATGCGAGCATGGCGCAGAACGCGCAGGTTTTCCCTTGGGGCACTCGCGCGTATTTGGGGCGGGTGGGATCGTTCTGGGCGGTGAACCGTCCTGTGAGGCGGGCGGTTTCGTTGATGATGTCCTTGGCGAGGCGCGCCCAGTCGTCTTCGGTGTAGCCTTGCGTGTTGACGGCCCAGAGGTAATCCATGGTCAGGCCGGCTTTGCTTCGGCCGTTGATGACGTCGGTGAATTTCGCGCCGACGTGCATGGTGTTGTTGTAGCCGCCGACGATCTGCCAGAAGGCTCGGTCTGAGCTGACCTGCGCTTCGGTGTAGTCGGGCATGCCGATGCCGGCGGCTTCGGCCCATGCGGCACGCACGTTCCTGTAGTAGTCCTGTGCGATGAGGTTGGCTTTGCGCGCGTAGTCTTCCAGTTGGCGGCGGGCTTCGGTGGTGGGATCATCGCCGAAGTAGAGGCTGTTGGGCACCATCGTCTTGGCTTCGATGATGAGATCGGCGAGTTCGTCCTGATAGTCGTCCCACAGGTCGTTAAGGTGCCCGTTGAACGCTTTACGCTGCGCCGGATTGAGGTTGTTCAGCGGCAGGCTGTTGCTGTCCATTGGCTGCGTCCTCCTGCGTGTCGGTCTTGGCGGTGGCGATCTTGGCGCGAAGTTCGTCGATGGCGTTCTGCGTGCGCTGCTGTCTCTCGTAGGCCCGGTGGGCGTTGATCTCGTCCCATGTCAGGCCGGCGTGGCTCAGGCCCACGTCGCTGTCGGCGAAGGCTGGGTTGGTGGACGCGACCTTCTGGTACCAGTCGGCGCGGGCGGCGTCGCTGGCTTCCTTGGTGGGTGCCCAGATCGGCCGCAGTTGGCGGATGTCGGCTTCGTCCGCGCCTTGGGCGGCGAGCGCCATGGCGAGGATGCTTTTGATGCTTTCGCCGAAGCGTTTGTTTTGCCGGTCGGCGGTGCGGGATAGTTTGCGTTCGGCTTCGGCCATGGCTTCGGCGCTGGCGGGGTTGTCCATGGTGATGCCGAGGTCGTTGACGGGGATGTCGGTTTCGCTGCTGACCATGAGGGCGACGGTTTTGAGCATGTCGGAGTGTGGCTGCATCGAGGCCTGTGTGAGTTGGCGCAGTTCGGGTTTTTCGCCGTTGCGGCCGGCGGGGATGCCGTTGATGACGCTGACGATGCTGCCCCATGTGTCGGGGCTTACCTGTCCTTTGTTGGCTCCGAGGAACCAGATGCGTGGTGCCGCGTAGAATTCTGCGGTCGCTTCCATGCGCACGAGGGTGCGCAGTCCGAGGTCGGTGAGGGCCATGAGTGGGCGGGTGATGCGGCTGGAGCCGAGGGGGCGGTAGAGCTGTTGGTCGCTGATGATCGGTACGACGGTGGGTTGGTCGAAGCCGGTTTCGATGCGTTCGGCCTGCCATGTGCCGCTGTTGCGGCGGCAGAGGTAGACCTTGCCGGGCAGCCATACGTCGAAGCGGGTGATGTAGCCGTCTTTGTCTTTGTCGCGGATGGTCATGGCAGCGCCGATCCTGTCGTTGCCCCAGTCCCATAGGGCGCTGCTCCAGTCGGCGGCGCGGGGCGTGATCCTTATGTCGTCGCCGTCGCCGGAGATGGTCATGAAGCTGCATCCGTGCGTGTATGCGGACACGATGGCCTGTTGGATTTTCACGCCGAACGTGTTCGCCGCGATGATGTCGTCTACCTGCGTTTGGAGGCTGTCGGGCGCGTCGATGCCTTCGAAGACGCTGAGGTCGGCGAGCGCCCGGACGGCTTTGTTGGGCCAGCCGATCATTGGTTTTGCGAGTGCTTTCATGGCCGGTGGGATGCTGTAGGCGACGCCGTTGTAGTGGTAGTGGGCGAGGTAGTAGCTGGTGCGCAGGGTGTTGCGCATGTAGTGGCGTCGCCATTGTTTGAGGAGTTCGTTGATGGTGGGTTGGTCGTCGGGGTCTACGCCGGTGATGGTGTTGGCGTAGGCGCTTTCGATGGCGAGCCAGCCGGCTTGTCCGCGCAGGATGGGGACGTCTTCGGTGTTCATGTCAGTACCATGCTTCCTGTTGTGCGGTGGGGTCTCTTCTGGTGGTCATGGCCCCGTGGAGGGCTAGGGTGACGGCGTTGAGTGGGCTGATGTCGGTGTCGTCGTCGGGTCGGTTCCATCCGAAGAGGCCGTTTTTGCCGATGGGGCGTGTGGTGGCTTTGTCGACGGCTTGCCAGAGTGGTTGTTGGCCGTTTTCGGGGAGGTGGGTGAGGGTGCCGTCTCTGAGCATGTCCTGGAGGCGGCCGCAGGCGCGGCCCATGTCGGTGGCGGCGGTGACGGTGACGGTGACGCCGGCTTCGGCGAGGTCTGGCAGGAGTGCGGTGGCTGGGCTTTGGCCGTCGATGACGAGTGCGGCGGTTTGTTCCCAGACTTTGTCGATGAGGTTGACGGCCCACATGGTGCCGTCGAGGTTGGTGTCTCGGTATTCGGCGAGTTCGATGTGGGCGGTGCCGTCGTCGTAGCGCATGCATGCGCCGATGGTCAGGCGTGTGCGTGTGGGGTTCATGTCGATGCCGAAGCTCGTGACGCCGCCGGGGCGGCGTTTGTCGATGGTGGCTTCTTCCCATTGGCGTGGGTCGATGGCGCGGCTGAGGGTGTGTTCGTCCCAGATGCCGAGGGCTTCGCGGCGGAAGTCGTCGCTGGTGAGGTTTTCCCATAGGTTGGTGATGGATTCGTCGCTGGTGTGGGCCGGGTAGCTGGGGTTGGCTTTCTTCCATTGGTCGCGGTCGAGTGGGTCGGCGTCGCGGTCGGCGGTGAATTCCACGTAGAGGGTGCTGTGGGTGCGGCCTGCGCGCGCTTTGTCGCGTAGGCGGGTGAATGCTTCGCCGTTGTCCCTTGGGCCGGGCGGTGTGCCCATGTAGATGGTCTGGGGGTTGTAGGCGCGGTTCTGGGTCGGCAGCATCGACGCCATTGCCGAGTCGGATAGGTGTTGGGCTTCGTCGATGACGAGGAGGGCTATTTTCTTGACGCCTCGCAGCGCGCCTCGTTCGCGGGCGCGGAAGAAGATACGGCTGCCGTTGCGGAACCTGATCTCTTCCTTGCCGGCGGCAAGACTGATGCCGTGGTCGGGGTCTACGAGGCCGTTCATTTCCGGTCGGAGCACGATGGCGCACAGGCTTTCGAACGTGTCTTTGATGACGCTGAAGTGCTGGGCCGTCCATACGATGCGCATGCCGGGGGTTCGGGCGGCGCGGTGGATCGCGACCCAGCCGATGTCGTAGGTCTTGCCGGTCTGGCGCGGGATCGACAGCACCGTGTTGCGGGCGCTCCAGAAGCCGTCGGCGCTTTTCGCGAGGATGATCCGGTTGATCTGCCGCTGCCAGACGTCGAACCGGTCGCCCGCCGCTGCGGCGAGCCTGTTGAGGCTCGGCTCTCCGCTGGTGTACAAATCGTCGGGGATGATCTGGCAGCTCGCCCCGTCAATCCTCGTGTTCATCCAATCGTATGTCCTCCGTGTCCAGTGCCTGCATGGCCGGATCGTGCCCGTTCGACGCCTTGTCGATCGCCTCGATCTCGGCGCTCATGTCCGCGAGCCGTTTCGTCAATGACGCGAGGTCGCGTGAGCTTATCGACCCTTCGTCGAGCTTTTCGGCGATCAGGTTGCGCATCGCCACCAGGAGGCGGCGACGATCCCCGGAAGCGGCGGCATTGCTGACCCTATGGGACTTCGACGCGCTCTTCGAGCGAGGGGTCTTCGACGTTCTGGACACCAAGACGGCCTCCGTTCAAGTGTGGAAAAAAGCCCGGGGGAAAAACGGCGCTTTGCCCGTGGTCGCCCCGGCGGGGGTGGGTGGGGTCTACTCCCCACCCCCGAACCAGTCCGAGCAGCGGATCGGCCCGGCCGAGGCTGGCGCGATGCGCTGCGGCGCTTTGCCTTGGGCGATGAGTTGGGCGACGCGCTCGCGTGCCCATGCCAGACTGTGCGTGCCTTTGATGGCGTTGCACCATCGGTGCGCGGGCCCGCTGTTGTCGTGCGTGAGTGTGCCGCCGCGAGCCAAGGCAATGGTCTCGTCCACAACGAAGCTGTATGGATGCGGCGCTTTGAGTTCGTAGTCGATGGGACGATGGCAGATGTAGCAGTCGGCCCGCATGTGCCGCCACCGCTCGCGCTCGCGCCGACGGCGATAGCCATTGCTGTATCGCAGATTGCCCACGCATGCCTCCAATCGAACGCTTGTATGGATCGACAGACTGCGCTCGCCGGCGGGAAGAAGAGGGAAGAACCGTCGGCGAGGCGTCTGTCTGTGGTGGTTTCTCGGGTGCCGCATGGCCGGCTGTGCACGATGCCGGCGGCGGCTGGCGGATGGTGCGGGATTCGAACCCGCGAAGCATGAGGCTTGTGTCATGCTTGCCCGCTTAGCAAGCGGGTGCCTTCGGCCGCTCGGCCAACCATCCCGGATACGAGAAAAGCCCCGCCGGCATGGGCAGGGCTTTTTCGATACTCCGATTACACGCGACAGCGTAACACGTTTTTGTCTCAAACCTCAAACGTCGCCGTGGTCGCGTTCCGCGCGATCCTGCGCGCAGGCTAATAGCTCCATGATGTTCCACTCCCAGTAATGGCGGTCGATGCGCCGCGTGGATGGCATTTTGCCCCGGCTGCGCCAGTTCGCCAAGTCCTTGCCCGTGACGTTGACGCCGGTGTTCTCGCGTATCCACCGTGCGGCGTCGGCTTGGGTGCGGGTGATGTGCATGAGGCCCGCGCTGCGCAGGTATTCGAGCCTGATGCGCTTCAAATCGAGCCATGCGCCGCAGACGGGGCATACCGCGTACCGTGAGGATTGGGCGGCGTAGATGGGCGTGCGCACCGGCTCGCCATGCTCGTCGCGCTCGTTGAGGCAGTCGGGGCATACGCCGATCAGCCGGCGTTCGGCAGTGCGCGTGGTCGCCGCATCCACCTTTTCCGCGAGGCGCGTGGTGTCCGCGTACAGGTCGCCGGCCGAATCCAACCCGGCGAGCGCGCCCATGTGGTGCAGGAGCAGGCGGATCAGCTCGGCCCACTGCCTGAGCGTGCGGGGCCGATCGTAGCGGTCGTAGCCTAGGGGCGTGATGTTGAGCATGCCGCCCATGAGCTGCAAGTGCACCTCGACCGTATTGAACAGGGCTTGGGCGGTCTCGTTGACCGGCGGGGCCGCATACGCCGTGTTGCCGTGGCGGGGGCTGCGCTCGCGGGTGGTGGCTTGTTTGTAGGCGATTTGTTGGAGGGCTGGCATGCCGGCTTTGAGGAGCCATGCGAGGCGTCGGGCCCATTCCTTGGTGCATTCGTCGCACAGGTTCCGGTCTTCGTCGCTCTGGTGGCCGCACGCCGTGCATGCCTGTTGGTTCATTCCTACCCCCCGCCCTTGCTGGTAGACTTGCCTTTTGGACAATGCGCCTCTGCCGCAAGGTGGGGGCTTTTTATTTGCCCGAACGCCGTCCCCGATGCTTTGATGGGGTTGGGAATGGCGTCGTTTCAACGGTTTGCGTACTTTCCTTAACTTTCCTTCCTATTATCCCCGATGTTGGCTGGTTCTTCCAGTGCGGGCAGGTGTGGTTCGAGGAATTCGGGGCGTTTGGGCTGTGGTGGTGCGGGGTGGGCTTGCAGGATGATGGCCTTGACCTCGTCGATGGGGATGCGCAGGGATTGCGCGGTCTCTTCGGGGCTGACGCCTTTGGTGTGCCAGTCCTCGATGATCTGTCTGATGCCAGTGGTGACTTTCATGCCCTTGCTCCTTCCTGTTGGTCGAGTTGTTCGCGTGCCGAGCAGTCGGCGCACATCCGGGCGACGCGGCGCATGCATTTGCGGATCGCCGTGGCCGGTGACAGGGCGATGACGGTGAACCGGCCGAAGCATTCGGGGTGGGCGACCTTGTGGGTGGGGGTGGCGGTGCCGCGCATGATGGTGATGGGGCCTAGCTGGTAGGCGGTGACGTTGGTGTCGATATTGTTCATTGTTGGGCCTTTCTGGGTCGTCCTTTGACCCCGTATTGGCGGCCGCCCCAGATGCCTTGCAGGGGGTAGCCGTTGATCCGGTTGTTATGGTCGGCGAACTGGCGGCACTCGTCGATGACCGGGCATTGCCGGCACACGGCGAGCGCCGCCGCTTGTTCGTGTGGGTTGCCGCTGAACCAGAGTTCGGGGTCGTGGTCGCGGCATGCGGCTTGGTGTCGCCAGTTCATCGGTCGCCGTCGCGGTAGGGGTTGATGTGTCGGGCTTCTTTCATGGCGTCGAAGCGGCCGTATCGTGCTTGCATGAGTTGTTTGCCTTCCTCGTAGGCTTGGATGGTTTCCGGGTTGGTGCGGGTGAAGGGTTGTGTGCTGTCGCTGATGGCGTTGACGTGCACGTTGGTGAAGCCGGCGGCTTCGAGGCGTTGCTGGATGGTGAGCATGCTGTGATTGGGCGCGTGGGCGGTGAAGCTGACCTGCATTACCGGTTTCCTTTCTTGGCTAGTTGTTTGGCGACGATCTCGCCGAGCGGGGTGATCTGCCATCGCCCCCAAGTGACGTGCTCGATATAGTCCCGCGCCTCCAACGCCTCGAAGGTGCGCTTGTGGTTGCGGTCGAGCGGGTAGGCGCCGCCGTTCTGCCAGATTTCCAAGAGCAGGTATCGCACGGCCGGGGTGAGTCTGATCCGATCGCTCATGAGAGCGCTCCCGTCATGTCGTCGAGCACCTGACAGGTGATCGCGTCGATACGCCCGCCTGTTTTCACGGTCAGGCACAGGCGCTTCACGTCGCCGGTGTGCCGCACCTCCTGCGTGACGGTCTGCGCCTCCTGTTCGACGAGCTGCGCCTGTTCGCCGAGCCCGTACCCGACGGCGAGCGCCGCGAAACTGGCCACGACGATGGGCATGATTCCGACGGCGTATGGTCTGCCGTTCCTTCTCACTGCATTGCCTCCGTTCCGTTGATAAAGCCCCATGCGCTCGCGGCCACCTGCTTCCACCATTCGAGCACGTCGTCGGCGACGGCCTTGCCGCTCTCGTACACGGTCGGGCGCTCGCCGTTGGCCTCCCAGAGGGCGAGGGCGAGCAGGTCGAGTTCGTCGGGGGTGAGGGGCGTGGCTGTGATGGCTTGTTCGATGCGGATGGCGAGCGCGAGCGCATCGTTGTGGCCTTTGGTGTATCCGATGACGTAGGCTTCGGCCGGAGTGTCGTTGCCGAGGCCGGCGTCGGCAAGCGCGTTCAACGCTTGTTGTGTCAGGTCAATGCTCATGCGTCGTCCTTGTCTTGTTGGTTGGTGATTTGGCTGAATTGTTCGAGATGGCCGATCCAGCGCAATAGGGCGAGGGTGATGGTGCCCCGGTACATGTCCTGTGTGAGGCTGGGGTGCGCCGAGTAGAGCGTGTCGCCGGTCTCGTCGGATTGGATGGTGCCGAGTTTGATGGTGGTGCCGTCCGTCTGATCGCACATGATCCGAATGCGTGTCATGCGGATGCCTTCCTGTGCCGTCGTTCCGCCCGCCATTTCGGGTGGTAGAGCAGGAACGCCTTGAGCGTGCTTATCGGCTCCCAGAAGTCGCCATTGGGTAGGTCGAGCCGCCACCATTGCCCGCAGACCGGGCAACGCCATACCGGATCACTGCCCGCAGGCTTGCAATACTGACTGCTCACTGCCCCGCCTCCAGTTCACTGATGTCGGTCGGGATGCCGTAATGCTCGAAGATGAAGTCGATCATCAGGTGACGTCCTTCGATCGTGAACGAATACTGATCCGGGTCAGCAGACGTGCACGTATCGAACCGAAGAAAGGCGTCTTGCAGAGCATCGGCCACATCTTGGCGCGTGAATATCTTCCCGACCTGTTCGCTCATTTCAGCGCCTCCGTCCGTGCGGCCGTGATCGCCAACCGCGCCAACCTCCGGTATTGGACTTTCGCATCCGGGTTCATGTCCGGCCACAACGGCAAGACCTCTTCAACGCTCATACCCGACGTGCCGGTGTAGATGGCGAGCGCCGCCATATCGATCTCACGATCCGTGGGATTCCTCGTCGCCCCGGCCCTGTACGCCTTCCGCGACGCCAAACACGCTCCGAGCCTCGTCTGAGTGACGGGGCGCTCGCCGTTGTCGGGGTAGGGGTAGCGTTCCTCGATTTCGTGGGTGATGATGCTGGTCATGCTTGGTCTTCTTTCAAATCGGTGGACTGGTATTCGAGCAGGTAGGGGCTGAGCTTGTCTCGGTGGTCTCGGCGTATGTGGATGGCGCCGATGGTCTGGTCGTTGAATCGTTGGGCGCAGTCGGGGCATATGTCGATCTCGATGTCGTTGAGCTGGCCCATGGAGGTGCGGTTGGCCGAATACCCGGACAGGCTGAATCGCAGTGCCTTGCGTTTGCTGGTTTCCGTGCCGCATTGGTCGCAGTAGATGCGTGTGCTCATTGTTGGTTCCTTTCGTGTTCGATGAGGCGGTCGAGGCAGGCGAGGGCCGAATAGGGGAAGCCTTGCCGGAGTTTCGCCCATGTGTGCGCTTCGGCGTCGGGGATGGCGGGATCGTTGGCGAGGGTGTCGAGGATGGCGTGTTGTTGGCGTGTCCATGCGATCTTCTCGTCGTGGTCGATGACGTGGCAGAGGTACCATCGGGCTTTTTCGAGGTCTTCGACGGGTCGGCCCTTGCTGTGGTAGCGCCAGAGGTATTTGATGGCGTTGCCGAGGCAGAAGCTGGTGTCTGCGGTCAGTTCGATGCACTCCATGCCCGGGTGCGAGCGTGTGTAGTGGTTTGGTGAGTTGACGGGGTCGTTGGCCCATGTGGTGTGCATGCTTACCAGTCCTTTTCGAGTTCCCGGCAGTCGGGGCAGATGGATGACGTGCTGTCGGTGAGCGGTGCGCCGCAGATCGCGCAGATGGTCGGATCGTTGGCCGGTTCGGGTCGGTGGGTGGCCTTTCGGAGACGTCGGATGAGTTCGATGACGGGGTTGGGGCGGTCCGGGGTTGCTGTGTGGGCGTTCATTGCTTGTCCCTGAGTTCGATGTGTCCCCAGTCGCATGACGCTCCGCCGGAGTCGGAGAAGCATCGGACAGCCGCGCTGCCGTCGGGCAGTTCGTACCAGCGGACGTATCCGGGGTCGGGGTTGTTCACGGTGCCCTGGCCGTCGCCTTTGGGTGTTTCTCCGCATGCCGTGAGCGCGAGGATGGCGAGGATCGCCGTGAGGGTTGCGGGTATTCGTTTGCCGGTGTTCATGATTGGATGCCTTGGTGTCCGGCTCGCATGATGTCGAGGTAGGCGGTGTAGTCGTTGCGGTCTCGGCGGATGCAGTCTTCGACCCTGTGGTTGCCCGTGTGGTCTTGGTAGGGGTTGTGGCCGAGGGCCATATCGCTGAGCCGGTAGGTGCTGAGGTCGAGTTTGCGGTGGTTGGTGAGCTGGCGGAGCCAGTCGGGGTGGAGGTGGGGGCCGAGTTGGTTGGTGAGCAGGTCGATGTCGTAGTCCACGTTGGTGCCGGCTGGGTGGAGTTCGTATTCGGTGGCTTCGTTCTGCATCCATTCGTAGAGGTTGCGGGCCACGTTCGCGTATCCGAATTCGTTGGTGTCGGCGTCCATGACGGTGTCCAGGAGCCCGTTGTCGAGGTGCATGCGCAGCACCTTGGGGTCGATGTCGTAGAGGCTGAGCTTGTCGGGGCGTACCGGGCAGATGAACCGGTCGTGTTCCTCGATGCCGTCCATGCTGGTGACGATCATGCCGATCTCCAGGAGTTTCGCGTTGGTGCGGCTGATGCCGGTGGTTTCGGTGTCGATCCAGAGCAGCATGTGTGGTTTGGCTGGCGGTTTTGGCGGGTTGAGGGGTTTGCCGCTGACGGTGATGTCGTGTTGGGTGTTCATTCGTTGCCTTTCTTGATGTCGATATGGGCGGGGAGGTCTTCGGGTGGCGGGCAGGGATGGCGGGTGCCGTCCTTGTTGAGCTGCTGCCAGCCGCCTGTGCGGTAGTAGACGGGGATGGTGGCGGGGTCTTTGCCCATGTGGACGAGGTAGCCGAGCTGGTAGGCGCGCTTGGGGTGGGCGTGTACCCATCCGTGGCATCCTGTGGTGCCGCTGCCGCAGAGTTGGAGCAGGTTTTCGGGTTGGTGGAGCCGGTCGAAGGGGTGGCTTCGCGGTTCCCTGTGGTGGATGCTGTCGCCGCTCCAGTGGCTGCCGGTTTCCCGGTCGCAGATGGCGCATCGGTATCGGTCTCGCCGTTGTACGGTGCGGCGGGTTTCGTCGGTGGGTTTGGTGCTCATCTCTGGGCCTTTCGTTGGCATTCGTTGATGATTTCCTTGGCTTTTTTGTTCCGGGTCGAATGCCGGTTTTTGACGCTGGCCCAGAAGTCGGCTCTCATCGCGTCGGTGAAGGTGCCTACGGGCACGTGGTCCCGGATGTGGCCGGTGATCCACCGGTCGTCGATG
>ENA-OQHD01000346-OQHD01000346.1-human-gut-metagenome-genome-assembly--contig:-NODE-346-length-17600-cov-4.157271_pt1 | contig 17600 bp, 19 predicted proteins | sample MGYA00242560_ERZ504711 | MGnify/ENA primary metagenome ERZ504711 (study PRJEB26092, sample SAMD00036198) | human gut metagenome | host: Homo sapiens | study: EMG produced TPA metagenomics assembly of...
CTTCTCGATTTTTAGTATATCATGGTATGGAATACGAGAACAATCGGATTTTTATCTGATTCAAGCGTCTCGAATAAAACATTGGGAGGTATACAAATGAACGTTTCTGATTGTATCAAGATGCGCAGAAGCATAAGGAAAATATAAACCTGATCATATTGATCATTCTATTATTGATTCTATTATTTCTACTGCTTCCTATTCTCCGTCTTGGGAAAAACACACAGATCACTCGTTATATTGCAATTGAAGACCCTCTATTCTCAAAAAGATCGCTGATGATTATACCCCTGTTTACAATTCTAATATTATCCGTCAAATTCCTATGCTGGTTGCTGTTACTTTTATCAAAAGCAGATCCGGTTTTGAACGTGACGGATCATACAGCACGAAAAAAGGGGGACAGATGGCAGATGTTTGACGTTGGTGTTGCTTGCCAGTCTTTCTGTCTTGCTGCAAAAGAACAGGGACTTGGTACTGTAATCATGGGCATCTTTGATGAGGAAAAAAATTTACAGAACTTTTAGAGATTCCGCCAGAGAGGGAACTGGCAGCTCTGATTGCAGTCGGCTGGCCGGATGATGATCCGCAAGCACCTAAGAGAAAAGCCGTTACTGATCTACTAGAATATAAATAATGTGATTCAATCACACAAGGAGGTTACTTATGAGACATTTAATGAGCCCACTGGACTTCTCAGTGGAAGAACTGGACGAACTGTTGAAACTTGCGCAGGATATTGAGGCACATCCTGACAAATACGCACATGCCTGCGACGGAAAGAAACTTGCGACTTTATTCTATGAGCCAAGTACTCGTACACGTTTAAGCCATGAAGCCGCAATGCTGAACCTTGGAGGAAGCGTTATGGGATTCTCTTCCGCAAGCTCCAGTTCTGCTTCAAAAGGAGAAAGTGTATCTGATACAATCCGTACAATCTCCTGCTACGCAGATATCTGTGCAATGAGACACCCAAAAGAAGGTGCTCCGATGGTTGCCTGCCAGCATTCTAAAATTCCGGTGATCAACGCAGGAGACGGTGGACACCAGCACCCGACACAGACACTGACAGACCTTCTCACAATCCTTAACGTAAAAGGAAGACTTGACAACATGACAATCGGTCTGTGCGGAGACTTAAAATTCGGTCGTACTGTTCACTCACTGATCACAGCACTCGTAAGATATACAGGCATCCGTTTTGTACTGATCTCTCCAGAAGAATTAAGACTTCCGGAATACATCCGTCATGATGTACTTGACAAGATGAACATTCCTTATGAAGAAGTTGTACGTCTGGAAGAAGCAATGCCAAAACTTGATATTCTGTACATGACACGTGTTCAGAAAGAACGTTTCTTCAATGAAGAAGACTACGTACGTATGAAAGACTTCTACATTCTCGACAAAGAGAAAATGAAACTCGCTCCGGAAGATATGTATATTCTTCATCCGCTTCCGCGTGTAAATGAGATCTCTGTTGACGTTGATGACGATCCACGTGCTGCTTATTTCCGTCAGGTTCAGTACGGAGTATATGTGCGTATGGCTCTGATCCTTACACTTTTGGATATTCACGTTGACTAATATAATCATATTTCATAGTACGAAAGGGGTAACAAAATGTTAGAAAATTACATTAACTGTAGGACGTATCGCTGAAGGATTCGTTCTTGACCACATTGAGCCGGCAAAAGCATGGAGATTTATAAATACCTTCACCTGGATAAATTAGACTGCTGTGTTGCCATCATCAAAATTGCAAAAGGTAATAAAATGGGCAAAAAATGATATCATGAAGATTGAATGCCCGATCGATTTCATGGATCTTGATATTCTCGGATTCATCGATCACAACATTACTGTAAATATTATTGAAAACGGAGAGATCATCTCCAAGAAACCTCTGACTCTTCCTAAGAAGATCAAAAATTGTGATCCGCTGCAAGAACCCAAGATGTATCACATCAATCGAGCAGGGACTTGATCATGTATTTGTACTGACTGATGAAGAGAATCAGGTATACAGATGCCAGTACTGCGAGGAGAAATATAGCCGCAGATAATCCATCGTTTATCTATATCAGATGTGGGATTGACTCCCACATCTAATATAAGAGCCAGAACAGTTACCCTATGTGGTATCTGTCCTGGCTCTTATAAATTTAACACTCTTCTGCAATTTTGTAAATCAGCTTCTCTGTATCTTCCCATCCCAGACATGGATCTGTAATAGATTTTCCGTAAGTCATATGATCGCAGATCTTCTGATTTCCTTCTTCAATGTAACTCTCGATCATAACTCCCTTGACCATCTTCTTCACATCATCATTGTATCTTCTGCTGTGAAGAATTTCGCTGACAATACGAATTTGTTCTTTGAACTGCTTATTGGAGTTGGAATGGTTCGCATCAATGATCGCTGCCGGGATTTTTCAGGTCTTTCTTCGCATAAACATCTACCAGACGGACAAGATCCTCATAATGATAGTTCGGAATACAAGTTCCATATTTGTCAACACCACCACGAAGAATTACATGTGCAAGATCATTTCCTTCTGTTGTAACATCCATTCCTCTGTAAATGAAGTTATGAGAGTTCTGAGCAGCAATTACGGAGTTCATCATAACTGAAAAGTCTCCACTGGTCGGGTTCTTCATACCAACCGGAATGTCCATTCCACTGGCTGTCAGACGGTGCTGCTGGTTCTCTACCGAACGGGCACCAATTGCCTCATAAGAAAGGATATCGTCAAGATAGCTTCTGTTCTCCGGATAAAGCATCTCGTCTGCGGATGTCAGTCCTGTCTCTTTGATCGCGCGGATATGCATTCTGCGGATTGCAATGATACCCTCAAGAAGGTTTGGTGCCTGATCCGGATCCGGCTGATGGAGCATTCCCTTATATCCTTCTCCTGTTGTACGTGGTTTGTTTGTATAAATACGAGGAATAATCATCAGACGGTCTGATACCTTCTCGTTCACTTTTGCAAGACGATTCACATAGTCGCACACAGAATCTTCATTATCTGCGGAACATGGTCCCACGATAACAACAAATTTATCGGATTTTCCTTCAAAAATCTCCCGAATCTCCGCATCACGTTTCTTCTTGATCTCTGCCAGTTCTTTCGGAAGCGGGTATTCCGCCTTCAGGTTTGCAGGTAATGGTAATTCTGCATTAATTTTCATTCCCATGGTCTTAATTCCTCCGTTGTCTGTCTCTTGCAAAAGAATCTATCTCAAATAACTTCTTCCGCATTATTAATAACTAAAATACAAAAAGGAGTTTCTAAACAGAAACTCCCTCCATTGATTGAGCAAAACGATAAGCCGGGTTATGTCGTTGAACAATCATCTATCTAGGCGCCGCGTTACCGCTGCGCTCAAGCGACCCACCTTAAGCGTGACGGGCAGCCACATTGCTTATATTCGGTCTTGCTTCGGATGGGGTTTACATGTGCCCTTCCTGTTACCAGCAAGGCGGTAGTCTCTTACACTGCCTTTCCACCCTTACCTGCACAAAATGCACAGGCGGTTTATTTCTGTTGCACTGGCCTGGGAGTTACCTCCACCGGACGTTATCCGGCATCCTGCCCTATGAAGCCCGGACTTTCCTCACCTGCGGCCTTTCGGCACTTGCAGCCGCGATTGTCTGTCTTACTCAACACAGTTTTCAATTATACTAAGAAATCCCTCTGTTGTCCACTGTTTTCAAGATTTTCTTCTTGATTTTTATTAATCAGTTACTGTTCACACGATGTGCGACCAGCAACGCATCTCGCCATTTTAAATCGCCTTTGGCGATGGGGCGAGATGCATTCAAGCCAAAACATGCATCCTCCGTGTCAATCAGCGGAGTGATTGACACGGGAGTGAACAGTAACATTAATCAATCATTGTTTTCGAATTCTTACAGCCCTTCATCTACGATAAGATTTGTTCCGTCTGCTGCAGTTGTCGCAAGCTCATCGCATCTTTCATTCTGTGGATGTCCATCATGCCCCTTTACCCAGTGAAATGTCACACTGTGTTTCTGCTTTGCTTCTAACAGACGTTTCCAAAGGTCTACATTCTTCACCGGTTCATTCTTCCCGCGTTTCCATCCCTTCTTGATCCAGCCGTCTACCCAGTGCTGGTTAAACGCATTCACAACATATTGTGAATCCGAATAGACTTCTACTTCACAGGAACGGTTTAAAGCCTCCAGACCTGCAATTACAGCCATCAGCTCCATTCTGTTATTCGTTGTCTTCTCATATCCCTGGGACAATTCCTTCTTATGAAGTTGTCCCTTCGTGTCAACATACTCAAGAACTGTTCCATATCCGCCCGGTCCGTCCGGGTTTCCGCGCGCTGCACCATCTGTATATAGTTTTTACCAGCATTTTCAATCTCTCCTGTTATTCCATCCTTCTGTTTTTATCTTAATGAAAAAGTATCTACCACCTGTACCACTTCTGGAAGTATATATTCCAGATCTTCCTTTGCCATCTTGGCACTCTCCGGCAGATTGATCATCAATGTCTTCTTTCTGATTCCAGCCTCTGAACGATCCAGAATCACTTTCTTTGTATGACGAAGATTATAAGCCCTGAGTGCTTCCGGAATACCTGGAAGCAGACGGTCTGCTGTCTCCCTCACAGCATCCGGCGCACAATGCTTCTCCAGGAATCCAACTGCTCCGGTTGTCAGAACCAGTTCAACCATTCCCGCATCTGCCAGCTTACAGAGCACTGTTTTCAACATTTCTTTATCCTCTGGAAATGCTTTTGCTGCCCGGACTTCAATCCCAACCTGCTCCAGCATTCTTTTGAGTGATGCTGCCGCTGCCACATCTGCTTTTGCTTTATATGCCCCTGTATCTAATGATAAAATAACCGCTCTCATCTTCTGTCTGCCCCTTTCTTAATTCTACTATGATCTCCACTCGTACTTTCTCATTATACAGAACAATAAACTTTTGTGCAACTAGAACAAAGAATGTGCCGAGGCACATTCTTGCGCCTGCGCCGCCTACATTATACGCCGCAGTGCGCATCCTAAGCGGAGCGTTTTCAATAAAAAGCAAAAAGGATGTCCTGACAAGATCTTTCTTCCGGAGGGCTAATCCTTATTATTGATCTGTTAAAACATCTTTTCTTAACTAGAAATTGAATGAGTATATGTATGACTTTCTCTTACAGGTTTGCTTTGAAGAACTCTTCCATCTTAGCTGCTGCAGCTTCTTCGTTCTCACCTTTCAACTGTTACTTCAACTTCCATGCCTTTTTTGATACCCATAGCCATGATAGCCATCAGTCTTGTAGCGTCAGCTGTTTTTCCGTTTCCAGCGATTGTAACCTTAACTCCCTCAAGAGCTTTTGCTTCTTTTGCAAGCATTCCTGCCGGTCTTGCGTGGATTCCTTCGTTGTCCTGTACTACATAAGTAAATTTTGCCATGATACATTCTCCTATCTTTAATTTATTTTATTTATCACCTATTTGTCCAGACAGGTCTGGAAATGCCTGCTCCAGTACAGCCTTCGCATCCATTGCTCCGAAATGCTCCGGATCAATCCTGTCTATGCGGATGCCTTTGGACTCATACTGTTCTTTCAGGCTTTCGAACCGATGTCCCAGCTGCGGACCAAGCAGCAGAACATCTGTCTGACCTGTGTAACCCTGAAATGCACGTTCCGACATCGCTGTGACTGCAATCTCAAGATTCTCATTCCGAATCAGCCGTTTCATCTTATTCACTAAGAGGCTCGTTGAAATACCTGCCATACAGATCAATGTTAGATGTCTCATCGTCATTTCCTTTCCTGTCCCTCGACTGACCTTAATTTAACATATATTTTTAAAAAACTCCAATCGAAAAAATGACCACAATGAATGTGGTCACTTTTGAGTTACTGTTCACTCCCGTCAGGAAAAGTAAATACATTTTACTCTTCTGCTCTGCGCAATAACTGGATCAACCTGTCATAATCCGGATGACGAATCAGATTCTGCACATCTGCCGGACGAAGGATCAGATCTGTCGTTGCCTCATAGAACTGCTGCAGATTCTCATCCTCTTCCCTTCCGATCGCCGTCAAAAATACGACCTGCACCTTCTGCCGGAACCAGAATATCGGTTCTTTCAGAACTGCCACTGCAACAAAAGCACGCTCCTGGAAGGCACGCTCCGGGTGTGGAAGTGCCACCAGATTACCATAATCTGTTGGTGTAAGTTCCTCTCTCTTCAAAACAGATGCAGTGAATGTCTCCGGAAGTCCCTTCTCCTGCTCAACCTTCCGGCACAGGTTCTTCAGAACCTCATCCTTCGTCTTTCCTTCCACATCCGTAAAAAACTAATTCCTTCTTAAAATATTTCTGCAGAAAATCCTTACTCTCTCTTACAAAAAGCTTTCTCACCCTGTCAATGTCATTGTCCTGCAGAAAGGAACCAATCTCCAAAATCGGTACCGGTACATAAGAAGAGATATGTACCGTTGTAAATACATAATCCACTTTTTCAAACGGAAAGTTCTCCAATTCATAAAGATTACATACATAAATCTTTTCAATATACTCTTTAAATTCTCTGCTGTACTTATATCTGAGAATTTCTGAACTCGTCTTCCCAGATGCACATACGATCAGAATCGAAAACTTCTTCTGTTCATTCTCCTGCTGCTCCAAAGCCAGTTCAAGAACCTCTGCGAGTCCGGCAATCTCATCTTCTGAAATCGACTGCTGAAAGTATTCTCCCAGTGCAATTGCCGCCTGGGACGCCATCGTATAAGAAAGCACATAATTCTTACGGATCTCTTCCAGCATCGGGTTTCGCAGGATCATATGATATTTCATACGAAGGACAAACGGAACCATATGTCGGTTCAGCTCCATACGCAGATGAAAATCATTCCTGAAATCAACATGGAATTCCCTGTAGATCATCTCCAGCATCTCAGTAATAAGACGGTCGATCTCGCTTTGCATCACGAAATTTTCCTGTTCTGTCTCACTGTCGATATAAACCTTCCCCACAAGCTGCAGTGTCAGATAATTCTTCTCATCCTGAGAAAAATGAATCTGATAATGCGTGCCCAACCAGCTCTTGTCAGTTCTTCCACAAACTGCTTCTCTTTTCTTCCAAGCATATCCGCTGCCTGCGATTCAATCTATATTCTCCTGACGTATCCTTCGCATTGCCACATAAATATGTTCCACAAAGTCATTGTAAGCAATCTCAGAAAGTTCGATTTCATATTTCTTCAGACACTGATAGACCATTTTTCCCCAGTGTCTCGATCTCATCCGTCTGATGCCGTCTTCCGATTCCTTCCAGACTATCCTGCTTTACAAAGACATCCACCATACACTGACGCAGATTAAATTCACTGCCTTCCACACGGATACCATATCCCGGTTTCTTATGAACTGTAATACCATACTTCTGATAAGTTTCCTCAACCTGCAGGAGTGTATTCGTCAGCGTCCCCTTAGAAATATAAAGGAAATCACACAACTCCTCTGACTTGATATATTCCGTTCTGTTCAGAAGATATGCAAGGAGAAAATGTACTCTCTCCTGATTATTCGACGGAATCACCGGATCTTCATTCTCCTTCGGATTCAGCAGTCCTTCGATACCTTCCGGCTGTCTTGGATCCAAATAATATCCGTACCTGGACTTTGATAAAATCTGGATCCCATTCTTCTCAAGCTCCGGATTCAGTTCCTTAATCCTGACTCTTACTGTCTTCACGCCAATTCCAAGCTGACCGGCCAGTTCACTCGCAGTCACATGTTCTGTTTTACACAATAATTCAAGAATCTTTCTCTGTTGGTGATTCAGCAACACTGAATTCCTCGCTTTCTTTTGCATATTTTACTTACTGTTTATCTTATCATATTTTCCTGTAAAAAAAAATGCTCACGATCACTATATAATAATGCAGACCAGACCACCATTGCTGTCGTTTACGATCTTCTGCATAGAATCCTGCAGTTTTACCTGACTTTCTTCGTTGATCAGCGTAATCTTATTACGCATACCATCCATCACAAGATCTTCAATTGATTTGCCGAAAATATTTGTTCCCCAGACGCCTTGTGGACCTTCGCTCTCATTTTTTTATATATGCAACAAGGTCTTCTGCCTGTTTCTCACTTCCCACGATCGGTGCGATCTCTGTTTCTATATTCGCACGAATCATATGGATCGATGGCGCCTCAGAACGGATCTTTACTCCATATCTGCTTCCCTGCTTGATGATTACCGGCTCATCCAGATGAATCTCTTCTTTCTTCGGGCTGACTACTCCGTAGCCTTTCATCTTCACATCCGCAAATGCATCCTTGATCTGACTGAATTCTTCTTTTATAGAAGAAAGCTCTTTCATCAGAGAAATCAATTCATACTCACTGCGGATCTGAGTTCCTGTCAACTCACTCAACACTTCATAATAATACTTCTGGCAGAAAGAAATCCGCAAGATAACCTTGCCTGTGTCCATCTCTACCTGATCCAACAGGATCTGGTCTATGTATGGACTTTCTGTCTTCCAGTCTTTTCCGGAGACGCTTCGCAGATCCGACATCTGAGCCATAATTTTCTTCACATTCTCAATCAGATCTTTTTTGATTCTGTGATCGCATGACAACATTTCCACCCATTTCGGAATATAAAATTCTATTTCTGTGACAGGAAATTCATACAGTACCTGGCGCATCATTTCATAAATGTCGTCTTCCTTGAGCTGTTCACAATTCACCGGATAAACAGGTGCTGCATATTTCTCCTCAAGAGCTGATTTCAGACGTTCTGTCTCTTTCGAATACGGTTTCTGGCAATTTAATAAAATAAGAAATGGCTTCCCAATCTGTCGAAGTTCTTTCACTGTCCGCTCTTCTGCTGCCACATAGTTTTCTCTTGGCAGATCTGTCACACTTCCATCTGTAGTCACAACAAATCCAATCGTCGCATGATCATGTATCACCTTTTGTGTTCCGATCTCGGCTGCCTTTGTAAATGGTATCTCATAGTCATACCATGGCGTCTTCACCTGACGTTCCTGCCCATTCTCGGTATGGCCATTCGCCCCATCCACCATGAACCCAACACAGTCTGCCAGCCGGATCTTCACCTCTATGTCATCTGAAAGCTTTACATCCGCTGCTTCTTTTGGAACAAACTTCGGCTCTGTTGTCATGATCGTAGTTCCCGATGCTGCCTGAGGAAGTTCATCTTGTGTCCGCTGCTTTACATGCTCTTCCTTAAGATTCGGCAAAATCAAAAGCTCCGCAAAACGCCTGATGAACGTTGACTTGCCTGTCCGAACCGGCCCCACAACTCCGATGTAGATTTCTCCGTTTGTCCTTGCTTTCATATCCTTGTATACCTGAAATGAATCCATAAAAATTACCCCCTTGTTCTGCTGATACCAATGTATGCAGCCAGACAAAGGGGTATGACTTTTAATTTTATATTCGTTTCGTTCTCTTATTCTTCCCAGAGAAGAGAAGAGTTCTCAATCTTAGACTCGCGAAGCATCAGGTCATCTACTGCCTGTTTTGGATCCTTTCCTTCAAAAAGAACCTTGTTGATCTCATCTACGATCGGCATTGGCACTTCATATTTCTGTGCAAGCTTTGTAGCTGCTTTCGCAGAATAGACACCTTCAACAACCATGTTTACTTCCTTCATAGCCTCTTCCATAGACTTGCCCTGTCCCATCAAGTAACCGGCTTTACGATTACGGCTATGAACACTGGCACAAGTAACGATCAGATCACCGATTCCGGTAAGTCCACAAAAGCTCTCGAACTTGCCGCCCATCTTCACGCCAAGTCTTGCGATCTCAACAATACCACGTGTGATCAGAGCAGCCTTTGTATTATCTCCATAGCCGAGACCATCTGCAATTCCTGCCGCAAGTGCGATGACATTCTTAAGAGAACCTCCAAGCTCGATTCCAAGCATGTCAGGACTTGTATACACACGGAATACTTTACTGTTAAATGCAGACTGCAAGTACTCTGCTGTCTTTTTTGTCTTTGCACCGATCACGCAGGATGTTGGAAGCTTTCTTCCTACTTCTTCTGCATGTGTCGGTCCACTGAGCACTGCTACGTCCGCCTGCGGAATCTCCTGGCTGATCTGCTGAGACAGCGTCATCAGTGTATCTTCCTCGATTCCCTTCGCTACATCAACGATCATCTGCCCATCAACAACATACGGCTTCATCTTTGCCGCTGTACTCCTTGTAAAGATAGAAGGAACTGCAAGAACTAAGAAATCTTTTCCTTTAATAGCCTCTTCCATCTCATTTGTGATCATAATCTCTTCTGAAATATGGACACCCGGAAGTTTTGATACATGCTCCCGCTTCTCACTCAACATCTCCACTTCTTTCGGATCGATCGACCAGACAGTTACATCATGTCCATTATCATGAAGAAGGATTGCCAGAGCTGTTCCCCAGCTTCCTGCCCCAAGAACTCCTACTTTTGCCATATCATCTCTCCTTTTCTTCGCTTCTTTTATTTCTTTGAACCGAATTTATTCTCTGTTCCATTCAACAGACGTTTAATATTGGCGCGGTGTCTGTACCATGCAAGTGCTGTAAGTAAGAACGTGATCACACATAACTCATATACCGCACCCTTCGCCATATCAAACCATCCAAGCTGTCCGAAGATCACCATCTGGATAAAAAACACTGCATAAGCAAGCAATGAACCAAGGGAAACATATCTTGTCACAAGCACCGGCACAAGAAAGAATGCCAGTGTGACAAAAAACAGGATGGAACTGTACGGCAGATGCCAGAAACAGTTGCTTACCACAAGTGCTGCCATAACAGCGATTCCCTTCCCACCTTTAAAATTCATATAAAATGGGAAGTTATGTCCCAAAGTTACTCCTGCTCCTGCATACATCATCAGAAGCGGAAGAATATTACTTCCATGGTATATCGCACGGACAATGAGAACTGCTGCAAAACACTTCAATACATCTCCCGCGAAAGTCATAAGTCCTGCTTTCAATCCCATAACACGCAACGCATTCGTTGAACCGGAATTTCCGCTTCCTGCTTTTCTTATATCAATATGATGCATCTTTCCGACCAGATAACCGCTCTGCAGAAGTCCGCAGGCATATCCAATCACCAGACAGATAATACGTTCCATTCTACTGATCCTTTTCCTTTCTCTCACGGATGAAGAACTTCAGTGAAGTTCCTCTGAAGCCAAATGCCTCTCGGATCTTATTCTCAAGATATCTTGTATAGGAGAAATGCATCAGCTCCTTGTCATTTACAAAGATAACAAATGTCGGTGGCTTAACAGCAACCTGTGTAATATAATAGAGTTTTAATCTCTTACCTTTATCTGACGGTGGCTGCTGCATAGCAACTGCCTCTGTCATGATCTCGTTGAGAACTCCTGTCGCAATACGAAGTGTCTGGTTCTCAATGACCATATCGATCATATCATACAGTTTCGGAAGTCTCTGTCCTGTCAGTGCAGATACATACATGATCTCTGCATATGGCATATAAGAAAGTACCTGACGGATCTTTCCTTCGTATTCTTTCATTGTCTTATCATTCTTCTCAATGGCATCCCATTTATTAACGACAATGATAACTCCCTTTCCTCTTTCATGAGCGATTCCGGCAATCTTCGCATCCTGTTCTGTGACACCTTCTGTCGCATCGATCACCATAAGGACAACATCGGCACGCTCTACTGCACTTACAGTACGGATGATACTATAACGCTCCAGTTCTTCCTTGATCTTATTCTTTCTACGAAGACCTGCTGTGTCGATAAAAATGTATTCCTTTCCGTCATGCACGATCTCTGTATCAATCGCATCTCTTGTTGTACCTGCGATATTAGATACAATTACGCGATTCTCACCAAGCAGACGGTTTACGATAGAGGATTTACCAACATTTGGTTTACCTACGATTGCAATACGCGGACGGTCATCATCCTCTTCTGATGGATCCCACTCCGGGAAATGTGCTATAACCGCATCAAGCATATCTCCAAGACCAAGTCTGGATGCTGCTGAGATTGGCACCGGATCTCCGATTCCGAGATTGTAGAATTCATAGACATCAGCCATATATTTATCAAAATTGTCAACCTTATTTACAACAAGGACAACCGGCTTACCGGAGCGGCGAAGCATATCCGCAACCTTAGAATCTGAATCCACAAGTCCCTGCTTTACATCTGTGATAAAGATAATAACATCTGCTGTGTCAATGGCGATCTGAGCCTGCTCTCTCATCTGGGAGAGAATGATATCACTGCTGTCCGGCTCAATACCACCTGTGTCGATCAGTGTGAAGTCTCTGTCAAGCCAGTCAACATCCGCATAAATTCTGTCTCTTGTAACACCCGGTGTATCCTTAACGATGGAGATCATCTCTCCTGCCAGGACATTGAAGAGTGTTGATTTACCCACATTCGGGCGCCCTACAATGGCAACTACTGGTTTACTCATTCTATTCTTACCTTCCTGTTTTCTCTTATTTTTTCTTAAATAGTTTCTCTTAAGCCGTAGTGATCCTACGGTCTTTCATCTGATTCTCATCTATATCTGTGGGATTCGGACCTGCGACACCTAAAATAGCATCGATCAGATCCTGTCCGCTTGATTTTACAATATCTATAGGAACTTGTAAAGTATCTGATACTTCTTTCAATGTAAAGTCATCAAGGAAAATGTCCTCGTCCATCTTCAGCATATTGCATGGGATCAGAAGCCTGCTTCCAAGCGGCTGATCTTTTAACTGCTTCATCAGATCCTGTCCTGTGATCAGACCAGAGACTGTGATACGCTCTCCGAAGAAATCATTCCGGATACAATATGTGTGAACCTTAAGTCCCTCATACTTCTCCTCCATCTTCTTCGCCATACGCTCAAGATACGGATATGCAAGCTTTGCTGTTGCAAGGGAAATCTCTTCCTGATGTTCTCCGCTTTCCAGCTTCGCATAACCTTCTTCAAACTCATTAAATAAAAGACGAAGCATGCCGACTCCATTCTCCAGCTGAAGATATCCGTCATAACGTTCCTCTTCCGGAACTTCTTCCTCTGCCAGCAGATACCACTCATCTCCTGCATGAATAAAATGGATCCCGTATTCTGCGTAGACTTTCTTCTGCCACTTCTCAATCGTGCGAATGACTTCCTTCGCCTCTTCCTTTGTAAATGGCTCTAATGGATACAATCCATCTCGATACTTGGAAAGTCCAACCGGCACAACCGACACACTGCGTAAAAGCGGCAGATACTGCGTCAGGTCACGAATACTCCGTTCCAGCTCTTCCCCGTCATTCACTCCACGGCAAAGAACAATCTGTCCGTTCATCTCAATGCCGCCCTGATACAGAATATCAACTTTCTTCAAAGCCTCCCCTGCAAAACGGTTATGAAGCATCTTACAACGAAGCTCCGGATTCGTCGTCTGGAACGAAATATTGATCGGTTCCAGTCTATAACGGACAATACGATTCATATCCTTCTCACTCATATTTGTCAGTGTGACATAGTTCCCCTGAAGGAATGACAGTCTGGAATCATCATCCTTAAAATACAGCGTATCACGCATCCCCGGCGGCATCTGATCGATAAAGCAGAAAATACATTTATTATGGCAGGAATGATACTCATCCATCAGTCCCTTACCGAAATCAATTCCCAGATCCTCATCAACATCTTTTTCAATTTCAAGCTCCCATTCTTCCCCGTTCGCTTTTCGGATCACAACAAGCAGCTCCTCAGATTCCACATAAAACTGATAGTCAAAAATTATCCTCGATCACCTGACCGTCAATCTCCAGCAGAATATCTCCCGGTTCAATCCCCAGCTCTTCCGCAATACTTCCCGGCCGCACACTTTCTATAATGTGTTCGTGCTTTTTCTTCATCTATAAAAATAAACTCCTTTATTCAATTCCATAAAAATCCTTCTGTTAATTTCTTTGCAGCAAAAAATTCCCCGATATTATAGAAGAAAGACTTTCATGATTCTTAATTTTACACCATATCTTATAATATCACAATTTCCCAGACGAATAAAGCATTGTTTTTTTCGCAACATTTTTTCAATAATCTTGCATTTTTGTTCCATTTTCACTTGACGTATCAAATAATCGTGCTATAATTTAACACATGACATCATACAGTTTATGCGCTTTAAAGCGTAACGGTTTAAAGTGTGGATTGTATAAATCGAAAAAGGGAGGACACAATCATGAAATCTAAGAAAATTTTAGCAGTACTTATGGCTGCCGGAATGACACTTTCACTTGCAGCATGCGGAAGTTCATCCGACTCTACAGATAAGAGCGCAGACAACGGATCCGATTCGGGAAAGACTTATAAGATCGGTATCTTACAGCAGTTAGAGCATGCTGCTCTTGACGAAGCAACAAAAGGATTTGAAGATGCCTGTACAGAAAAGTTCGGAGAAGGCAATGTCAAATTCGACCTTCAGAACGGCCAGGGCGAGCAGGCTAACTGTGCTACAATCGCAAATAACTTCGTAGCGGATAATGTGGATCTGATTCTTGCAAATGCAACAACAGCACTCCAGTGTGCAAGCGCAGCAACAAGTGATATCCCGATTCTCGGAACATCTGTTACAGACTACGCTACAGCACTTGATATCTCTGACTGGACAGGAACAACAGGAATGAACATTTCCGGAACAAGCGATCTTGCACCGATTGATGAGCAGGAGGCAATGCTCAAAGAACTCATTCCTGATGCTAAAACAGTCGGACTTCTCTACTGCTCCGCTGAACCGAACTCAGCATATCAGGCAAAGCTTTTCGCTGAAGCATTAGAGAAAGATGGAATCGCATACAAAGAGTACACAGCTGCTGATTCTAATGAGATTCAGTCTGTTGTAACAAATGCAGTTTCCGAATGTGATGCACTTTACATTCCTACAGATAACACAATGGCTTCAAACACAGAAATCATCAATAACATCTGTCTGCCGGCTAAGGTTCCTGTAATCGCCGGTGAGCAGGGAATCTGTAAAGGATGCGGTATTGCAACACTTTCTATCAGCTACTACGATATCGGATACAAAGCCGGTGAGATGGCTTACGACATCCTTGTGAACGGTGCTGACATTACTACAATGAAGATTGAAAGTGCCCCGAATGTAACAAAGATGTACAATCCTACCATCTGTGAGGAACTTGGAATTACTATTCCAGACGGATATGAAGCAATCGAAGAATAAGATTCTTCCATTCAACCGGAACATATTAATCAGAAGATATTAAACAGAACATACTTTTTCTCAAGAGCGGGCTTCATCCAGATGAATGGTCGCTCTTGATTCTAGTTACTGTTCACTCCGTTCACAGCAACTTGGTCAAAATTCATTCCAAATCACCTTCGGTGATGGAATTTTGCCCCGTATGTCTCGGGATTTTGCCATATTCATGGCAAAACACCTCGCGGGATATTACCTGTGAACAGTAACCTTAATTATACTTATCTATTTATATGAAACAATAAAAATTAGAAAGATTAGAGGGATAAATCATGGCAGCATATTTCGCAGCCCTTGATCCAATGACTCTGGTACGTGCTCTCCCGGGCAACGTGGCCCAGGGCATTATCTGGGGAATTATGGCACTCGGTGTTTACATTACATTTCGTATACTTGACTTTGCGGATCTGACCGTAGACGGTTCACTTGCAACCGGCGGTGCAGTCGCAGTTATGCTCATCCGCGCAGGTGTGAATCCTGCACTTGCACTTGTCTTTGCATTTCTTGCAGGTATGGCAGCAGGATTCGTAACAGGAGTCTTACATACATTTTTCGGAATTCCTGGAATTCTGGCAAGTATCCTGACACAGATCGGACTTTACTCCGTAAACCTTGGCATTATGGGAAAATCCAACCAGGCGGTCAATGTCATGCAGTACAAACTGGTTGCTTCTCTTCGTTATGTAACCGGAGAAGGCAACTGGATCTTCTTCCTGAAATTAATCTTTGCGGCACTGATCCTGATCGCACTCTGCTACTGGTTCTTCGGAACAGAACTCGGTGCATCCATCCGTGCGACAGGATGTAACGAACAGATGGCTCGTGCTCAGGGCATCAACACAGGATTCAACAAAGTTCTTGCACTTATGATCTCCAACGGTCTTGTAGGACTTTGCGGTGGAATTTACGCACAGTACCAGGGCGCAGCTGATGTCAATATGGGACGTGGCGCGATCGTTATCGGACTTGCAGCCGTCATCATCAGCGAAGTGATTTTCGGAAAACTTCTGTGCACACAGAAAAGCAGCTTTTGCCTTCACACTCGGTGCAGTCTTCATCGGAGCAATCCTTTACTACCTTGTAATCGCATTAGTACTCTGGCTGAAGATGCCATCTGATTATATGAAACTGTTCTCAGCTGTAGTTGTTGCATGCTTCCTCGCAGTTCCTTATATGAAAGATACTTACTTCAAGAAAGGACGGGCAAAATAATGGGATACATGTTAGAAATCAAAGATATTTATAAGACATTTAACGCCGGTACAATCAATGAAAAACGTGCCCTCAACGGAGTTAACCTCAACTTAAACCCGGAGATTTCGTTACGATCATCGGTGGAAACGGAGCAGGAAAATCAACAACACTGAATGCGATTGCAGGTGTATGGGGAATCGATAAAGGAAATATCATCATCGATGGTACTGACATCACAAAACTTTCCGAACATAAACGTGCGCTCTTCCTCGGTCGTGTGTTCCAGGATCCTATGACAGGAACCGCAGCAACAATGTCTATTGAAGAAAATATGGCCATTGCCGCACGCCGTGGTCAGAAAAGAGGCCTTGGCTGGGGCGTTACAAAGAAAGAACGTGAACACTATAGAGAAGCATTGAAAGAACTTGACCTTGGACTTGAAGATCGCTTAAGCAGTAAGGTCGGTCTTCTCTCCGGCGGACAGCGTCAGGCAATCACACTTCTGATGGCTTCACTCAAAAAGCCAAAGCTTCTGCTCCTTGATGAGCACACAGCCGCTCTTGATCCAAAGACTGCTGCAAAAGTACTTGCACTCTCTGACAAGATCATCAGCGAAAATAACCTTACAGCCATGATGGTAACACATAACATGAAGGATGCCATCGCACACGGCAACCGCCTGATTATGATGCATGAAGGAAGAGTCATCTACGATGTATCCGGAGAGGAAAAGAAAAACCCTCAAAGTATCTGACCTTCTTGCAAAATTCGAAGAAGTCAGCGGCGGAGAATTCGCAAATGACCGTATGATGTTAAGTTAATCATCTGCATTATAATTATGCCATCTTCATAATAAACTTTTTATAACCATAAAAGGAAAGACGATAGGTTCAAATATGAGCTTATCGTCTTTTCTTAAATAATCTTTAGTTTGTCTGTTATAAATCAAATTCTTCCAGCAACTTTTTCTGATATTCCTTGTCAGCTGCTGCTTTCACGATATCATCTGTAATTGCTCTATCATCGTATTTAATTTTACTTTCATATCAAGTATATATTCCAAACAAACAAGTGTTTCTAAAAAATCATCCTGGTAATAAATATCCCAGGATATCA
>ENA-OQHD01000347-OQHD01000347.1-human-gut-metagenome-genome-assembly--contig:-NODE-347-length-17595-cov-2.710900_pt1 | contig 17595 bp, 26 predicted proteins | sample MGYA00242560_ERZ504711 | MGnify/ENA primary metagenome ERZ504711 (study PRJEB26092, sample SAMD00036198) | human gut metagenome | host: Homo sapiens | study: EMG produced TPA metagenomics assembly of...
CCGGTTACATCTGCCTGTACCAGTTCTTCTACGATCTCTTTGCCCTGTCTGTAACTGACTGCGGAACACCTGCTAAGCCTTGCAACCTGGATTCCGTAACTTTTATCCGCACCGTCCCTTGACTAATCTTACGCAGGAAGATGATATCGTCACCTTTTTCCTTTACGGCAATACAGTAATTGTTAACATTTTCAATTTTTCCTTCCAGTTCAGTCAGCTCATGATAATGTGTTGCAAATAAAGTTTTTGCTCCTAACAATTTGCTGTTACTGATATATTCAATCACTGCCCAGGCAATACTCAAACCGTCAAAGGTACTGGTACCGCGACCAATCTCATCAAGGATCAGAAGGCTCTTATTCGTCGCATTTCGGAGAATATTGGCCACTTCTGTCATCTCCACCATGAAGGTACTCTGTCCGCTTGCAAGGTCATCTGAAGCACCTACACGGGTAAAGATACGGTCAACCACACCGATATTTGCCGAAGAAGCAGGGACAAACGAACCGATCTGTGCCATCAGGACAATCAGGGCTGTCTGTCTCATGTATGTTGATTTACCGGCCATATTCGGACCCGTAATAATGGAAATCCGTTCCTTTTTGTCATTCAGATATGTATCGTTACAGATGAACATGTCATTGGAGATCATCTTTTCGACTACCGGATGACGGCCGTCTTTGATATCAATGAGTCCTTTGTCATTCATCTTTGGTCTGACATAATTATTTTGTTCTGCAACCAGTGCAAGAGAGGCAAATGCGTCTAATTTTGCAATGGCTTTAGCCGTCTTCTGGATGCGGACAACTTCTTTTCCGATAGTATCTCTGACCTCGGAATAAAGCTGGTATTCAAGAGCATACAACTTATCTTCTGCACCAAGAATCGTATCTTCCAGCTCTTTTAATTCCGGTATGATATAGCGCTCTGCATTGGCAAGCGTCTGTTTTCTTGTGTAATAATCCGGCACCAGATTTTTGAATGAATTGGTAACTTCCAGATAATAGCCGAATACTTTGTTATATTTAATACGCAGGTTCTTGATACCGGTCTTTTCACGTTCTTCTGTTTCCAGCTTTGCCAGCCAGTCTTTCCCGTCAGATTTGGCGTTGCGGAGTTTGTCCACTTCTGCATTGTAACCGTCTTTGATAATGCCGCCTTCTTTCATGGCGATCGGCGGATCTTCTTTGATGGAATCACTGACCAGCTTGCACAGATCTCCGAGCGTATCCAGTTCTTCATTCAATTCCTTTAAAGAGGTGTCTGCATATCATTCAAGATATATTTTATATGCGGAAGCATTGCAAGAGAACTTTGGAATGCGATCAGATCTCTTGGATTCGCAGACTGATATGTGATCCTGCACACAAGCCGTTCCAGATCATAGACCGGTGAAAGGTATTCACGGATCTCCTCTCGGGAAAATTGCAATTTTTTCACTAATTCATCTACAGTCATCCAGTCGCTTTTTCAATAGCGCTCTTGTCAATCAACGGCTGTTCAATATATTTGCGCAGAGTTCTTGCACCCATAGCAGTCTTCGTCTTATCCAGCACCCACAGAAGGGAACCTCTTTTCTGTTTGTCACGCAGTGTTTCACACAGCTCCAGATTTCGTCTGGTTGAGCTGTCCAAAAGCATATAATTTTCCGGAAGCATAGATTGTCAGGTGGGAAATGTGTGATAAATCTCGATTTTTGTGTCTCCACCAAATACTGCATGAGTGCACCGGCTGCAATTACACCGCAGTCATAATCGGTAAGTCCCAGTCCTTCAATCGTACCGGCATGGAAATGTTCTTTCAAAACACGTTCACAGACTGCATCGTCGAAATACCATGAATCCAGAGAATATACGGTAATTCCAAGCTTTCTTTAACTAATTCAAAATCCATACCGCTCATATAAAAGGCTTCATTACAGATCAGCTCTGACGGCATGAACTTATAGATCTCGTCAAACAATTTCTCAGAATTTTCAATCTCGGTTACCATGTACTCGCCGGTTGATATATCGGCGACAGATACGCCGTAATGATCCGATGCGTAAGCGATACACATGATATAATTATTCTTTGTTTCATCCAGTGCCTGCGTGTCCAGGTTGGTTCCGGGGGTTACGATTCTTACAACATCCCTTTTTACAATTCCTTTTGCAGCAGCTGGATCTTCCAACTGTTCACAGATGGCCACTTTATAACCTTTGGATACCAGTCTGTTCAGATATCCGTCCACTGCATGATATGGGACACCGCACATTGGTGCGCGTTCTTTCAGTCCGCAGTTCTTTCCGGTTAATGTAATCTCCAGTTCTTTGGATGCAGTCAACGCATCGTCAAAGAACATTTCATAAAAGTCTCCCAATCTATAAAGAGGATGCAGTCTGGATATTCTTTTTTCGTCTGCATATATTGCTGCATCATTGGTGTTAATTCTGCCACTTTTTTTCACTCCTCTGATCATTTTAAATTTTGACATTTCATTATAGCATTTATATTTTGAATTTAAAATGGATAGATTTTTTGCACAAACTGAGGCTTTTCTTCATCATACAGAAGATAAAGAATATTGGCGCTCAGATAGATCCCTGCTGCGCAGAGACATGTAAATAGCATGGTGTACGGCAGACATATCTGACCAAACAACTGAAATGGCATACAGCTGTAATCCCATACATGAAGTGCAAACCATTTATTTACGATAATACCTGTAATGAATTCTGCTGCTGTTACAAAGATGCTGCAGCGGAATACCTGCAGAAGAAAATCATCCTGCCAGTGTACCTGCTGTCCCTGATAGGAGAAAAATCATCATACAGATCCCGCCCAGCACGAACATGGACCAGTGGGAAAAACCCACGGAAAAGAATTTCCAGCGTATAATAGATCCAGCCACCGATCCCCCAACAAAAATTAAATACTCACTGATTTTTTTCCGATACAAAAAGCGCCCTCACTATCTTGTTGATATTACATAGTTTGAGCGTTTTCATGGTTAATTATAATACATTTATTCTGCCAGTTCTCCCAGATAATAGAAAACCTTTGCATTCCGTCAGTCTGACATCGGCAAGCCGTCCGATCATTCCCTTATCACCTTTGATGTGTACCAGCAGATTATTACTTAAACGTCCTGTTACCATGGATGGGTCGTGTTCACTTACCGATTCGATCAGAGCGGTCTGAATGGTTCCTTCATGTACAGCGCATACTTCTGCCGCAATCGTATGTACTTCTTTCAGCAGTCGGTCAAAACGGTTTTTGACCACATCTTCCGGTACCTGGTCTTCCATCACGGCGGCAGGTGTTCCGGTACGTTTTGAATAGATGAAAGTGAATACGCTGTCATAACGCACTTTTCTTACAATATCCATAGTTTCTTCGAAGTCTTCTTCTGTCTCTCCCGGGAAACCAACGATGATATCAGTTGTAAGAGACACATCCGGAACATTCTTGCGGATTTTTTCTACCAGTTCCAGATACTGCTCTTTTGTATAATGACGATTCATCTTCTTTAAGATCCTGCTGCTTCCGGACTGTACCGGCAGATGCAGGTGTTTGCAGATCTTTTTGGATCTTCCCATAACTTCAATGAGTTCATCAGATAAATCCTTTGGATGAGACGTCATAAAACGGATACGCTCCAATCCTTCGATCTGCTCGATCTTCTCCAAAAGCCGGGCAAACGTAATCGGATTTTCCAGATTCTTTCCGTATGAATTGACGTTCTGACCAAGCAGCATGACTTCAACCACACCATCTGCAACCAGCTGGCGGATTTCCGATATGATTGCCTCCGGGTCACGGCTTCTTTCTCTTCCACGTACATATGGGACGATACAGTAACTGCAGAAATTATTGCATCCGAACATGATATTTACTCCGGATTTAAAGGAATATTTGCGGTCATTCGGAAGGTTTTCAACAATCTTGTCGGTATCTTTCCAGATATCGATCACCATACGTTGTGATTCAAACCGTGTCACGATCAGTTCGGCAAATTTGAAAATATTATGTGTTCCGAAGATAATATCCACATAGCGGTAACTTGTTTTCAGCTTTTCTACAACCTCCGGTTCCTGCATCATACAGCCGCAGAGACCGATCATCATATGCGGATTTTTCTTCTTTCTTGGTTTTAACTGTCCGAGACGTCCGTAGACACGCATGTTGGCGTTCTCTCTTACCGTACAGGTGTTGAAAATGATAAAGTCAGCCTCATCTTCAGGCGCTTCTACATAACCGATCTTTTCCAGGATTCCACAGAGTTTTTCGGAATCACGGGCGTTCATCTGACAACCGAATGTTGTGACACAGAATGTCAGCGGACGTCCCAGTTCTTCGGATTCGCGCTGTACATAAGCTTTTGCTTTTTCGATAAAATAATACTGACGGGCAGTATCATCCGCAGGCGGTTCTTTTGTAATATCTATATCGTAATTCATAGTATTAAGCATTCTCTTTGCTCCTTTGTATTATTCATTATTAGTCTTTCACAGAAAGTGAAGACAACAGCTTTTTGCAGAATGTATGGCAATCTAGACAAATTGCTGTATGTCTGAATCATATGCATAATCAATCAACTTCAAAGCACTTATAATTTCTTCTTTATTGACATTCATATCGTCACATAAAGCATCCAGGCTGTGATAATAGTCTCTTAGTTTTGTATTGACCACACTAAGTAACAGCATGGGATCTCTAGGTAATCCGTTTGCCATTCTGGCTCACTCCTTTAAGTATTATATTTTTTCCATATCTTAATCAGAAATTACAAAAACATTCACCTGATTCCAATGGATAGATATGCTTTTCTGTAATAACTTTTTCCGGTTTTATATCATGTTCCTCAAAAGGCAGTTCTCTGTACATCTGCAATTCAAAAGCAACTGCAATCGTATGCAGATCCGGATGTTTTTCCAAATATTTGTCATAAAAACCGCCGCCATATCCGATTCGGTGACATTCTTCGTCAAAAGCGACACCCGGCATGATCAGAAGTCCGTCATATCCGTCGGCTTTGTATTCACCTGTCGGTTCCAGAATTCCATATGCACCAGGCTGCAAATCCTCTTTTTGTTCTACCAGATAAAAATTCATCTCGCTGCCCTCGACTCTTGGAAACCATACACTTTTACCCAGTTTCCAGGCTTCCTCCATGATTGCCAAGGTTCCGGTTTCGCCATTGTAATTCGCATAACAGTAGATGTCAGTCGCTTCTAAAAACAGTGGATGATTAATCACTGTTTCCGTGATAGTATTGGTGGCCTGTTGCCACACAAGCGGATCCATCTCTTTTCTGAGACGGATGATCTTATGTCTAATTTCCTTTTTTGTTTCCAAATTTCTCACCCAAATTCGTAATACTTCCGTCTTTTTCCTTTATAGAAATGTTGTTTAGCTGTCCGCGCAGATTTCTTTTGAAAGAATCAATGTATTCTTTTCTCAATATCTGCTGTTCTTTTAATTCCTCCGGTGTCAGACCTTCGGCTTTAGACTTGTGATATAATTCATTGATTCTTGCTACTTTCTTATCATCCATTATCTTTTGTCCTTCCTTAATATACTCAGATTTAACTCGAATAATTCTCGAGAAATCCGTATAGGGCTGCTGATGTCTCAACGTATTTTCCATTATGGATCTCCTGCTGCAGTGTCTCAGGAAGACCATCCAGTGGAATATCTGTGTATTCATATACCGTTTTTTTATCATTCAGATATACGACTACATAGCCATTCAGAGATTTCAGATAGTAACAGTCTTCTTTTAAAGCCTGTCCATCTGCGGCAATAGAAAGATCTTGTGTTTTTTGCTTCTCCGCTGTTTTCTCTGCCTGAATTTCACGTTTTCCCCTGTTTAAGCTAAGCTGATAAGCACAGGTGATTCCGAATACGATGAGGATCAGAAACAGTAAAAAGCCAATACCATACTTGTTTTTCATAATGAAGTCTCCTTTTTTGAGTACAGTATTCGCTCAACTCACCCTATTTATACAATTTTCTTCAATGTTCTTTCAAATTAAAAGGCCTTCCCGTTCCGGATAGTCATACTTTTCGCTTTCTCTGATACAGGCACAAACAAACGCATGCGAAGCCTGTACACTTTCCAAAAGGGAATTTCCCTGCAGAAGCTTTGCCAGGAACATTCCGTCAAATGCGTCTCCGGCTCCATGAAATTCTTTCAGGTTTTCACCATTTCCGATATAAAGAAATGCATTGTCTTCGTATAACACGATACCCTTTTTACAGTCGTCTTTTGGAACGCTGGTAATGATCATGTTTTTTGCTCCCAATTCACGGAGGATTTCACACAAATGCAGTACATTTCTGTGATTGCCTGTGAGCTGATATTCTTTTCCGGCGAGCAGATACATTTCTGTCAGATTTGGCAGAATTATGTCTGCATACGGAAGGATTTTCCGCATTGCAGCACCATAAGATTCGTCAAAATTTGTATAATAAACTCCGTGATCACCCATGATAGGATCTAAAATAACCTTTGTGTCCGGAAATTGACTAATGAAATAGATGACGGCATCAATTACATCAGCTTTTCCAAGGTATCCGACAAAAATAGCATCAAATGTAATATGTTCTTTCTTGTAATGATCTGCACATGCACGTATATAGTCTCCGGGTACATGGCAGACCGCCGGAGTGCCATAGCCACCGGTATGTGTTGATAACAGTACTGTCGGTACCGGACATACCTCGATTCCCATCATGCTTAAGATCGGTGTCATATTCATCATGGCTGCCTTGCCGACACCGCAGATATCGTGTAACAGAGCAATTTTCTTTACTGGTCTCATACTTACTTGTATTCCCCTCTTATCAAATGTAGTCTCCGGCATATTGTCACAAGGGCTGCTCCTTTTGGCATGCCAAGTAATTCTTCTTCCGTAATCCCGCCAAGTGCAACGATAGATACTCCATATGCTGCAACTGCTGCCAGAAGTGCAATGATTGTTGCGATATACGGACCAGCGAATAATTCGAAGATCAGATGAATCACAATTGCGATTACACCCATGATCAGGGAAGCAAGTGTCGGGATTAAGAATGTTTTCATTTTTCTCCTGAACATAACCGATTCTGTCACGAAGTGCTTTCGCATTCAGTATGCAGATTGCTCCGGAGAATATGATCTTACTTAATACAACCGCATAAATGTTCCATTTTAGTACTACCAGCATCAGGAATAATGTCACGATATGGATCACCAGTGAAATTGCCGCATTTTTTACCGGTGTCATCATATCATCGAGTCCCTGTAATACAGAGTTGGTCACTGTTGACAGACAGAAAAACGACAACTGAAAGCGCCCCCATCTGAAGCATCCGTGCTGCTGTAGTATTATCCTGTGTAAAATATAATAATTCAGGATCGGTTTTGCAAGTGTGATAAATCCAACTGCACATGGGATTGCGATCAACATGTTGAAACGGCTTACGGTATTAATCTTGTTATGTACCTGCTTACGGTTACCGGTCTGTACAGTGGCAACCAGACTCGGCACCAGTGAGGCGGCAAGTGCACTTGAGATAGAGAGCGGCACATTGATCATTGTACTGTACTGTCCCTGAAAGATTCCAAGAAGACTTGCGTATTCTTTTTTGCTGAATCCCTGGGCAGCCATGACATTGTTAAAAAATGTGCAGTATCTACAAATCACTGATATTATATACCGTTGCACTTAAAATGACAGGTGCGATGGTCACAAACAACACTTTGTATACGGTTCTGTAACTTTCTCTTTTTCCCTGAATGATCGCGTTTCATTTTCTTTTTGGAATACTTTGTGGTATGCGAGAAAAATGAATCCGACAAATATCAAGGCGCTCAATGCACCAAGGACTGTTCCGAGTGTTCCGCCTGCTGCCGCATAGGCAGGACCGAAGGATTTGTCGCCTCTGGTCTTTCCGACAGCTCTTCCTGCATTGAATAATAAATATGCACCTGCGATCGATATAACAGCATTTACAATCTGCTCGATCACCTGTGAGATTGCTGTCGGGATCATAGATCCCATTCCCTGGAAAATCCGCGTAACACCCCGAGAAGTGCTACGATCAGGATACACGGTGCGAGAACACGGAGCGCATAGGCACTCATGTCAAGATGCATAATGGTTGTTGCAATAAATCTGCTCCGAAAAATACCAGAAGAGAGACAATTCCACCGGCAAGAAGTGCAAAGGTCATAGCACCCCGGAAGATTTTGTTTGCATTTTTATATTCGCCGACAGCCACTCTTGCCGATACAAGCTTTGACACAGCTAACGGCAGACTGTACGAAGTCAGCATCAATGCAACTGAATAAATTGAAAATGCAACCGAATAATATCCGTTTCCTTCTGTTCCGATAATATTCAAAAGCGGAATCCGGTAAAAGGCTCCGATCAGCTTTGTGATAACTCCGGCAATTGCAAGAATCGATCCCTGTATCAGGAAATTTTTTTCATTTTTTTGATGTTGTTCCGACATACAGCTTTAACTCCATCGTTTTGTAAAAAATTTATTAAGATCAATGATTATCTCAGAATGTCCAGGCGTTCCATGATCTCACGCTGTTTCTGTTCCATTACCTGACGTTCTTCCTCTTCCATATGGTCATAACCTGTTAAGTGTAACACAGAATGGGCAATAAGAAAAGCATATTCTCTCTTCGGACTATGCCCGTATTCTTCTGCCTGCGAAAGAACTTTTTCTTTTGATATCACGATATCCCCAAGCGTCAGTTCTCCACTTTCCGGATCAAAACAATCTTCTTCCTCTTCCAGAAAATCAAACGTTCCGGGTTCCGGATAGTCGATCATCGGAAAAGACAGTACATCGGTCGCACGGTCAATGCCTCTGAATTCTCTGTTCATTTCATGAATCTGTTCATTTTCTGTCAGTAGCAGATTCACCTGTGCTTCGTACGGACAATTTACATAATCCAATGCTTCTTCTACTACTTTCTTTGCAAGTGTTTCGCATTCCAGAGGAAGCTTTATTCCGCCTTCTTCTTCAAAGTATAATGTCATGATTTTCGCCTCTTATCTTTTCCTTTGTATTTTGCGTCATTACCGCGACGGTTTTGTCTGCTTTCGTAATCTTCGTATGCTTTTACGATTTTTTCGTACCAGTGGATGACGTACAACGTCCTTGCTGGTAAGGTGACAGATACTGATATCTTCGATATCTTTTATAACTTTTGCCGCCACATCAAGACCGGACACCTGTCCGGACGGAAGGTCTTTTTGTGTTGCGTCACCGGTGATCACGACTTTTGAGCCGAAACCGATTCGGGTAAGAAACATCTTCATCTGTGCCGGTGTTGTGTTCTGTGCTTCATCCAGAATAATAAAGGCATTATCTAATGTACGGCCACGCATATAAGCAAGCGGCGCAACCTCGATCAGACCTTTTTCCGAATTCTTTATAAAGCTTTCCGCACCCATGATCTGATACAGTGCATCATAGAGGGGACGCAAATAAGGATCAATCTTACTCTGAAGGTCGCCCGGAAGGAATCCAAGCTTCTCTCCTGCTTCGATTGCCGGACGTGTCAGTATGATACGTCCTACTTCATTGTTCTTGAATGCAGTGATCGCCATTGCCATCGCAAGGTAAGTCTTACCGGTACCGGCCGGTCCGAGTCCGAATACGATCATCTGTTTACGGATTGCATCGACGTACTTTTTTCTGACCGAGTGTCTTCGGCTTGATCGGTTTTCCCTGTAAGGTATGGCAGATAATATCTTTATCGATCTCCAGTACGTTTTCTTCGCTGTCTTCCATAACCAGTGCCAGCGTGTAATCTACATTCTGTTCCTGAATCGTGTTGCCTCTCTTTGAAAGTTCTACAAGCTGATCCAGCACATTTTTTTGCTTTTTCTACTTTCAAAGCATCTCCCATGATCTTGACGCTTTCACCTCTTGCGATCAGTGTTACATGAAGAGTGCGTTCTAATTTTTTTTGCATATGCATCGAACTGTCCGAACACATTGGCTTCGTGTTCCGCAGGTATATCGATGACTGTCTCCATTAATCCCATGCATTAGTCTCCATTCTTTGTGTCGTCTTCCGCAATATAGTCCGGCGGAAGCGGTATGGACGGAACCTGCTTTCCAACGGAGCATCTGACCTTCAGTGTTCCTTTTGCAGAGTACGTCTCAGACCCTGTGTATATTTTAACATCATTCTGGATAATTTCTACCCCTTTTTCTCATTTCTTTACAGTAATTCTGAAAATCTTCGGATAATATCTTCCGGATTTGCGCTTTTGTATAATTCTTATGTCTTTTCCGGTAAGGAGTTACTGTAATTTCTTCGAAGGTAAGAGGGAATATATTCAACGGCCTGAACTGCCACTGGAAGATGTGCTTTTCAAAATAAGGATATGTACTTTTTTACAGAACCGATTCGGATCATATATCTTCCTGCCCGGACTGCATATTCATTTTTCTGGATAAAATGATATCTTGATTTGTAATATTCTTTTTCGAAATAGATTTTTTGAGAGCATCTTTTGATACGGAATACAGGTTTCGCCGGATATGTCAGCATCCGATCTACAGGGTGAGTACCCTGTGATTTCTTTTGCATCATTGCAGATGGGGATCTGTCCTGATACCAAAAGACACCTTTTTTTACCTGTACACCCTTTTTTTACCTGTGCGATGCCGGTTCTGGTAGTAATACTTGTGATGGTGCAGTCAGTGTCGGCAATGATATCTGTAGACTGGTCGTTTATCCGGGATATAGTGCTGTTATCCGCAAGGCCGTCTTCGTTTTCTTTTATCTGAATGACCAGCCTGCAGCCATCTATGGAAGCAGATACCCATATGATCCCGTCATATGTGCGCCTTAGATCCCGGACAATCTTCTGACAGTCTACATTTGTCTTTTTCATACCATTTTTAATCTGTTCGGATGCCAGAAATTTCTTTAAAGTATCATCCGTATACGACAGGTTCCCGCGGATATCAATTCCCCAGATATAACGTGTCATAAAAAGGATAAGACAAATACAGAGAATAAATCCGGAAAACAGTATATGACGTTTCCGGTAGCGGTGAAAAAGAAAAGGAAGACCGCTGCGGCGGATGATACAAACCTTTGTGCCGGTCTTCCTTATAATTTCCTTCAGTCTGTGGAACCCACTGACCGACAGATTCATTTCATATGCTCCACAGACACGTTTCAGGTCCCATATATAGATGTTTTTATAACGGCAGGCGTTCAGAAAACGTTCGGGTGAATATCCTGACACACGTATCCGGACATAGCCTTTCAGATACCAGATGAACTGTTCAAACACAGTGGTCCCTCCTATGTTTGGTATTCGATTGTCCTGATGTGACCGTGAATCATCATCTCATCATTAGTGTAATAGATGATTTCCAGTTTCCTGCCGCCGATTTTAATCTGTCCGCATCTGCTCTGCAGCCTGATGATCTGGTCTGTATATTCCGTTATTCCTCTGTAATTTTCCACACATAGTTCATCCGTACCGGTAATCGTAAGAATCGGGAGCCCCATTGCTACATCTTTTGGGACTCCCGACATTTCCGCCGCTTTTTCTTTCCATTCCTGACGATTCATATCCATACCACTTTTGTGATTTATATCACTTTATGCATTCCGCCTCAGATATATACCTGCCCGGATTTAAGGAATCTCGTGGTATGCCTCAGCGTAAAAATATTCCTGTGCATTTACCGGTGTAAGATCATTACTCACACGGTGATAATTTCCATCTGCTTCCAGTTTTCTTGCTTTCTGATTATCAGAAAGCATAACGTCGAACATTTCCTGTAATTTTGTTTTCAGTTTGTCATTATATACCGGTGCAGCAACCTCTACACGCCGTACAGTATTTCTGGTCATGAAATCTGCAGATGCAATGTAATATTTCCTTCTTTCTTTGCTTCCGAAGATATAGATTCTGGAATGTTCCAGGAATCTTCCGACAATGCTGATGATACGGATGTTTTCTGTCTTTCCTTCCACTCCGGGGATCAGGCAGCAGATACCGCGGATGATCATATCGATCTTGACTCCGGCCTCAGAAGCCTCGATCAGTTTGTCGATGATCTTTTTTGTCCGTAAGGGAATTCAGTTTGAATCCTGCATAAGCTTCTTCTCCGTTTCTTGCATGTGCGATCTCTTCGTCCAGCATACCCAGCACTTTATTCTGCAGACACTTCGGTGCTACAAGAAGATGCCTAGTATGTTCAACAACTTCTCCCTTCGACAGTGCCTGAAATACATTGGAAGCTTCCAGCCCGATCTCTACATTGGATGTCATCAAAGAGAGATCCGTATATAATCGGGAAGTTTTTTCATTATAATTACCGGTACCAATCTGGGTGATATATTCTACCTGTCCTGCATTTTTTCTAGTGATCAGGCAGAGTTTTGAATGCACTTTATATCCGTCTAATCCATAGATTACCTGACATCCGGCATCTTCCAGACGTCTGGACCATTCAATATTATTTTCTTCATCAAAGCGGGCACGAAGTTCAACTAATACAACGACCTCTTTTGCCATTTTACTGCGGCCTCTATCAATGCCTCTACAACTTTACTCTGCTTTGCAACACGATATAAGGTCATTTTGATCGAGATAACATCCGGGTCTTCGGCAGCTTCTGTCAGCAAATGCAAAAACGGACGGATGGATTCATAAGGATAAGATAACAGTTTATCTTCTTCTTTGATCTGTGCTATAATGCTCTTTCCATCCTGAAACTGATCAGATTTCTGAGGTGTTCTTTTTTGGAAAAATATAATTTCCCGGATTTTTTTCTCAGTAGATCCTGGATCTGGAATACGAACGAAAGATCCAATGGTGTTGAGGACATGAATACATGATTTTCATCCAGTTCCAGATACTCGCACAATACGGCAATTCCTTTTTTAGTCCATATCTCTGGAAAGTTCCAGACGGATCGGAGCCAGTTTCTTACGCTGTTTGATCAGACCTGCCATGAATTCGCGGTAGTCCAGATCTTCATCGTATAAAGCATCCGCATCAATGTCAGCATTTCTTGTGATGCGCAGCAAAGATTTGGATTTGATCTTATACCCTTTGAATACAACCGGTGCAAAATGAAGGATCAGTTCTTCAGCTAGCATATATGTGCCAGGCATACCCGGTACTGCGATCAGACGTCCGAAAATATTGCTTGTACATGGAATGATTCCGAGACGGTCTTTTTTCCCTTTTGCACCGAGTACCGCTACCGCATAGATCTCTTTGTTTTTCAAAAATGGAAATGGCTGTCTCCTTCCGATAACAGTAGGCGAAATAAGCGGTGCGATCTCTGACTTAAAATAACCTTCCAGATAACGGGCGCCGTCTTCATCCAGTTCATTAAAACGCAAAATACGGATTCCCTGCTCTGCCACACATGCCATCAGTTCTTCGTATACGGCTTCTTTTCTCTTGTTGATCAATTTAGTCTGCTTTAAAATTGCATCAATCTGTTCCTGCGATGTCATTCCTGTCTTGTTTTCGCAGATCTTCTTATCGAGAAGTGTCTGATCATATAAAGAGCCCACACGCACCATGAAGAATTCATCCAGATTGCTCTGATAAATCGATGCGAATGTCAGTCTTTCGCACAACGGAACTTCCGGGTTCTCTGCCTCCTCAAGAACACGTTCATTAAACTTTAACCCAGGAAAGTTCCCGGTTCATATATATCTTACTCATAACTTTTTCCACCTTTCTTTGTATTGCATTTTTCAATGTTTCTAATGTATCATAGTATTTCCAAACGATTATTAGATTTACGTTAAATCTATGTAAAATCAGCCTGCATCATTGCATCAAGGTCAGATAGTATGGTTTTGAAATCCATATATTTTAAGGAGGTTTTATCTATGCATACATCATTTCTTGTTTTGATCATATTGGCACTTGTTATTGTTGCATCGATCATTACATCCATTGTTACGTATCTTATCCTTGCGGGGAGAAACAAAAGAATCCGTCTTGCCGAACAGTACCGGCAGATCGGGATTACCGATGGCTATCTGAGCATTCAGGAAGAGATAGAGAAAAATATCAAATCGGAACACATTAAGTTTACAACAGTTTCTCCTGTAAAAGTTCCGGATTTTGCGGATGAAGAACATACAGAACAGGAATCCGATCCAAAAGATATCTGGGTTGTTGTCCGGGGAAAAGATAGTAATACATCCGAAAAGATCTTTGAATACTGGCATTTTATATATCAGGATTCCCGATGGATCTGTAAAGAACGTAAGAAAAAAGCTGGCTAAAATACCAGCTTTTTTCTTATCTTTCTTCCTGTTCTTTTTTGATAGACTTTCTGCTGTGAAAATCCTCTTCCTCGTACTTCATTTACATTTCCGATAATCATAAATGCATGTGGATCAGTCTCCTGTACCAGCTGGTTCAGCCGCATCAGTTCGCGGTTGGATACAACGGTAAGGATCATCGGCTGATCATTTTTCAGATATCCGGTCTGTGTGTAAACAAGTGTTGTTCCACGGTCAAGCTGCTCCTGGATCAGACGGTTCAGCTCTTCATATTTTTCTGTCATGATCTCTACTTTTGTACGTGTAGATCCCATCAGAAGCACCTTGTCTAAAATGACTGTGTAAATCAGTACCAACAAGATACCATATACAATCTCTTCTTTATTGGTGAAGAGCATCTGTGAGATTAAGATAACAAAATCAAATACGTATAGCATCACAGATACCGGAAGACCAAACTTCTTGTTCAGAACCAGCGGCGGAATATCCATTCCTCCGGTAGAGGCTCCGCACCGGATCACGACGCCGATCCCCATCCCAATCATCAGACCGCCGCATATAGTAGATAACATCTTATCGTCTGTTACATTCTGAAGTGCAGGCATTTGCTCCAGCACTCCCAGAATAACCGGATAATAAAAGGTACTGACCAATGTCGTAAGTGCCAAATTTCATTCCAAGGACAGCCGCTCCAAGCAGGAACATCAGTGTATTGAATAGCAATACAAAACTATGGATTGGAAGTCCGAAATAATGATGGATCGCAATACCAAGCCCTGTTGTCCCGCCTGTGATCATATTATTTGGCAGAATAAACATGACGATTGCAAGTGCATAGATCGTATTCCCAAGTAAGATCATGCACAGATTTTTGAAATTTAAGTGTTTCATAGTTATATCATACCCTCTCCTGACATTTTCATCCATATTAGTATAAAGGATGATGGATTTTGATACAAGATTTTTCTTCTATTTCGGCAGTTTACTTATGATATGGCTCATGGCTGATAATACGGTAGCTTCTGTAAATCTGTTCCAGCAGAATTACCCGCATTAGCTGATGTGGAAATGTCATCTTTGAAAAACTCAGTGCATAGTCTGAACGTTTCAGCACTTCTTTTCCAAGTCCGATCGAACCGCCAATGATAAATATAATGTGACTGGATCCCTGGATTCCTAGTGTATCGATCTTTTCTGCCAATTCTTCGGATGTCAATAGTTTTCCCTTGATTTCAAGTGTAATGACATAGGCATCATCTTTGACATATTTGAGAATCCGTTCACCTTCTTTATCACGGATGCCGTCTTCTACAGTCTCACTTGCGTTATCCGGTGTCTTTTCATCTGCTACTTCGATGATCTCTAGTTTGCAGTAACGGCTCAGACGTTTGCTGTATTCTGCAATCGCGTCTTTTAAGTATTTTTCTTTTATTTTTCCTACTGTGATTAATGTTATCTTCATTCTATTGTTCTTTCTATATACTATTCTGTTATCTGATACATATATAATTCATGCAATGCTCTCGTTGCACAGATATATTTTGCCTGGTTCTGCATCGGATTTTCAATATCCCGGAAGACTCCGAATACCTGATCGAATTCCAGTCCTTTCGCAAGATAAAAGGTTGTGACGGTAAGCCCTTTTTTGAATGCAGAACTGTTGCGGTCAATATAGTGCACTTCTTCGCCGCGGGCTTTTAACATCTGATACAATGTGAACGCTTCTGCTTCCGTCATGGTAATAATGGCAGCAGTCTCATACTCGTCTTCTCCAAGTTTTGCTTTTAAAAAGATCTCATCCAGCACAGCATCTTCATTTTGGAAATTCTCTTCAATGACTTCTTTTCCATGACGCTTTAAAAGTTCCACGTCTTTTACACCGGTTAGTTTTTCAGCGTATCTGGCAATCTCCATCGTATTTCTGTAACTTTTATTCATTACAATCTTATGGATCTTCTGATCGAACATCCCCCCGGAAGGAACTGTAATACATCTCGCATCTGTTCATCCAGTGTCTGGGCCTTATCGCCGAGGATTGTCATCCGGCATTTGAAGATCTGATTCAGGATCACATACTGCAGATAAGAATAATCCTGCATTTCATCAATGACCAGATGCTTGATGTGGTTATGCACAGCTTTTCCGGTCAGACGGTACTTCAGATATAACACCGGAAATACATCTTCGTATTCCAGCTTGCGCTTTTCGTATTCGACATCCGGAAGTGCCGGATACCCGCATTCTTCCAAAAGCCATCCATATATCTTATAGATATCTTTTGTCACATACATCTTGTCAAACTTATTCTGCACGATCAGAAGTTCTTCTTCGGAAAGATCCCGTCCAAGTAATGTTTCGTATTCATCAACGCAGTAGTCACGGATCGCATCCATACGGGTGAGCAGAGGTGCATTTTAGAAATTTCGAAATAAAACAAATTGATCAGTTCTTCTTCTGTTTTTCGAATTCCTTTATATTCAATCGTTCGAAAATTCATCAGTTCATCTTCCAGGCTTGCGAGAAATCCTTCCATCATTCCGACAAAGCCTTCCGACTGTTTTTCTTCAAAGCGTTCTATCAGGTACAGATCCTGAAGCTTCATGTTCCTCTCCAGCTGGTCATAACGGTCTTCGCAGTCCGGAACGATTTCCTTCAATTCGCGGTATGCAAACAGATCAAAACTCATCTCCTGAATATTTTCCTCGCCCAGTTCCGGAAGAATATGAGAAATATAGTCCGAAAAAACCACTGTTAGGAGAAAGGATCAGTATATTAGAGGATTTTAAATGTTCTCTGTCGTGATACAACAGGTATGCGATCCTGTGTAATGCAACGGAAGTCTTGCCGCTTCCGGCTGCCCCCCATGAATTGCAAGGATCCGATCCTGTGTATTACGAATGATGGCATTCTGTTCTTTCTGGATCGTACGTACGATATTTTTACAGCTGCACATCACTGTTGGTTCCCAGTTCCTGTTTTAAAAGTATCGTCATCAATCTTGGTATCGCTTTCAAATGCATAGACCATTTTTCCCATTTTTTGACTTTATACTGCCATTTGGCGGCAATTTCGCCTTCGATAAGTCCGGCGGAGCTTATAAGAACCGGTCCTTTATCATATCGTAAAACAATCCGCTGACAGGTGCTCTCCAGTCATAGATCAAAGGCAGCATACCTGTACGCTCTGCAAAATTGCCGAATACCGATATAAAAAATCTCCGGCTCTTCTTCCCCATCATAGATAAAATCTACACGTCCAAAAAATGGGGCTTCCAACATCTTACGGAGACGATGTCTCATCTTCTGCTTTTCCTGA
>ENA-OQHD01000348-OQHD01000348.1-human-gut-metagenome-genome-assembly--contig:-NODE-348-length-17593-cov-3.153670_pt1 | contig 17593 bp, 23 predicted proteins | sample MGYA00242560_ERZ504711 | MGnify/ENA primary metagenome ERZ504711 (study PRJEB26092, sample SAMD00036198) | human gut metagenome | host: Homo sapiens | study: EMG produced TPA metagenomics assembly of...
TATCTTTCAGGTTATCATCTGCGAGACAAAAAAGTTCCGAAAAGATCCCGCCGGTTGAGATTCCACTGGACATCATTTATGAAGACGAGGACATCATCGTAATCAACAAAACTGCTGGTATGCCGATTCATCCGTCCATGAACAATTATTATAATTCCCTTGCCAATGCGCTCGCATGGTATTATCAGGAACAGGGAAAACCTTTCATCTTCCGTTGCTGTAACCGTCTGGACCAGGACACTTCCGGTCTGACTGTTGTATCCAAACATCTGATCAGCGGAAGTATTCTTTCTACTATGACCAAGAACCGCGAAGTGCACCGGGAATATCTTGCCGTAGTAAAGGGCAGTGTCACACCTGCGGCCGGAACCATCTGTGCTCCGCTTGCCAGAAAAGAAGGCACCATCATCGAGCGCACGGTTGATTTTAAACACGGTGAAGAAGCCATCACACATTACCGACTTGTAAAAGAAGCCAACGGACACAGTCTGGTCTCTCTGAAGCTTGAGACCGGCCGGACACATCAGATCCGCATCCATATGAAATATCTGGGTTTCCCACTGATTGGAGATTACTTGTATAACCCGGATATGAAACACATAAGCAGACAGGCACTGCATTCTCATCATATGGAATTTGCCCATCCGATTACCGGAGAATGGATGTCATTTACAGCTCCGCTGCCTGCAGATATGGCAAAATATTATGACAGATAAATGATAATCAAAAAAAGAGCACATATGATATGCCGCACTTTTTATTTTCAACGGTATATCTGCTGCTCCTTTTTTAATCTTTATCATGATTTCTTATTCATTTTTTGACGCTTCATACACTTTCAATTCATCCAGTGCCTGTCCACCCATCAGATACAGTGCTCCGATATTGAAAATGGTCATCAGCCCGATTCCGACATCTCCCAGATCCCATACAAATGTATAGGTTGCAATTCCACCGATGAACAGCATCACAAGTGCGAGCACTTTATATGCTGTCTGCCAACACCATTTATCACCAAACAGATAAGCCACATTACTTCTTGCATAGAAGAGGATTCCCAGGAATGTCGAGAAACTGAACAGGAATAAAGTTACTGCAATGAAGATCACTCCAAATTCTCCCAGATGATACTTCATCGCTGTCTGTAAAAGATCCATTCCTTCTTTTCCTGCCACCAGTTTTTCCCGGTGCCAGAAGCATGATCATGGCCGTACAGCTGCAGATCACAATCGTATCTATAAATACCCCAAGTGCCTGTGTAAATCCTGCCTTTACCGGTTTGTCACATTCTGCTGCCGCTGCCGCACATGGTGCGGAACCGGATCCGGCTTCATTTGAAAACAGTCCGCGCTTTACTCCATTCATCAACACTGCTCCGAATCCACCCGCTACTACCTGACGGGCTCCGAATGCCTCCTGGATAATCCTTACAAATACTCCAGGAAGACTTCCGATATTCGTTACGATGATGAAGATTGTAATAAAGAAATAACATACCGCCATAAACGGAACCATCAGATCCAGCACTTTCACTGTGGCAATTTTTACGAAGTACAATGACAGCCGCAAGGATTACCAGCACAATCGTCGTGTAAAGCGGCGGAATCGAAAATGCATTTTCAAAAGAAGCGGCTACCGAATTACTGATCACCTGGCTGATCCCACACCAGCAGATCAGTCCGGAGACAGCAAATAACACCGATACCAATACATGTTTTTTGCTTTTTTCCTGTCCTGCCTTCTATATAATCATGGATATAATATGCCGGACCTCCGCGGAATCCACCATACAGGGGATCTCTTTCTTTATGAATCTGTGCAAGCGTTGCCTCTATGAATGCAGTTGACGATCCGATCAGTGCCGTCACCCACATCCAGAAGACAGCTCCTGCGCCTCCGGCCGATACTGCCGCAACCACACCTACCAGATTACCCATACCGACACGGGTTGCCGTTGATACGATCAATGTCTGGAAAGTAGACAGACTGTTCTTATCATCCATTTTTACCGGTCAATGCCACCACCATATCCGGGAACAGGCGGATGGGAAGTCCCCTTGTGCGGATCGTAAAGTAGATTCCCGCCGGGATCAGCAGGATGATCAGCAGTGAGATCCCGACACTTCCGCCGCCCGGAAGCGGTATCTGTAACAAATCTCCCCACAAAAAGCCATATATCCGTTCTATCAAATTAACTATCATAGTATAAATATCCTTTCAAATTCTCAGTACTTTAAAGCACTACACTTTAAAGTACTGAATCATATCATACTATATTCTGCTTTGTATTGCAAATTCAAACTGTATTTTCATCGCTTTTTCTGCGATTCTTCTCTAATCGATCAGATCATTCTGAAATCTGGACAAGTGCTCATACGGCAGGATCAGACGTCCCCGGTAAAGTCCACATCCATCATTGATCAGACTGTTATTAACCGCAGAGAACATATTCACATCCAGTTCTGCAAGATCCAGATTCAGCAGTTTCATTCCTCTCTCATAGGCCTCATCAAAATACTGACATTCACCCTCCGGGACTGCGTCTCTCCTTGCCCTGTCATGCTCCTGCTCTTTCTCATATCCAATATGATTCGCCGTACCGATCTCTGCCACATCATCCATCATTTTTGTCCTGAGCTGTACCTCCATATAACACCTGGAGCTGTTATCATAGAAGGTGATATGAAGAGACTGATAATTATTCAGGCTGCTGCTGCAGATATAATCTCTGTAATATGGTTTCACCGACTCGTTCAAAAGCGGGGATGTACTCTCCTTAATCCCCATAGCCGGTTCCGCACTGAATCCCTGTTCCTCCAGAAAACCAGGAAGGGCATTTGCAATCTGATATAGATATTTCCGTTCCTGTTCTTCCCTGTCCTCTTCACTGTTCAGATGACATCTCGGAACAGAAATAATGATCCTGTAAGCAATTAAATCTCTAAAGCAACGCAATCGTTTCTTTAGCTCTGCTACACTTGGATACTCCCCATATTCCTCATAATAATCATAGATGAATTCCACAATATATCCGTTGAATTTCTCTTCTGCACGGATCAGAGACTTGATTCTTCCCTTGAAAGTAAATGCCATAAACGGATATTCCTGTGCCATGTATTTGTAGAATTCTCTCATCTTCTGCGACTGGGCTGTCAGGAAGTCATTATGTTCCAGTAATTCCTGAATCTGTAAAAGGGAAATTACAATGAATCATGTCAATTTCATTTCCTGTCATTTTGGCATCTTTTCTCAGGTCTTTAATGTAATTATGAAGAATCCGGAGTACTGTATCTCCTGAATAGAGATAATCATTTAATGATACCATGTCTGTCACCTTCCTCTTTTGTCACTTTTCTTTAACGCTTCTGATACATTCTCAATATCCGGATCAGATTCTCCGGATCTACCGGTTTGGATATATATGCATTCATTCCCGCCAGACTGCAGCTTTCTTTACTTTCTCTTTCCGACTGTGCGGTCATTGCAATGATCGGGATTTCCTTTTACCCCCATTCATTTTCCTTGCGCCGGATATTCCTTGCGGCTTCTATACCATTCATCACAGGCATCATGATATCCATCAGTATTGCACTGTAATACCCCTTTGGTGTACCTTCATATTTCTCTACAGCCTCTTTGCCGTTCCATGCTTTCTCTACGATTATTCCTGCATCTGTCAGATAGAATTCTGCAATTTCCATATTGATATCATTATCTTCTACCAATAATACACGCATTCCTGCCAGATCATCTTTCGCGTCTTCCTTATTATCAGCCGCCTGCTGCCTTTCCTCTTCTGCCAGACGAAATGCCAGCCGGAATGTGAATTCACTCCCCTCTCCCGGGGTACTGCGGACACTGATCGTACCATTCATTCTATCAATCAGACCTTTAACAATCGACATTCCAAGTCCGGTTCCTTTATACTGCGTTCTTGCATCTGCCTTTTCCTGCGTAAACGGCTGGAACAATTCATGTTCCATATATTCCCTGCTCATACCGATCCCACTGTCTTCAATCCTGAATTCATACAAAACATTCTTACCGTCACACGAAATCTCTGTCACATAAGTATCTATGGTTCCATTTTTTTTATTGTATTTGACTGCGTTGCCAAACAGATTCATCATAATTCTCTGTAGCTGAAGCGCATCCCCTTTCAGCATAGTATGTTGCATATTTTCCCTGTGCTTGCGGTGTGTAATTCCAGTTTCTTCCAGCTGTCCCTGCATCAGTACTGCCACTTCTTTCATAAGATCTTCCAGATCAAACGGTTCTTCATGCACTGTCAGATGTCCCGATTCAAGCTTACTCATATCAAGTACATCATTCACCAGGTCCATCAGATGTCTTGTCGAAATCTCGATCTTATCTACCGAATCTTCCAGCTTCTCCTGATTGTTCCAGCTCTTTCGGATCACATGTATCATTCCCAGGATTCCATTGATCGGGGTTCGCAGATCATGACTCATACGATTCATGAATTCTGTCTTTGTCTTACTTTCCATATCTGCCTTTTCATAGGCAATCTGCAATTGTTCTTTTTCTTTCTGATCCTTTTCGTGGAATTCCGAAGTATTCCGGAACATAATGATTCCGCGAACCACTGTATGCTCCCGTTCTTTCTCGTTATCATAGACTGTATCCTGCGACATCAGCACTGTCTTCTGGATCCAGATTTCTTTTCCGTCTTTGTTGCTTTCCTGATATTCCACAGTCACCTGCTTCTCACCGGCATAAAAACGATCCAGAAGACTCTTTGATGTATCTATTATCTTATACGTTTCCAATGTATCTTCTGTAATATGCTGCCGTATTTTCCTGCAATATCCATCATACGAACATGGAAGTTCTCCCTGAAAGTCAAATATACGCTCTTCTTTCTTTCTATGATGAAATATCTGTTCCAGACGATCCTGTGTCAGGTTCACTGTATACAAAGCTTCCGCTGTTTCAAGAAGCGCTTCTATATAATTACTATTTTCCAGAATAGACTGCTTCATCTGCTCATAATACTGTTCCAAGTGCAGCCTCTCATCTTCCAGGACCTGCTCCATGTCATGAAACACTTCAAATCCAACAATAAAGTGATGCAGCTTCCCGGCTGCCGTATCATCCAGACGCAGAAATGTCATACGGCCTCTCTGTATCTCTTTTCCATTCTTCCTGCAATAAGGAAGTTCATATTTTGCACTTTCTTCTTTCTTTTCCGAAAGATTGGAAATGATATATGGGATCTGCAGCCGTTCCCACATTCTTTTTCTTGATGAATCATCTGCAAGTTTCTGCACGATCTGTTCTACCGCTCCTGAATAACTTCCATCTTCTGCAAGGAAGAAATTCGAGCTTGCACGTAAAACTGTATACTGATCCTGCAAAGCATCACAATACAGGCAGTCCGAAAATTGAAATCCCTGCTGTCTGATTCCATCCAGGATCTGAATATGAAGTGCCCGGCGGTCCGCTGCCTCTTTTATCTTCGCCTGATTCTTATCTATATACATATTCTTATCGGCATACCGGAAGAGTTCACGCATCGTACATCCTTCAAAATCTTCCGCCAGTGCATATCCTACCGCATAACTGATCGGCATCTCCGGATGTTCCTGGGAATATCTAGCAATTTCCGAACGTATTGTCCCCAATATTTCCCGTACTTTTTCATGATCCACACACTCAAGTACAGCAATAAACTCATCTCCGCCATCCCGCCCTGCAAAATATTCTTCCGGCAGCGCTTTTCTTAACTGCACCGCAAAAGAGCGGATATACGCATCCCCTTGATCATGTCCGAGCCTGTTATTAATAATACGCAGATTATTCAGATCGAATACACACAATGCTACTGACCCATCCGTACATTCCGGCATTTCTCCGTCTAAGATCTCCTCACAGCGGTTCTTATTCGGAAGTCCGGTTGCCTCGTCCAGATAGACTTTTTTCTTAAGTGCTTTATTCTGCGCCGCGTATTTTACAGCCTTAATCAGTTCATATGCCAGAAGACACACCAGACCGATAATATCTGCGATCACAATCTTTTCCAGCCGTTCCAGTGCAGTTGCTTTCTTCTGTGCATACTTTTCCGCAAGCCCGGTTGCTTCATCACAGATTACAAAGAACGCTTCGCTTTTTTTCTATGATTTCCGTATTCTCATAGCCCTCTTTACGCACTTGCCGGATCTCTTTTTGCAACTTCTGAAAATGTTCATCCAGTTCTTTCATCTTATTCTGGAATGCATGGTCATCCAGACGGACCAGATTCAGCTCATCACTTCCACACCGAAGTCCTTCTATAAATGAAGCTACCGATTCAATCATCTCATCCTGCGGTTCTTTTGCATTCTCTAGTTTGATAATACGCTGCGTCTTTCCGCGGACCAATCCGGCGTAATTTACGACACGGGCTGTTCCCTGAATCTTACTCACCAGAACCATGATCGTCAGAAACAGTGCAATCAATATGACTGTCAGGACCGTCATCAGTCCTCTTGTTATTTTTGAAATCTTTTTCATCCATGTCTCCCCTAAAAATTCACATCATTTTTTAATTTTTCCGTTGCTTCCATTCTTTTCAGCTCCGGCAGTACCGTACAAAGCATCGTGATAAAGCAGATACTTCCACCGATCACATTCGAAACCGGTTCTGCAAGAAATACCCCATCCGTTCCCATATGCAATGCATACGGCATGAAATAAGTGAGCGGAACTACAATTACCACTTTCCGGAGTATTGAGAAAAAGATTGCCTGCTTCTTTTTATTCAATGATTTGTATACTGTCTGCCCCATATACTGCAGATCCATGAAAATAAATGCGGCGAAATACTGTCTGAGTGCAGGTACCGCATCTTTTAACAGCATCTTATCAGAACTGAAAATACGGATAAGAACTTCCGGAATTACAATAATACTCCCCCACATCACAGCAGTATAGAGAAGGATCATAACTGCAAGCACTACCATAGCTTTTCTCACACGTCCGGGACGGCGTGCGCCGTAATTATAACTCAGGATCGGAGATGTACCTTCATTTATCGCACTGATCGGTGTCTCCACAAGCTGACGCACACTGCTAATAATTGTCATAACCGAAATGTAGATATCTCCTCCTGTAACGGAAAGTACATGATTGCAGCAGATTGATACCAGACTGTTCGTAAGCTGCATAATAAATCCTGCCATTCCAAGACTTACAATATTCCCGGCATATCCGATACATGCTCCAATCTCTCCTTTTCGTAAAAATCCGGACTTTCAATTCTGCTCTTCTTGAAAGGAAGAAATATACAAATATTGCGGATATCGTCTGTGACAATACTGTTGCGATTGCTGCTCCTCTTACGCCGAGTCCAAGGATAAAAATAAATACCGGATCCAGGATCAGATTTGCAGCTGCTCCGACAGCAACCGAAGACATCCCTATCACCGAGTATCCCTGTGCATTAATAAACGGATTCATTCCCACCGCAATCATCGAAGGTAGTGTACCGATCAAATAGATCATCATATATGGGTATGCATAGAGCATTGCATCTTTGGAAGCTCCAAACAAAATCAAAACAGGATACGCAAAAAGGAATCCTCCGATCATCAGCAGTACTGCACTGGCACAGATCATGGAAAACGATGTAATTCATAATTTTGACTGCTGTCTTCTCTTCATTTTTTTCCTCTGTAAATTGAAAACAGAGGTGCACCACCGCCACCGAAGAGATTTGCAAAAGCAGTAATGATCATGATTAACGGAAAACAGATCCCGACTGCCCCGAGTGCTGCCGTTCCCACATGCGGAATACGTGCAATGTATACACGGTCTACAATGTTATACAGCAGATTTAACAGCTGGGCAGCAAGCATTGGAAGAGCCGCTCCAAGAATGTTCCCTGTTATTGTTCCATTTTCGAAATCTATCCTCTTCATTTTCTCTGCCTCTCGCCTCTTAACTCTCTATCTGTTCTGTGCAATTGCAGCATCCACCACATGCTCCAGCAGAATGGAAGTCGTTACCCCTCCGACTCCACGCGGAACCGGTGTGATCGCATCTACAATCTTCTCTGCTTCCTCAAAATTCACATCTCCACAGAGTTTTCCTTCTTCATTCACATTAATTCCGACATCAATGACGATCTGTCCTTCTCTCAGATAGTTTCCATCGATAACTCCGGCTTTTCCGGCCGCTACAACTACAATATCCGCCTCTTTTACCACGGACGGCATGTCCACTGTTCTGGTATGGCAGACAGTTACGGTCGCATTCTTCTTCAGCAGCATCATGGCTGCCGGTTTTCCGACTACCAGACTTCTTCCGATAACTACCACATTTTTTACCTGTGCAGTCTATTCCGTAATGCTCCAGCACCTCCATGCAGGCACTTGGCGTACATGGTGCGTATCCCATATCTTTTCCCATGAAAACTCCTGCCATAGAAAGATCCGTAATTCCATCTACATCGTTTTTCTACCGCCAGCGCATTGACAATCCTGTCCTCGTTCAGATGCTTCGGAAGAGGTCTGAACAACAAAACGCCATGAATTTTATCATTCTTATTTACCTGACTGATCGTCTTTAATACCTCTTCTTCTTTTACATCTGCCGGAAGAAGGAATTTCTCATATGCTACGCCAAGCGTCTCACATCGTTTTGCTGCACCTTTTTCATATGCGATATCGTCTTCTCTTTCGCCGATACGGATGATTCCAAGCACCGGTGTAATATCCTGTGCTTTTAACTTTTCTACTTTTGCCTTGATTTCTTCATTAATAGAAGCATTTACTTCTTTTCCTAATAGTAATTTTGCCATTATTTGTCCTGCTGCTTTCTTTCTACTTTCTTTTTGCTTTCTAACACTGTCTTTACCGGATGCGGCTGCTTACTTCCTCAAATATACGGTCTGCTTTTGCTTCATATTCTTCCCTGAGGGAATCTGCCAGCTGATTGAGTTCTTCCGCTCTTTTTCCTGTCTTTCATTGATTTCGTATTGATGTATACATTCAATGATGCGCCCTGCATGGCAGATTTTAAAAGTGTTGCTCCGACTCCAGCATCACTTAATGCGATCCGGCTGCCCTTTGCAGCAAATACTTCGACAAGGTCAATGCCTCTGGCACAGGTCTTCATGATCTCGATCGGAACACCACATGCCACATTCAGTGCATTCTCCATGATCTCTTCTTTTTCTGCAATCTCTTCCGGCGTAGACTTCGGAAGTCCGTATGCTCTACTGAGCGGCTCAAATGCTTCCGCATCCTTATCCATCAGTTCTAAGAATTCTTTTGCGATCTCATCTGCCTCTTTCTTGCATTCGATAATTTCATCTTCTACATCTGCATATGTTTTCTTTCCCACTGTCAGGCTTCCAACCATATTGCCAAGCGCAATTCCGATAGCCCCGGTTAAAGCGGCCGCTCCGCCACCTCCCGGAACAGCCTCTTTACTTGCAAGCACTTCTATAAAATCTTCACATGTCTGTAATTTAAAGTTTCTATTTGAATCTTCCATGTTATACCTCATTTCCTAAAATTATGGGTACATTATACACTGCGGGCTCTTTTACTGCAATATGCTAAATTGTTCCATCTATATTCCGAGAATAATCTTGATCATCAGTAATACGAGCACAAGTAAGATAATCGGCTTGATGACCTTTACCCCGTTCTTCACAACCATGTGTGCACCAAGATAATGTCCTGCAATGCTGAATATGGATGCCGAAAGTCCCAGTACCCATAAGATCTTCCCTGCCAGAACAAATGTAATTAACGCCGATATATTCGATGTCAAATTGACAACTTTTACGTTTCCTGTTGCTTTCTCCATATCGAGCTTTCCTAATTTGGTAAATGTAAGCAGTAAAAATGTCCCGGTTCCCGGTCCGTAAAATCCATCATAGATGCCGATCACGAATGAACATGCCGCCATGATCAGATACTGTTTCTTTCTGGTAAATCCTTCCGGGATCACCGGCTTCAGACTTTTTGTCACGTAACACACAGAACGCCACAACCGGAAGAACAAAGACCAGTACCGTCTTTAATACTCTGTCACTGATGATCAGTGCCAGGTTCGCCCCTGCGATCGAACCAACGAACGCACATGCTACCGTTCCCGGAACCAGAAACAGATCCACACATCTGCTCTTCACAAGATGCCATGTTGACACCGCCGTTCCCGTTGCCGATGATAATTTATTCGTCGCAATTGCATTGTGTACCGGAACCCCTGCGAACATATAGGCCGGCAATGAAATCAGGCCTCCTCCTCCAGCAATCGCATCCACAAATCCGGCAAGAAATACCAGCGGGCATACGATCAAAAAATTCATGTAAATTCATAAGTTTCTCTCCTTCATACTCTCTAATCCATAAATTAATCTATCGCATCGCTGTATTCATGTCAAGTTTCCAAGTCCTGATTTCTAATGCCTGTCAGATATCAATAACCAAGAGCCTCTTTTCTCTCCATCCAGAAATGAATCCCTGTCGTGGAATCCATCCATCTGTCCTCATTAAAATCTTTCACCTCGACCCACTGTCCTTTTCTGTATACAAAATTTTTCATCGACCAGCGACCAGGCTTCTTCAAATTCTTCCGTCTCATCAAAACTTTTTATCGAAAGCACCTTTGCCTTACTGCAACGGCAGGATGGAAGTGTTGCCGAAGTACGCTTTGCATCAGCAGGAATCAGAAGCTGTACCACCCTGTCATTCACACATTTCTTATATCCCAGGATTGGTCCGGTCTCCGGGCAGTGCATACGGAACCACTGGGTTGTATGATCGGACTGAATGCCGTCTAACTTTGCATGCTCAAGTACTGCTCCATAAAGGTTCGCTCCCCTGATATTGCATTCACGCATATCGCATTCACGAAATGCTGCTGTCTTCATATTCGCATTCTGAAAATCCGCACCATGCAGGGAATTCCCGTCAAACAATGCATTTTCCACACTGCTGTTTTTCAAATTCACATACTCCAGATTTACATTCTGAAACGAACTTAATGTGAAGTCCATATTATGCAGATCTGCTCCGCTCAGATCCATGTCTTTGAATTCACATTCCCGGAACGCCGGATGTTCTCCGGTATCTCTTAATTTTAAAGCTTCCAGAAGTGCTTCTTTTGTTATCTCTTTCATATGATCATGCCTCTTCACTCCCATTATTATCTATACAATTTCCATTTTTTACTGATAGTTTTATTATACAACAATTTCCAATAAAAGAAATCCCCAAAATACAGGTGTCGTCTGATATTTTGAGGATTCTATAATATCTTTGCTATTCTTAATTCAGAAAATCTGCATCATCAAAATAGTTGATTCTCATAGCAGCCTTTACATCCTGCAGTGTCTCTGCTGCTTTTGCCTCGGCTGCTTTGCTTCCTTCTTTCAGTATTGCGAATACTTCCGGAAGCTTCTGCTCCCATTCTTTTCTTCTCGCACGGATTGGTGCCAGCTCTGCCTGAAGTACCTTGTTCAGGAACTTCTTAACTTTGACATCACCAAGACCTCCTCGCTGATAGTGTGCTTTTAACTCATCCATATTCTTATATTCCGGCCAGAATTCTTCAAAATATTCATCTTTGCAGAATGCATCGAGATAAATGAATACCGGATTACCTTCTACCTGCCCCGGATCTTCTACACGAAGATGGTTCGGATCTGTAAACATAGACATCACTTTCTTCTTCACAACATCTTCTTCGTCAGAAAGATAGATACAGTTGCCAAGCGATTTACTCATCTTGGCCTTTCCATCGATTCCCGGAAGTCTTAAGCATGACTTGTTAGATGGAAGTACGATTTCCGGATCTGTTAATGTCTCACCGTATACACTGTTGAACTTGTGCACGATCTCTTTACACTGCTCGATCATCGGCATCTGGTCTTCTCCAACCGGAACTGTTGTTGCACGAAATGCTGTAATATCGGCAGCCTGGCTGATCGGGTAACAGAAGAAGCCTACCGGGATACTTGCTTCAAAGTTTCTCTGCTGGATCTCTGCTTTTACCGTAGGGTTTCTCTGCACTCTGGATACCGTAACCAGATTCATATAATAGAATGTTAATTCTGTAAGCTCAGGAACCATTGACTGGATAAAAATGTGACATTTCTCAGGATCGATTCCACAAGCCAGATAATCCAGTGCTACGTTCATGATGTTCTGACGTACTTTTTCCGGATGTTCGGCGTTATCTGTCAGTGCCTGCGCATCTGCGATCATAATATAGATCTCATCATATTCTCCTGAATTCTGTAATTTTACACGTTCTTTTAATGAACCTACATAATGACCAACGTGAAGACGTCCTGTCGGGCGGTCACCTGTTAAAATAATCTTGCTCATCTTACTTATCTCCTTAGCATATATTTTCATAACCTGTATGGAAATACAGATTCTTTGTCCTAATTATTTTATTATAATTCTTTCTAAAGAGAGCGTCAATACAGAAAAAAATGCATCCTTCTACCTTCCGGATCCAAGCTGGATTCTTCTGATAAAACAATGCATTTATTCTATATTTATATTTAAAATTTATGCTGCTCCCCGGCTTCCGTTCCTGCATGCAGCTTCAAATTCTTTTAATTTTCTCTTAGCTTCGTTACTGAGATTCTTTGGTACATCTATCTGAACAGTCACATACTGATCTCCATATCTTCCTGCATCCTTCATAGACACGATTCCTTTGCCTTTTAACCGGATCTTCGTTCCGGACTGCGTTCCCGGATTGATCTTGCAGACCACTCTTCCGGTAAGTGTCTGTACCACTGCTTCTCCTCCCAGCACTGCTGTAGTAAACGGAATCGTGACTTTTGAATATACATCCATATCTTTTCGTTCGAATCCCGGACGTTTGCCGACTCTGACTTTTAATAACAGATCTCCTGCTTTACCTCCGGACACTCCCGGCATTCCTTTTCCTCTCAGACGGATGCTTTTTCCGTCGCTGATACCTGCCGGAATATGCACTTTCAATGATTTTCCTGCCACATTGCTGCCCTGTGCATCTGACAGCCGGATAACTTTATCTCCACCGAATGCAGCCTCATCAAATGTTACATCTATTTCAGCTGTCACATCGGAACCATCCTGCCGGAAATTTCCGCCACCGCTAAATCCTTTTCCGAATCCTTCAAATCCGTGAAAGCCACTTCCTGCTCCTTCCGAGAATCCACCGCCGAATATATTCTTCAGGATGTCATCCATATCGCCGCCTTCAAAATGATATTCATGAAAGCTCCCATTCGGTCCGTTATAGCTATAGGTGCCGCCTCCCGGTTCACTTCCATAACCGTAAGCTCCACTGCCCCCGGCACTGCCGTCAAAAGCTGCGTGGCCAAACTGATCATACAATTTCCTTTTTTTCCGGATCACTCAGCACATTATAGGCTTCCGTTGCTTCCTTGAACTTCTCTTCCGCCTGTGCATTTCCGGCATTGGTATCCGGGTGGTATTTCTTGGCCAGTTTACGATATGCTCTTTTGATCGTTCCCTTGTCTGCACTCCTGCTGATTCCAAGAACATCATAATAATCTCTTTTTGCCGCCATTGTTCTCCCTCCCGTCATTTGCTTTTCTATATGTGTTTTTATGATATGATACCCCACAGGCTCAATACCTGTGGGGTACCATCACTCTTTTTTATGTCTATGAGCTTTCATTAACCTTCAATTGAAATGTAATGTTTCTTCTCTTCTACCGGTTTTGCTTCCTCTTTCGGAACACTGAATGAAAGGATTCCACTTTCATATTTCGGGTGTACATCCTCTACCGTTACATGTTTTCCTACATAGAAGCTTCTGCTCATGCTGCCCGCATAACGTTCTTTTCTGATATAGTTACCTTTCTTATCTTCCTCATCTTTATCCAGTCCTTTAGCTGCACTGACGGTAAGTACACCGTCTTTCAGTTCCATCTGGATCTCATCTTTCTTAAATCCCGGAAGATCAATATCAATCTCGTATGCATTTTCGGTCTCTTTTACATCTGTCTTCATCAGATTCTTAGCATGTTTTCCATACAGTTCTTTGTCGACATTCGGAAACGTCGGGAATGAAAAATCATCCATAAAGTCATCAAATAAGTTTTCTCCAAAAATACTAGGCATCATCATAAGTCATATCTCCTTCCAAATGATAAAAAATTATATTATTTGCACGTTCGGAGAATTCCGAGGTGTTGTTTACTAAAACTTCAGGATTCCAGATTTCGAATCATCTATGAATGCTGTCTGCTTCATATCTTTGATTCTTTTTCTCTCTTCCTTTGTTCTATCTGTACTATAGCACCTAATATCAGCACTGTCAAGAGGTGAGTGCTAATTATTTTGTGAACTCTTTGTGATTGTTAATTGAAAAACGTAAATGCAACCCTTAGGTCTTTTTGTTCTTAAACACAGACATAGGGGTTGCATTTACCTCTGCAATCATAGTAACATGAACTTACTCTCAGGCTCCAACATGAAAGGAGTTTCTATTTATGTAATACTTTTTTGAATCCAACAAGGCAAACACTTTACACTCTCTGACAGAATCTCTATCGAAGCTGGCATCGAAAAATGGATGGAGCTTCAAAAATGATTGCTGACGAACTTGGCAAGAGCCCTTCCTCTGTTTCCAGGGAAGTTCGACGCCATCTGATCTTTTCCCCTCACTATTACGATGACCACAGCCGCAGGAAAACCGAGTGCATTTACTTTTTCTTCCTGCTCCAACAGGGCGTCTGCGGTAATCTTTCCTGCTCCTCTCTTTGCTCTAAGTGTCAAAGCAGGAAATGCGCTTCTTCTATTGCATTAACAATCACATCTTCGTATGGATTTATCGTGAAATTTTAAATTTTATGTATCGTTTGGCAAACGATGAATATGGGGTGTCCGGATGAACCAGTTTACAAATTTGCTTAATTGAAGGTGCCATCTTATCCGGACATAATTCATACGCCATTTCAAAAAGTTGCAATGCTATTTTGCTGTCTGAACGAAATTTTTTTACGACCAATATTAAAACAATTCCAATTGTATATTCTTTTGCTAATTTCAACTCTACTTACATCGTAGGGATCGTTGCTTAATGCTATGATTTCACCAGCTTCATTACAATCAATAATCTCAACATCGCTTTCCACGCAAGGATCTAACAGAATGGGGATATCATTATTATTTCCTTGCGTAGCAGCAGGCGTACCTGCTTTTAAAGGAAACATATCATTTTTCCCGCCATCACCATAACTACGATTACTTTTCTCACAACTTAAACGATAGTTGAGATAATCGTATGCCAACCACCAATATCCATCTGGCAATATTTCAATTTTTTTCTCGTCTGTTGATTTGCTTTTTCGGCCTAAAGTGATCAATCTCTCCAAATGTCCCTCTAAACTACATTCAGAATACCAGCATTTTTCTCCATAATATTTTATAAGTATCGGTTTGAATTGACTCCAAATTCCATGAGCAGCCATATATTCTTTTCGTTCGTCGTGTGTTGCTTTTTTTGCTCAATTCATTTAAATACAATCTTGCTTTATTAAGCCATCCTATTACATCAGGATCATTTTTTATCAATCAAGGCTAAATCAATATATCTCATTTTTCTAATAGTCCTTTTAAAAATTTCTTCCGCCTTTGCGTTTCTTTCAGCAATGTCTTCCGCAGATAGATTAACATGAGGACGCTCACTATAGATTTTGTGCATTGCTGCAACATACTCGTCATAATAGCTATCCGTTGGTATATTTCTAGTAAAGACATATTCTCAAGATCATTTGTCAATTCTAATAATTTATACTTTTCATTATCGGTTATTGTTCCATCTTTCTTTTTAATAAGAAGTCTGTGTTTTTCATCCATTTTATCTTTTGTTTCACTATCCAAAACCGAAGACAATCCATAATACTCACTCTGTAATAAGCCATCAATTCCCATCCCCTCTGTATCTTCTGTAGGGACAATTACTTTTGTAAAGTAATACCCATTGTTTGATACGAGGTTTTCATTGTGAGTAAAGATACGAATAAATTCCTTTGGAATGCCATTGATTACAAGCGGATCATGAGTTGCAACAATAGCTTGAGTATTTATAGCATCTCGCAAAGAATTATCCATTGTTTCTTTGATTTCATATTTCCAGCGTGGATTCATATAGGCATCCGGTTCATCCATCAATACCAAACAGTCTTCTGTCTTGCAAATGCCGAGCATACCAAGAATTTTGATAAGTTGCCGTTGACCTTCACTCATTTCGCTGCATTTTACATTTGATTCCCCTTGTGTGACAGTTACTTCAAATCTGGTCTCAAAAAGGAGAATATAGTTTTTCAAAAAATCTCAAGAATAGCTATTGAATCAATGTTCACACTGTCAATATTCGTGATCTGAAAATATGATTTTCCATTCGAAGAATACATAAAGCCTCTACGCAAAAGATCTGTAAATCGATAATCAATAAAATCAGTCAGGTAATACAAGCCTGTAGGTACATCACCCTCAAACCGTCCTCTGCCCAAAAAATTTGCTCAACTTTATTGGTGTTGACAACCATATCCACATATTTAAACCTTATCAAAATGACAAGCTTTAATAAGATAGCGTTTTTTCAAAGGAATTTTTGTCCACACAAAATAGAAAGTAGATAAACAGGGGTAAAACCCTTCCTCACAATAATTGTATTTTCTCTTTGGGAAATTAGGAATAAAACGCTCGCTATCATCGTTCATTGATTTTGAAAAAATTTCTAAGCGTATCCCTGCATAAGCACGTATATCTCGTATTTACCACTTTTATATTCGGAAAAAGTTTGTTATTCGTTCCGGAATAAAACGCAACAACACGCTGTGGAAACAGGGAATTCCTTTTGGGCAAACGAACGAACCTTCCTATAACTTCCCTCAATAGCAGAATCGTCCGCTGTAATACGGTAAGCATGGCCACTTTTGATAATAGATATTGATTTCTGTGCATATTCGTACTCAAGGGAATAACTATAATCGATCTGCTTCTCAATTGCCGGTGAATCAAAGGACATTAAAATATTCAAAATACATTCTATCATTGTTGATTTGCCTGCACCATTTTCACCAATCAAAATGGTTGAACTACCACCAGACACAGTGGCAAATCTAATATCAAAATCAACCAAACAAAGATGCTTGTCAATACGTAATCTTTTGATTTGCATAATATCACCTCTTTAGCAAGTATTCCCCTAAACTGCTTTTTTAATAACAATCTGATTTTTGCTCAAGGCTTCGAAGCGTATCCATCAAATTCCAAAATTTTTTTCTTGCTAATAGACATAATCATTTGCACAGAGACAGCTTTTGGAGCGGACTTTATCAATAATCGGATTATCTCTTCTTCATTGGAACTTGATAGTGCAGACTTAATTTCTTCAGGGATGACAGTTCGTTTTGTTTTGGGTTTGTTGTTGATTTCTACACATTTTTTCTACAACTTCTTTCACCAACTCCACTGCACTTTCCTCGTTTTGGTTGTTCGTTCCCAGCTCACCTCGAAAAGCACGAGAAAGTATAGATTTTTTGATAAGGTCAATCTGCTCCACCACTGTTTCGGCAACTTGTTTTACCTGCTGTTCTTTA
>ENA-OQHD01000349-OQHD01000349.1-human-gut-metagenome-genome-assembly--contig:-NODE-349-length-17552-cov-2.981693_pt1 | contig 17552 bp, 22 predicted proteins | sample MGYA00242560_ERZ504711 | MGnify/ENA primary metagenome ERZ504711 (study PRJEB26092, sample SAMD00036198) | human gut metagenome | host: Homo sapiens | study: EMG produced TPA metagenomics assembly of...
GGTTTTTTATTTGTATACTTTTTATATAATTTTTTGTATATTTATGATATAATTTAATTACTTTAAAGCATTCATCTTAAACAGGTGAAAAAGGCTGTCAGGTAGCAGCTTTTTTTACACACTTTCAATTTTTCTTTAAAAGAATCCGGATCTTCCCGTTCTGATTTTTATTCGTTTATTTCATGCAATGGATATTGACCATATATTTCCTTGCATAGTAACATACGCATTTTTTGCCCTCTAAACGTTATGAATGCAGAACGATCCGGATTATTTCCGGCATGTTTCCGTGCATATTCAAAAGGCGTTGTCAGATTTTCTTCTGACAGCGCCTTATTTCTCTTTAAGGATTCCGTAATCTTTAACGCAATGATCCTGTTTTTATGCACTTCTTTGAAACTGCGAATTATACAGTTCAGCATAGAATCCATTCTGTGCAAGAAGTTCTTCATGATTTCCCTGTTCTACGATATCTCCGTCTTTCATAACCAGAATCATATCTGCATCACGTATTGTTGACAGTCTATGTGCGATCACAAAGCTAGTTCTTCCTTTCATCAACTGATCCATTGCCTTCTGGATCTGAATTTCGGTTCTTGTATCTACCGAACTTGTCGCCTCATCAAGGATCAGTATCTTAGGATCTGCAAGCATTGCTCTTGCAATTGTCAGAAGCTGCTTCTGTCCCTGTGACACATTACTTGCTTCTTCATTTAACTCCATCTGATAACCACCCGGAAGGGTCTGTATAAAACGGTGTGCACGTGCTGCCTTTGCAGCCTCCACTACCTCTTCATGCGTTGCATCCAGCCGTCCATAACGGATATTATCTTCGATACTTCCTTTGAACAGCCAGGTATCCTGTAATACCATTCCGAACATTTTTCTCAGATCATCGCGGTTAAAGTCACGAACATCATGCCCGTCCACCTTGATCGAACCACTTCCAACATCATAAAAACGCATCAGTAATTTGATGATTGTCGTCTTCCCTGCACCGGTAGGTCCTACAATCGCAACCTTCTGTCCCGGCTTTACATCCACACTGAAATCATTGATGATCGTGTGATCCGGATTATATCCGAAATGAACATGTTCGAAGCTTACGCTTCCTTCCATTTCATCAATACATGCCGGATGTTCCACTGTCTGGTCTTCTTCCGCCTCCTCAAGGAATTCGAAGACACGCTCAGATGCTGCAGCTGTGGACTGTAACATGTTTGCCACCTGCGCAACCTGCTGGATCGGCTGCGTAAAGCTTCTTACATACTGGATAAAACGACTGGATATCACCAACCTGGATTCTTCCTTTCATAGCAAGATAACCGCCCAGGATAACTTCTCCGACATAACCAAGATTTCCGACAAACTGCATGATTGGCATCATCATTCCGGAAAGAAACTGCGATTTCCATGCAGAAGTATATAAAATATCATTGTCCCGCTTGAATGTAGCGATTACATCCTCCTCTTTATTGAATGCTTTGATGATATTATGACCGCCATAGATTTCTTCTACCTGTCCGTTTACATGGCCCAGATACTCCTGCTGGCTCATGAAATACTTCTGCGAACGTTTTACGATCATAGAAATCAGTCCCATTGAAACCGGAAGAATCAGAAGTGCTACCAATGTCATCAACGGACTGATACTGAGCATCATGATCAGCACACCTATGATCGTTGTCACCGATGTGATCACCTGCGTTGCACTCTGGTTCAGGCTCTGGCTTAAGGTATCTATATCATTTGTGATACGGGATAACACCTCTCCATGTGTCTGTTTATCAAAATAATTCATCGGCAGGCGATTGATTTTTTCTGAGATTTCTTTTCTCAGACGATAAGTCAGCTTCTGTGATACTCCTGTCATGATATACCCCTGTACGAATGAAAACACTGCACTTGTCAGATACAGGCATAACAGAGTCAGTACAATATGTGCGATCTTGTCAAAATCGATCCCAGCTCCGCGGATACTTTTCTGACCAGATCCTTTAAATATCTCGGTCGTTGCTTTTCCAAGTATCTTCGGTCCTACGATATTAAATATCGTACTTCCGATGGCAAATACAATCACAAAAAATATTCCAATCTTATATGCGCTCAAATATGCCATCAGCTTTTTCATCGTGCCTTTAAAATCTTTTGCCTTTTCATTGGACATTCTCGGTCCATGTCCTCTACCTCTTGGCATATGATTCCACCTCCTTAAGATCTTCTTCTAATTCTTTCTCTGATAATTGTGAAGATGCGATCTGATAATATGCTTCACAGTTCTTAAGCAGTTCTTTATGTGTACCTTTTCCGACGATCTGACCATCATCTAACACAATGATCTGATCTGCATGGAGAATCGTACTGATTCTCTGTGCGACGATCATAACCGTACTTTCTGATGTTTTCTCTTTCAGCTTTGCACGAAGTGTTGCATCTGTCTTATAATCCAGTGCTGAAAACTGTCATCAAATATATATACATCTGGATGTTTTGCTATCGCTCTTGCAATCGAAAGTCTCTGTTTTCTGACCTCCGGATACATTCGATCCTCCCTGGGAAATGGTACTCTTATACTTTTTCTTCTTTTGCTCAATAAATTCAGTTGCCTGTGCGATCGTTGCTGCCTCTGTCATCTCGGCTTCACTTCCATCCGGATTACCATATAAGATATTTGAAGCAATATCGCCTGAGAATAATACAGCTTTCTGCGGTACATATCCCAGTTTCTCCCGGAGTTCGTGTTGTGATACATTTCGGATATCTTTTCCGTCAATCGTAATCTTACCGTCTGTAACATCATAAAATCTCGGAATCAGATTCACCAGCGTAGACTTACCACACCCGGTACTTCCGATAAATGCCGTCGTCTTTCCAGGCTCTGCGGTAAAGGAAATGTCATGCAGGACATCTTCTTCTGCCCCCGGATAACGGAACGATACATGGTCGAATACAATCTTTCCTTTTCCTTCTTCCGGAATGTGTGACGGGTTCTTGGGATCATGGATCATAGTCTCACTTGTCAGTACTTCGTCTACACGGCCTGCAGATACAGCTGCTCTTGGCAGCATAACCGAGATCATACAGATCATTAAGAACGCCATGATAATCTGCATCGTATACTGGATAAATGCCATCATATCACCAACCTGCATTGCTCCGTCATTGATGCTGTGACCACCCACCCATACGATCAGGACCGCAATACTGTTCATAACGAACATCATAAGCGGCATCATAAATGTCATTGCGCGGTTTACAAATAAGTTCGTCTTTGTCAGTGCTTTATTTGCATCATCAAAACGTTCTTCCTCGTACTTCTGTGTACCAAATGCACGGATAACCGAAAGTCCTGTCAGAATTTCACGGCTGACAAGATTCAGTTTGTCAACCTGATTCTGGATTAGCTTAAACTTCGGCATTACCACCAGGAATAAGAATCCTACGATAACTATAATAACAGCAACCGCAAGTCCGATGATCCACGACATGCCGACATTCGTATGAAAGACTTTCCAGATTCCTCCGATTGCCATAATCGGTGCATACAGAACCATCCGAAGGATCATAACAAGTAATAATTGGATCTGCTGAATGTCATTCGTACTTCTTGTAATCAGTGATGCCGTAGAGAATTTATCAAATTCCGCATTGGAGAAACCAACCACTTTACGGAATACATTTTCACGAAGTCTGCGTCCGACACCGGCACCGACACGTGATGCCAGCAGTCCGACCAGTATACTTGCTGCCATTCCGAGGAATGCAAGCGCCAGCATCTTGGCTCCTGTATGTAAAATATAGGTAGTTTCGATCTGATCTGTATCAATTCCTATATGGGTGTAAGCGTCTTTAATGTACCCTGCTGCTGCCTGGGCAATAATTGAATCCTGCATGGAATCCATCTGCTGATCCATCTGTCCGATCAGCGCATTCCTGCCTTCAGCTCCCATAAACTCCAACATATCATAGATATCCATCTTATCAACATTCGGAATTCCAGACATCTGTGTCCGCATCTGCTCTTCGATTTTCTGTGTCATCTCACTGCCGGAATCAAATCCTGCTGCCATGAGCATTGGCTTTCCAAGAATCTCTGAAAGCCTGTCCACTTTCTTTTTATCTTCTTTCACAGAAGCTTTTAATTCCATTACAGTACCATTATAGTCGTATTTTTCCACCGACTCTGTATACGCGTTTTTTACAATTTTCTGTCTGTCCGACGGAACCAGCAGTAACAGATGGTTCAGATCTTTTTTGGAAATTGTATCAGGTAGAGCTTCATCGATGCCGCCCTGCTGGATACCTACATTCACAATATCCGATGTGTAAGTCGGCAAAGACAGATCACAATAAGCCTGGACAACCAGTATGCAGATAATCGCTGCCACAGCAGCTGCATATGGTTTCAGAAACTTAAATAATTTTCCCATTTTCTTATGTCTTTCCTTTCTGAATTCATATCTATATACAACGGATCTGTCCTATCCAGTTCCGTCTGTATATTCTATTACTAAAAACTCCCACGTGCCGATGGACATGTCTTTTCTATGATCGTATCCATATCCACACCTTTGAAATCCTTTGAGTTCAATAGATTGTTTTTTCATTTCTGTCAGAAGGCGCTTCATCAGAAGTATCTCTTCTCTTGATATTCCCTGATAAACTATTTCTTCCATTTCACAAATTACTCTTTGAATTCCTTCTATACATTCTTCTCCTTTTGGCGCGAGATGAATTTTCACCACTCTTTGATCCTTTCATCCTGTCTTCGTGTCACATATCCTTTTTCTTCCATCTTCCGTAACGCAACAGTCATGGATGGCGGTGTAATGCCGACACGTTCTGCCAGTTGTTTCTGCGACTGTTCACCCCAATGTTTCAACGAAAACAAGACTTCCCGCCTGACTTGGTTTCAAGTTCCACTTTTTTCCATATCGCTCATTTGACTGATATTGCATAAATTTCATTAATTGAAATACGGCAAAAAAATGTTGACGTTTCCATATCATTTTTCCAAATCCTCCACCTCCTTTTATTAATTAGAATTCTAACGATTATATTAGTCATTTCCACCAATATTGTCAATGTTTTTATACTTTTTTTTATATTTTTATTGTTTGTTTTATATTTTATTTATTTAGAATACTAACTAATATACAGTCGAAAAAAATCCCCGGAAGTCCACACTTTTGCGCAGATTTCCGGAGAGTTTTCACACTCGCACAGCTTATATCTTCAAAATCTGATTCTGATCTGTCGTTTAATTTTCCCCAAGGTATTCCAAAAATTCGTCTTCCGGAAGCGGCTTGGAATAATAATATCCCTGTATACAATCACAATCGTTTTCCCTCAGGAATACAACGTGTTCTTCCGTCTCTGCTCCTTCTGCCACCAGCTGCATCCCCAGTTCATGAGCCATCGCAATGATAGATTTTAAGATGCTTCTCGACTTCGGATTTGTCTCAATCTGACGTACCAGACTCATATCGATCTTTAAAATGTCGAAATTATAGTCCTGAAGTACACCATAAGAAGAATATCCGCTTCCAAAATCATCCAGCAGTGTCACCGCACCATTTTTTCTGCAATGATTCCAGGATATTATTGCGGTTCTGCTTCATCGCCTCAAACGATGTCTCTGTAATCTCAAATCTTGATTTGATTCCAAGCTTCTGAGACGACTCTACATTTTCCTCGATCCATTTCATCATCTTTTCATCATAAAAATCCATCCATGACAAATTGATTGATATCGGAATATTTTTCTTACCGTCTTCGCATCGCTTCCGCATGAATTCAAATACCTTTTTTGTCACATAAAAATCCAGTTCTGAGATATGACCACTCTCTTCTAATGCCGGAATAAATATGGCAGGTGATACGAACCCTCTCTTTGGATGCACCCAGCGGATCAGGGCTTCTGCAGACCGGATCTCTCCGGTCTTCGCATCTACAACCGGCTGATAATATACTTTGAACTGTTCCTGTGCCAGTCCGTTTCTGAGTTCTCCTGCAAGTTCCGCACGATCAATGTAATATGATTTCATCGATGCATCATAGATATTATATGGTTTTACATATTCATCTGTAATATATTTTTTTGCAAGCTTCGCGCGGTCGATCATACCATTGATGCTCATTTCTTTATTTTCAACAAAGAAAATTCCGCAACCGCAGAAGATGTGCATCGTCTTTCCCTTCTTTGTGAAATTCCACTCGCAAAGTCCGGAAAGCGCATCAAAATCCAGATTCTTTTTCTCTACCAGACAGGTGAACTGATCAGCCTCCACTCTCGCCACTACGCATGGCTTCAAGCTGGATGATCGCATATTCTTATAAATTGTGCGCAGTACATTATCACCAGTATCAATTCCAAAAAGCTCATTTACTGCTTTGAAATTGCGGACGTTAAAGTACAACACTGCATAATCGGTCCTGTCGGCACAGTGCCGGAATATGTTTTCCGAATTATGGATGAATCCCCGTCTGTTGTACCCGCCGGTCAGCATATCTGTACCGGAAAGCTCTGTGATATCTTCTGTCACAGCCAGAATGATTCCCAGTTCTTTGAACAGATACATGAAAATAAATTCTTTCAGGCGTATCTCTCCATCCTCACTGATCTGATGGACTGTAAAGGAATAACGGCCATTTGATTCAATTCCCTGCATATCGTTTCTATGTCTGTATTTTTCTTCAGATGCTCTTTTTCCTGCTCCGGAACCATCGTACCCAGGATCTCCCGGCAATACGTATTATAATCTATCTTCGTATGAAGATATCTGTATGCATTAAAATCTTCTGTCGATTCTATATTGATCAAATTTCTGCGAGCATCGATCAATGCAACCTTTTCAAAATTCTTCTGGTAAAGAAGCTGTGGGATTTTTTCTGCCAGATAACTTTCGGTTATGTCCTGAAAATAAAGCAACCCTTCAATGTCATCTGTCACAGAGTTCCGGATCATCTCTATCGTAATGCGGAACATACGGATCTTCTCATCCTGATTTCCCTGAGCAACTGTTTCGAGCGAAATAATTGTTCTCCCAGCTGCAAATTCTTTCAGTAGATTTTCCTGTACAAACAACTGGTTTGCTTTTACTCTGTCTTCACAGCCGATCGCATACATCGATATTCTTCTTACGTAATCGTCCAGGTTTTCCTTTTCTCCCCTGATTCCGATATTCTTATTCTTTACTGCACAGGAGATACACATTCCCTTACTTACATTTACGGTCACCGTTCCCAGTGAATCCGTCGTCTTTCTCATGACTTCATCCAGCTGTTTCAGATAGTCATCATTAATATCCCTTACATATAGCATCACGATCTGATTATCATCTTCGTATTCCTCACTGCATATCATTGTAAGTGATACCCACTTGAATTCATCCTTCACTTTCCGACGGTAACGGATCATCTCTTTTCTGTTTCCTCCTGCGAACGCTTTTCTCAGACGTTTTATATTACAAAACTCAAGATATTCTTTTTTATCATCTTCATAAATGCAATCCATGTCCGCAAAGCCGCGTAGTCTCGCTGAAAAGGAGATCAAACTGTCGAAATATTTTTTCTGATCATCAAATCCGTCTTTCAATATCAGATAACTGTCTGTTGTCAGGTTGACTTTCAATATTACATAATAGAAATCTGACAGCATTCCCAATGTATCCTGAAAATTTCCCATGGATTTATCATGCAGTGCAATCGTGTTATGCACTCTTCTCAAAACAACAGCCGCATCAAATGGACGCGAGAAATAATCGTTTACACCAAGCTTATATGCGCGTCCGATATTATCATCAGAGGAATCTGCCGAGATACTGATAACCGGTATACGATCCAGCCATAGTCTTTCTTTCATAACCTGCAGCACTTCATATCCATTCATTACAGGCATATTCATATCCAATAACAGCAGGGATAATTCCATATGGTGTTCTGACATAATATAAACCGCCTGCTGTCCGTCCTCTGCCTGTATCAAATCATATTCGTCCTCGAGCATACTCACCAGAATCTCACGGTTCATTTCTGAATCATCGACGATTAATATCTTCTTCCTCTGTTCTTCCATACGTTTTACCTACCCCCCCCAAACATTTGATTCGTCTTTTACTTCCCTTATCATAATCTATATTTTATCACTATAATCCTGTCTGAATCCAGTACAATTGTAAATGGTCCGTCATTTACCAGGCTCACCTTCATATCCGCTCCAAACATTCCCCGTTCTACTACCGGTATCTGTTCTTTGCACTTACTGATAATATATTCGTAAAGTTCTTCTGCCATGTCCGGTTTCCCTGCTTCGACAAAACTTGGCCGGTTTCCCTTTTTGCAGTTCGCATATAAAGTAAACTGCGAGATCAGAAGGAGTTCCCCTCCCACCGCATCCAGTGAAAGATTCGTCTTTCCTTCTTCATCCTCAAAAATACGTAATCCAGTCATTTTCTTAACCATCTTATCAGCAATCTCTTTTGTATCCGAATCAGCCACACCTATCAGGACCATAAATCCTTTTCCTATCTGTCCGATTACTTTTCCATCCACTTTTACGTTGCTTTCTGTAACTCTCTGAATCACAAACCGCATTTTCTCTCCTCCTGTTACCCATTATTTTTTATCCGGAAGCTGTGCCAGTATAATTGCCAGAAACATCAGTATACACCCTAACGATTCTCTGAATGACAAACGTTCTCCAAGTATGATCCAGCCCGCAAGTACCGAAAAACAGGATTCCAGGCTTAAAATCAGCGATGCTACCGCCGGATTCACATTCTTCTGTCCAAGTATCTGTAATGTATATGCAACACCACAGGATAATACACCTGCATACAGAAGCGGCATCCATGCAGCCGCCACAGCTACAAGTCTTGGTGTCTCCAGCACAAACATAAATGGTAATGACAGAATTCCACTCACGAAAAACCTGGATGCAGGACATCTTCACACCATCCACTTTCGGAGAAAAATGATCAATCACCAGAATATGCACAGAAAAAATCAAGTGCACACAAAAATACCAGAATATCTCCCTTTCCAATAGAAAAAGACTCCGTAATACACAAAAAGTACAATCCGACAAGTGCCAGTAACACTGCCATCCATACCTTCCATTTGAGTTTTTTATGAAGAAAAATTCCAAGAACCGGAACGATCACGATATAAAAAGCAGTAATAAATCCTGCTTTTCCCGCTGTGGTATACTGAATCCCAGCCTGTTGGAGACTGCCCGCTGTGAATAATAATACTCCGCATGCAATACCTCCTGTTATCAGATCTTTCCCTGATTTTTCTTTTTCCGAACAGTCCGTTTCAGTATCTTTATTCATTCTGTTCAAAAACCAGATACACGGTAAAAGTGCCACCGCTCCTATCAGACAGCGGATTCCATTAAAAGAAAAAGGTCCCAGATAATCCATTCCTACACTCTGGGCAACAAATGCTGTTCCCCATATAAATGCTGTCAGTAACAGCATGCTCCCATTTTTCAGTTTCATTCTACTTTCCACCTATACTACACATTACGTATATAATTTTCTTTTGCCAACATCTTATCATACTATAACCTATAATACGACATATTTCGAGCATTTTCAAATTATATATTTTTTTGCAGACAAATCTGACTTTGACATTTCTGTCACTTCACCGGATACTAAAAATCAGAAAAACGTAAAGTCCTCATTAAACGGACTTCATCAATGCAAGGAGGTTCTGTCATGTTATCAGAGCGATTATTAAAGCTTCCGGGATTCCTTTATCAGATTGGAAGTAATTATTATTATCTTGGAAAATGGATCTGTAAAAAAGTGTACAGATCAGGATGCCACAGACTGTGTCACCATGTATCAGATGTGCCGGACCGGCGGTGAAGAACCTGAAACCCGCACTTATTTCCAGAAGATTCGCGCTTTCAGTGATTTTGCATTGGAAGTTCCTTATAATCCCGCAAAAATTACGGATGATATGAACATGATTCTGGAAAGTCTTTCCGAGAAAGAAACTACCGGGCTTTTGGAACAGATTGCACATCTTGAAGAAGATGTAACAAAATACTAGATACAATTGGCATTAAACAGGTGTAACGACTTCCATTTCTGTCCAAAAAAGGGGGCTGTAAAAAAAGCTCCCCTGACAGAAAAACTCGCCCAGACCGTGAGGTCTGAGCGATTTTTTGGTATAATTAATTATGCTACTAAATAACAATACCAATGGTAATTATACTATGCGTCAGCTGAAATTACCATTAGAAATCGAAAAATTGATCGATATTTCCGATCCGGTATACACTTTTTGTGAGGTTATGGATCACATTGACCTATCCAGATATTTTGTAGAGAAAGGCTATAAAACAGGTCGCCCAAGATGTGATGCTCAAAAACTCATTAAAGTAATACTTTTTGCCTTTATGGAAAAACGGCATCTGCTCCTTACGAGAAATAGAAAAGCTCTGCCGTAATGACATTCGTTACATGTATCTTCTTGATGGCATGAAAACACCTTCTTTTGCTACATTTGGAAACTTAATCCGAAACGAACTAACCGATTCTATCGAGCAGATATTTGAAGACATTAATTCATATATTTTGCCAAAGATCACGTGGATCTGCAGCATACATACATTGACGGGACAAAAATTTGAGGCAATGCCAATCGATATACCTGGGTATGGAAAAAATCGTGTGTGAAAAACCGGCAGAAAGTCTTTGACAAGATTTCACTCTTGATTGATGCTATGAATCTGGAAGTACTTGGATATCTCGGAATAAAATTTGAAAAGCGTGAAGCGTACGCGGTTGACTATGTCTCTGAATTACTTACGATGTACAAAGAAACAACTGGACTGGATGAAACTTCTTTCGTTTCCGGACGTGGTCATAGAAAAAGCATTCAACAAAAACAATACGAAGAATTGCATGAATATCTGGAACGTTTGAAATCCTATGCATATCATATCGAGACCTGTGGAGAAGAAAGAAACAGTTATTCCAAAACAGATCATGATGCAACTTTCATGCGTTTAAAGCGTGATTACATGGGAAACGATCAGCTACTTCCGGCATACAACCTACAGGCAGCCATCTGTGATGAATACATAGCTGTAATCGACGTAAAACCATATGCATCCGATATGGAATGCTTTGTGCCTTTGATGGCAAAAATTCAATCGCACATATGGTCACTATCCGAAATATCCGGTTGCTGATGCCGGATACGGTTCTTACAATAATTATCTTTATTGTGAAGAACACGGCATGGAAAAATACATGAAATTTACCATGTACAAAAAAGAAACGACGGACAAAAAGTATCATGAGAATCCGTATCGTGCTGTAAACTTTGCAAAAGATGCAGATGGAAATCTCTTATGCCCAAACGGTCGAAAATTCCTCTTCAAGAGAACACAGCATGTGAAATATAATAAATATGGAAGAACGGAAGAATTATACGAATGTGAATCTTGTGAAGGGTGTCAGCATAAACAAGAATGTTGTCCGAGAGCACACAAAAACCGAACGATCCGAATGAATCAGGAATTAACTGCTATCCATCAGGAAGTGCTGCAAAATCTTGAATCCATACATGGTGCTCTCTTGAGAATGAACCGAAGTATTCAATCGGAGGGAACTTTGGTGTATTAAAGTGGGATAAAGCGTATAAAAGATTATTGCGAAGAGGCGAGAAAAATGTAATTCTCGAGCTTACACTGATTTCATGTGGATTCAATCTTTATAAATATCACAACAAAAAGCAACGACAGACGAAAGTTGCATAAAACTTAAGCGGGCGTGATTAGCCGAGCTTTATTAAATGCACCATTTTTTATACCCAAAGATGCAGACTTGCTTAGAAATAGAAAAGTTAATACAAAGAAACGCCAAAACCGACATTTGCCGGAATTGGCGTTTCTTATATTAGGGACTTATTTTACAGCCCCCATATACCGGACGTTCAATATAGTTATTACATTAAATTGCTACTTTTCCAGTTGTTTCTTCATTGATTACGTAATAAGCTGCTGCTTCTTCCGGTTTCAAATATACATTCAGCGTTTTGATCTCATCTACATTTTTCCCCAAAGTTTTCCATGCTTCGTGTACTTTCTGTGTAATCTCCTCTGTGCTGATTTCTTTTCCCATATACTGAAGATAAAAGCTTGTCTTTGCCTCTTTCTTCACATCTTCTGCTTCTTTCAATACGCCTGCTCTTGTCTCGATTGCCTTTGTTGTATCTTTTGCAGTTGTGATTGCTGCAGGTCTTGAATTGTTTCTTCTATTTTTTTTACATATGGATAACCTCCTCAATCTACAAATAGAACATTACGTTTTCTATTATATCGGATTTACAGAAAATGTCAAAAGATATCCCACATTATTCCGTTCCCCGTCCATACCGATTGATGGTCAGGTCTTTTACCACTTCTCCGGCAAGGATCAGGCCTGCTACGGATGGAACGAATGCAATACTTCCCGGAATATCTCTTCTCTGGGTACATTTTCTTGCTGTCCCCGGCGGGCATACACAATGCTGTCTGCAGCTGATGCTCATATCTTCTAATGGACGTACCGGTTTTTCTTCCGAATATACAACTTTTAGTTTTTTTATCCCACGTGCTTTTAATTCCCTCCGCATAACTTTTGCAAGCGGACACATCTTTGTCTTATAGATATCTGCCACCTGAAATGCAGATGCGTCCAGTTTATTGCCGGCTCCCATACAACTGATAACAGGAACATCTGCGGCCTTCGCACGCATTATGATCTCAATCTTTGCAGTTACCGTATCTACCGCATCTACCACATAAGAATATTCTTCAAACGGAAATTCATGCGCATTCTCCGGAAGATAAAAACATTTTCTTATCTCTACATCTGCATCCGGATTAATTTCCAGAATTCGATCTTTCATCACATCTACTTTATACTTTCCTACGGTCTTTCTGGTCGCAATAATCTGACGGTTGATATTCGTTAGACACACTTTATCGTCATCCACCAGGACAAATGATCCTACTCCGCTTCTCGCAAGTGCTTCTACCACGTATCCGCCTACTCCGCCGATCCCAAAGACCGCTACCTTTGCATCTGCAAGTCTGTCCATATTGTCAGACCCTAACAGAAGCTGTGTTCTGGAAAACTGATTTAACATATTTGTTCCTCCACTCATATTTCATAATATTCCCTATTATAATAGTAGGATATCTGACAAGTCAACCCTATCTTTCATCTCTGCTGTTTCCTTTTTCTATGTATTCTTCCGGCCACAGTCTCTTTGGATGCACATATCTTATCGGCGAGGCATACCAGCCATGCCTCCTTACACATCGGAGGTACGACATTCAACGGAAACATATGACGTAATATGATATTCTCCTCCCGTATGGTCAGTTTAAAATCTTTCCTGGCATTCTGCAGCGCTCTGCCGGCATGGATAAATCCATGAAATCTGTGCCCTGCATTCTTTTCATGCCAGTCATATAGAAAATAATCGTGCAGAAGCGCACCTCTGATCAGTTCTCTGCGGTTGACATTCCACGCCAAGCGATCCGCCAGTTCTACGCTTGTATATGCCACACTAATGCAATGCTTATATACCGAAATATCACTATGCTGCATGTATTTCTGCGTATACTTCATTCTTCCCTGCTCATCCAGTTCTTTTAATACATCTTTGATTTCCTTCAGGATTCTCTCTTCATCATTCATACAGCCTGCCTGTTTTATCCCTCGAAAACCTGTCGGATACTTTCATAGTGAAGAAATATCCCCTGATCCGCATATCTTTTGATTTCTTTGATATCTGCGATTGCAAATCCCGACACCTCTTCCTCCTGTGTCTTCACATCAGATTCATCAAAATCCAGAATAAATTTGTAGATATCCACAAAGTAATTGATTTTTTTCTTCCGGATTTACTCTCTTATATGAAAATGCATAGCCTCCTTCTGCTTCCGTCACATCGACTCCTGTCTCTTCCTTGATTTCCCGAATCACTGCATCCAACGAATCTTCCCCGGCACGTACTCCGCCTCCCGGCACTTCCCACCATCCGGCTGCCCATTCTTTATCCATTCTTCTTCTGGTGATCAGATATTTCCCATCCGGACGCATCAGCACACCAAGAACAGTCAGGTGAAATTCTCCCGGTTTCATATTCCAGTCATTATGTTTCATTGTAGCTCCTGTACGCTCTTTATTTTCATCATAAATATCCCATAATTCCATACTCTTTATCTCCTTTTACATCAAAAGTGGAGAATCATTCTGACTGACTCCCCACTTTTTCTTCTTAATATTCCCCGTTTACAATCATCTTCTCAAATTCTTTCTTAATAAAATCGCACGTCGGTTTTGTCCACTGCGTTCCCTCCAGTCCCTTTTCGGATTTAATAAGCTGCAACGAGAACAGCAATGCCTCCAAAATCTCTTTATGCTCCAGATTCTGAAGATTAGCGGCCACATAGTCTTTTGCTTCTTTTGGCTGTATTCCCGCCTTTTTACTCAACATCCTGCTGAACTGTTCAAATGTTATGATTTTCTTTCCATATTCCCAGAAATGATTCTCGTACTTTTTATATTTCTGTACATATTCCTGAATGATCTCCAATGATTCGGAATCCAGTGTGTATCCATAATTTTTTAGCAATCGCTTCCAGTTCTTTCCACCACGAAACATCTACAGCAGAATAATCCATGCTGATTCGGAAACAGCCGCCTGTACTGTTGATTGCTTTTTTGAAATTCATCTTCCCAGGTCGGACATACCAGCATCTTCTCGCCATTCACGATCCCACCCTGTATTATTTTTTCTTTCATCCTCATGTCCTCCTTACGGTAAAGCTTTCGTATCTTCAGATCAAATCAGTATGAATATTATACCATTATCTTGTTATGATTGCAAAGCCGATATTACACCTTCGTCACACCAGCTAGGATCATCTCCAGACATGAAATTTTCTTATAATGCTTCTAATGCTTTATTAGATCCCACCAGGATCAGAACCATATCTTCACGCAATACTTCTGAAGGATCCGGATTCACTTCTACGTGCGCCCCACTTTTAATTCCCACGACATTCACTTCATAATTCCGGCGCACATCCAGTTCTTGCAACGTTTTTCCCACTCCATTTTACGGGCATCGGTGTCTCAACTATACTATAATCCGGTGATAAAGCGATCCAATCTGTGAAGCTGGCAGACATAAGATTCTTTGCCATCCGGATTCCCATTTCTTTTTTCCGGGAAAATAATGGAGTCTGCACCGATTTTTTTCAATACGGTTGCATGACGCTCATTTTTTGCTTTTGCAATCACATTCGGTACACCAATTTCTTTACACACCAGCGTTGCCATAATACTTGCTTCCAGACTTTCTGCTTCTGCGATCACAACGCCATCCAGATTCCTCGTGCCGAGAGATCTGACAAAATCCGGATCACCGATATCTGCCATGCATCGCATACGATACCGAGTCGGCGATTCCTTTTACGCGCTCCATATCTTTATCTACTGCTACGACCTCGCATCCGAGTTTTTGCAATTCTAACGCAATACTTTCCCCAAAACTGCCCAGACCAAATACTGCAAATTGTTTCTTCATAGTTACTCCTCCTCATTAACCAATCATAATCTTTTCCGTCGGAAGTGTCCGCATCTTTTCCTGCAAATTTACCTTCCGGCAAATAATAACGCAATGGTCATCGGTCCGACTCGTCCTGCATACATCAGTATCATCAACACGATCTTGCTTCCTACCCTCAGATGAGTTGTCAAATCTTGTGTCAGGCCAACTGTTGCCATCGCAGATGCGGTCTCATACATAATTTTCTGAAGCGAGATTGTATCCGGCTCTATCACAGCAATAACCGTGGTTCCTGTTACATATATGCCCAATGCCAGCATAAATGTCACGAACGCTACACGCAAGCTATCTTCAGCCACTTTTCTCTGGAAGCATTCAATATCATGACCTCCCCTGAGCATCGTGTGAAAAGCGAGAAATAAAAGCGCAAATGTCGTTGTCTTCAGACCACCCGCAGTTCCTCCAGGAGATCCTCCGATAAACATTAAAATAATATTCAGGAATCCGGTCTCTTCATGCATTCCCGACTGCTGAAATGTACTAAATCCGGCCGTTCTGGTCGTCACAGCCTGAAATGCCGAAGCCATTATCTTCTGTCCGGTATTCAGATTCCCAATCGTTTCCGGATTCCGGTACTCCAGTACAAAATTCAAAAGTGTCCCTGCTATCAGCAGAATCAATGTCGTAACAATTGCTATCTTTGAATGTAACTTAAGTCTGGTAAAACACCATTTCTTCGGAATTTCACGATACCAGATCTTCTTTCCGTTATCAATCACGTCATACCACACCGTAAATCCAATTCCGCCAAGAATGATCAGCATCATCGTTGTAATATTGATCAATGGATTGGTTACGTATCTTGCCAGGCTGTCCTCTCCGAGAATATCAATTCCCGCATTGCAAAATGCAGAAACCGAGTGAAAAACTCCATACCAAATTCCTTTTACAAGTCCATAATCCCGACTGAATTGTATTGCATAAAAAACGGCGCCGATTCCTTCTACCACTACCGTCCCGAACAAAATTCTGCGGACCATGCCTACCAGACCACCAAGAGAATTCATATTATAAGCTTCTTGAATGACAATTCTCTCTTTTACCGTAATCTTTCTTTTAAGAAGCATAAAGAATGCTGTGATACATGCAATTATGCCCAGACCTCCGATCTGAATCAGAATCAATAAAATTATCTTTCCCATTATCGTGAACTGATATTTCGGAACAACCGTAACCAGTCCCGTCACACATACCGATGTTGTTGATGTAAATAATGCATCCAGGAAGCTGATTGGTTTTTACATTCGATACCGGAAGCCATAAAAGTACCGCTCCCAGAACAATCACACTCAGAAAATCCAATTACCAGAATTTTCATGGTATTCCATCTGATATTTTGCTTTCTCTTCATTTTTATTTTCGCCTTTCTTAATCTGTATTTTTCTTCTATAACGACTAGCTTTTAATCTACTCTTACACCTTAAAGAAGTCAATAGTTATTTTCCAGCAAAACAAAAAAGCCAGAATACCGAAAAACATTTCTGACTTCTTAGTCAACAATGAAATCAACGAACTTTTTTATCTTTTTCAATTCTTCATTCTGTAAAAATTTTCCCCGAAGTCCATCATATACGATCAACTGCCTTATTCCACTCCAGCAGTTCTCATTATAGTCCTGTACTAATCGTCCCAATTGCTTAATTTCTTTCACATCATTTGTATTCAATATTTTATTTACACTCTCAATATCATTGAAGCAACATGCTTTGCTTTTCATATAAGTGTTAATAACTTCTTCCGTATCCTTATCTGGAAATGACTGTGCCACAAAGTCAAATAGCTTTCCCTGGTTTTCTACAACATCATTTAAATACGCTTCTGCATACGCTCTCATCTTTCTCTCTCCTGATTTAAAAGTAATGTACTAAATACATTTGTCACTTTATTTGCATCTGAATCTA
>ENA-OQHD01000350-OQHD01000350.1-human-gut-metagenome-genome-assembly--contig:-NODE-350-length-17550-cov-3.292372_pt1 | contig 17550 bp, 29 predicted proteins | sample MGYA00242560_ERZ504711 | MGnify/ENA primary metagenome ERZ504711 (study PRJEB26092, sample SAMD00036198) | human gut metagenome | host: Homo sapiens | study: EMG produced TPA metagenomics assembly of...
TTTGATTTGTACCGTCCTTTTGCGTCCGTCCATGTATTCGCTCCTTTCCTTTCCGTTCCGAGGGTTTGGGACACTTCCCAACAAGCAATTTTCAACCGACGCGCCGCAGCGCGGGAGGGGGAAAATACGGAAGTGGGTACCCGCTTCCTATGCTTGCTACGAATGTTTTTATCCTTTAGGCTCTTATCCCCTACTACGGAGAAAAAGCGATTTTGCCAAACTTCCGCAAAAGAAAAAGCGCTGCAATCTCAAAAAATGATTACAACGCTCTCTAAATCCTGTTCAGTTTTAAGCCGGACATTCCTATTCGCCCTCTTTTTCGACTTCGGAAATCTCTTTTGCCGTTGCGGTCACAATCCGTATGCCTGTATCGCTCATACCGTCCAGCAGCGCGTCAAGCTGCCGCCGCTTTGTGTCCTTTGCAGCGGGCGTGTCTAACAGGAATTGGTCTACGGATATATGGTAACGCTGTATCAGCTCAAAGAATATCTGTAAACTTGGGTGCTGCCCCTTGTTCTCAATGTTCGCAAGGTAGCGCGGCGAGATAAACATTTCGTCGCCTACTTTCTTGCGGCTTTCCTTGCGTCCTTCACGCGCTGCCTTTATCGCTGCCCCAAAAGCCTTGAAGTCGTATTTTGGTACTGGTCTTTTTGCCATAGTTATTCACCCTCTTACATTTTACTGTTCCCCTTTCTTCTTGGATATGTCTACATAGTTCTATCAGTTAGCCAAAATAATTCATATATATATATGTTGACAACAAGCTGCATTTTGTATATAATATTATATAAAGGGGGAATGTTATGTTACATAGCATGCGTATTCGATAAGCATTGTAAATCAAAAAGATTTTTCCCATTTTCAATATGGGCTTTTTTGTCATGCTTATTTTGCGTATGCTATACAACAAAACTAACGACGTATAGACATAGTATAAAAACTATGCCTTAATTTTGTTGTAGTATTATATGTATAAATGCAGGTCAATGCTCATGTTGAGAATTGACCTGCAATTTTTTTGTGCAAAAGGAGAAATATTATGCTTGTAAAAATATTGGATAAAATGTCCAATTTGTAACGGAAAGACGAGGGTTCAAGTATTTTATAATACGGTATTAAGAAATTTTCCTCTTTTCTGCCCTAAATGCAAATTGACGCATATCATTGATGTAGAAAAATTAGAGATTGTAATCAAAAACTCTGAAAAACAAACTTTTTAATTTTGAAAGGAAGGATATTTAAATGAAACACTTACCTAAAAGTACACCTACGGAAATATTGAATGACCCATACGGATTTACTTACAAAGAAATGTCGGAAGTAATTGGAGAGGATAAAGCAAGAGCCTTATATACGGAATTGTATAAACAGCCATTTCACAAAGAAAATCTATCAATATCAACAAAAAAAGTCTATAAAAGTAGCGATACTGAAAAGTATGTTTATGAATTGAAAGACAACAGGTATATCGAAACGGTTTTTATTAAACGGCGAGATGGTGGGACTGTTTGCGTAAGTACGCAAGTTGGTTGTTCTGTTGGCTGTATTTTTTGTGAGTCCGGACGCAATGGTTTTGTTCGTAATCTAACACCGTCTGAAATTGTGCAGCAGGTCATATTGATACGTCAAAAAGTAAATCGTATCGTTTTTATGGGAATGGGAGAACCTTTATTCAATTACGACAACTTGATTGCAGCAATCCATATTCTTCGAGATAGAAATGGACTTAACTTTCCAACCGACGGCATTACCGTATCAACAGTTGGTCCAGTTAATCAATTAAAAAAATTTGCGCGAAGAACATCTAAAAAATTCAGTTGACAATATCTTTACATGCAGCAACACAGGCTGCGAGAAACTGTATCATTCCTCATATGCACATGTACGCTATTGAAGATGTTGTTAAGCAAGCATTGTCCTATTCTCAAAGGCATAATCGAAAAGTGGTATTTGCGTATTTGCTTTTACCAGGTATAAATGACCGTTCCTCAGATATAAGGCAACTTGCAAAATGGTTTAAGGGCAAAAATGTTATGATTAACGTGCTGCAATACAACCCGACGAGTAATTCAAAAATTAGAGCACCACAAAACAAGAAATGGTTGCGTTCAAACATCAATTAGAGCAAACAGGACTTGAAGTTACCATGAGAGTTTCTCATGGTAGAGAGATTAAAGCTGCTTGTGGACAGTTAGCTAATACATATAATAAAGCCAAAAAACAACAGAAATAATTTAATTAAAAGAGCCAGACGCACAGACGCAGAGCCGATAATATGCAGTTTGAAATACTGCTGTTATCGGCTCTTTTTTGATTTTAATTTGTGCCCCTAATAACCATATTGGAGCAAAATCAGAACTGTTGCTTGTCGTTCTTTGATTTCCGCAGCAGCTTTGAAAAATCAAAGCCGCCGTTTCTTTTTATCTTCTAATGAAATGACGCGGTATCACTGTTGAAATCGGCGGCTAAAGGAGGTAGCCGCCATGAAGCAAAAAGCATATCGACAAAATCCGACAGTTATTGACTTATCTAAAAAAAGCCCGCCCCACCCACCCGGGGGGAAAACTACGCTTATATATATGAACTGTCTAATCATCTGGATACTGCTTACAATGCCTATGCGCCCGTCCGGGCTTTTCGGACGGGCGCATTTTGTACGTTCAAAAAATTTTTGAAGAAATTTCAAAAAATCTTCGGCGTTTTTGAAAAACGCCGTATTGCCCCGCGAAAAGGGGGGAAGCACCACCAACTTTCCAACGAGAAAGGAGGTGAGAATGTGGAACCTAATAGCAGGGAGTTTTACAAACAGTGTGCTTTTCAGAAGTTTTGTAATACGGTATTGCACAATGAAGCTTGCGACACCCATAGAGAACTTCGCAGACACAAGGCAAAGGAAGTGACCTTTTCCGACATGACCTTAGACGAAGCGCGGCAGCTTCATACGTTTGATGAATATTTCAAACGTGAAGCCGCCGAAACCGTCTTTGAGAAAGCCGGGAAGAAAATCACGCCAAAGCTGCTTCTTGAAGCAATCCGTACTTTGCCGGAAGAAAAGCGCAAAGCCATATTGCTGTATTACTTCGAGGGAATGAACGATACCGAGATTGCGGAGCTGTTCAACACGTCGAGAAGCACGATACAGTACAGGCGGACAAGCTCTTTTGAGAAATTAAGAAAATATCTGGAGGAAAATGCTGATGAATGGGACGAATGGTAACGAACCCGGCTACCCGGAAAATGCCCTTGTTCCTTATCCTGTCATTGTGGCAGCGACAAAGGGCGACCCGGACGCCATGAAGATTGTCTTGCAGCATTTCAGCGGCTACATAGCCCGCCTCTCCATGCGGAAGCTGTACGACGAGCGCGGGAACGTCTATTTTGGCGTAGACCACGACATTCGGGAACGGCTGCAAGCAAAACTGATGATGGCTGTCCTCACCTTTAAGGCAGAGGAATAAACCGCAGCGGCGGCGGGACGCTTTCTCTCTCCCCCTTTTCCGTTCCGCTGCTGACGCGGCAGCAAAGCCATTCTGAACCTTGACAAAGAAAGCGGCGCAAGATAACGGCGGCGCAGCATAGGGCAAATCGGATACGTTCCTTTTGCGCCGAGCCATACGGCGGGTGCGCCATGACGCTATCCGGGTGAGGTTATCCCCGCCCGGACAGCCGAGCGACCAACACCGCGCCGGAAAGCAAGTGTAGCGGCTTGCGGGCGACGACACGCAGAATATACAATGATACTTCCTTACAGCCACAGTCCGAGCGTTAAGAGCGTCGCAGGCAATGGGTAGGGCGGCATGAGAACCATGCCGGGGTGAAATTCCCATGAGGTTATGCTAATAACCGTCCGATTAAAGCCTTTGTTTTATTGAATAGTGGACTTGCTGCTATTCATAGACTATATTATATGTTTGCGAAAGAAAGGGGGGATTTTTCTTTGACGCAAAACCAAACGCCCGTTACCACAACGGAGCATAAAATAGGAAAAGTTACTTACCTTGTATGTTCGTCCGCAAGTGAACGCGCAACGGACACACTGGATAAAAGATGAAAAAAACTCATTCGCAAAGACATGGAACTGAACCCCGCAAACGCCCGGAAATAGGGCGTTTCTTCACATTTTATACATGACACAGGCAGCGGTATGTGGTATAATATAGACAGTACAAATACCATGCTTGTCTGTCGTCGGAAAGGAGGACAAAATGTTACAGACAGACAAGATTACCGCTTTATATTGCAGATTGAGCCAGGAAGATATGCAAGCCGGGGAAAGCGAGAGCATACAGAACCAAAAACTGATTTTACAAAAGTATGCTGACGAACACCACTTTTTCAACACGCACTTTTTCGTAGACGACGGATTTTCCGGCGTGAGCTTTGAGCGTGAGGGGCTTCAAGCCATGCTGCATGAGGTTGAAGCCGGGAACGTGGCGACCGTCATAACAAAAGACCTTTCCCGTCTGGGACGTAATTATCTGAAAACCGGGGAGCTGATAGAGATTGTCTTTCCCGAATATGAAGTGCGCTACATTGCCATTAACGACGGTGTAGACACAGCAAGGGAAGATAACGAGTTTACCCCTCTGCGGAACTGGTTCAACGAGGTTTTACGCCCGCGACACCTCAAAGAAAATCCGGGCTGTCAAACAGGCAAAGGTGCAGAAAGGCGAGCGCGTCAACGGCGAAGCTCCTTACGGCTACCTTATCGACCCGGATAACCGCAATCATCTGATACCCGACCCGGAAACGGCGCACGTCGTAAAACAGATTTTTGCAATGTATGTACGGGGCGACCGTATGTGTGAAATCCAGAACTGGCTGCGGGACAATGAAATACTGACCGTCGGGGAACTGCGCTACCGCAGGACAGGGAGCAAACGCCACCCCCGCCCACAGCTCAACGCATGGTACAACTGGCCGGATAAGACGCTGTACGACATTCTGACAAGGAAAGAATATTTAGGGCATACCATAACCGGGAAAATCCTACAAGGGTATCTTATAAGTCGAAAAGGACGAAAAGAACCCGGAGGAAAAAAGGTATTTCTTCCCCAACACTCACGAACCTTTGATTGATGAAGAAACCTTTGAACTTGCACAGAAGCGGATTGCCACCCGGCAACGCCCGACAAAGGTTGATGAAATTGACCTGTTTTCCGGGCTGCTCTTTTGCGGGGACTGCGGCTACAAAATGTATGCAGTACGCGGAGCCGGGACGCTTGAACGGAAACACGCCTACACTTGCGGCAACTACCGCAACCGGGCAAGAAATGATATGCTCTGCACTACGCATTATATCCGCAAAAGCGTATTGAAAGAACTTGTCCTTGCAGACTTGCAGCGAGTAACGTCTTATGTGAAAGAGCATGAACAGGAGTTTATCGAAACAGCCAACGAGTGCAGCGCAAAGGCAGTACAAAAGACGCTGACACAGCAGCGGAAAGAGCTTGACAAGGCGCAGAACCGTATTAACGAGCTGAACATCTTATTCCGCAAGCTCTACGAGGACAACGCTTTAGGGAAACTTTCAGATGAACAATTTGCTTTTCTGACTTCCGGCTATGATGAAGAAAAAAATGACGCTGACCCGGAGGATTGCGGAGCTGTCACAGGAAATCGACAACGCCACCGAGCGCAGCGCGGACGTAAAAAGGGTTTGTCGCACTGGTACGCAGATACACAGCGATTGAAGAACTGACCTACGAAAACGTCCATGAATTTATTGACCGTATTCTTATTCACGAACTGGATAAGGAAACGAACACCCTGCAAAAGTCGAAATCTTTTATAGCTTTGTCGGACAGAGTTGATACAGGTGACAAGCCTACCGAAAGTATCTCCTATTTCAGACAGATAGGAGCCGACGTAAAGAGTTATGCTATCTAACATACATCAAAAAGAGGTAAGATAACACCCTCTGCGAAAAAAGGTATCGTTATCTTACCTCAACAAAGGTTGTGCCGGATATACCATCATCAGTGAAGTGCCTGAACCTGGTCCACCCTTTTTCTCTGCAATAATCTTCCAGCAGCTTCTTTTGATTTGATATACTGTACGACTCCCCAAGGTTCTCATCCTCTCGGCTTAATCGTTCATATAATACAATTATTTTCTCACTACTCATGTTCTGCTCCTTTCCTCTGTATTTGAGCCAAAAGTAATAAGCTCAAAGAGAATCTTTAATCTGTTAAGGTACTAAAAATGTCTCTTTCATCTTATTACACCGGCCGCCTGCTTATAAATAGCATACTGCTTGACCGCAATACTCTCTGGGTCCCGCATTTCCAGTCTCTCAAACAAAATATCCAGTGGAGACTGGTAATCCTCATCATCTTCTTTTACCTGTGCGCTTCCAAGCATTTCCATGATCATCGGGAAGTTCTGTTCTTCCGGTGGAGCTTCATGCAGTAAATACAGCATAAGTGCCTGTAAAAGTGCAGTCTCGGACTTTTCCCAGAACGGGTCCGAGCTTTGTGCACCTTTCGGTGTCGTGTTACGGATCAGGTTGTTAATTAGTTTCAGCACATCCTTGTCATCCCGGACATACGCAAACGGATTATAGCACCAGGAAGTTTCCGGATTGATTAAATCAAAAACCCGGACTTCATATCCATTCCGTTCCAGGACACCTCCTGTTTTGCGCAGAAGTTCCGCTTTCGGATCTGTGATCACCATCGAGCAGTTGCACTGCATGATGTTCGGAATCGCATAGGTCCGGCTCTTTCCTGCCCCGGAACCTCCGACTACCAGCACATTTAAATTTCGTTTATGCTTATAGCCATCCAGTCCCATGCGGAAATGCTGTGTTAAAAGCAGATTCTGGGTGTACTGTTTTTCGCAGTAACGTCTGCAGATTTCGGACACATTGCCCCATTTTGCGGAACCATGTTCCACGCCTCTTCTATAATTTCTTTTTTGGGATTCATAAATACCAATGCCTAAGAAATAGGCTGCTGTGAATATCAGAATACATTGGAACGTATACGGGGTATACGTGATAAGAAACGGCTGTTCGAGTTTTTCGCTCAGCGTTTCTAAGATTTGAATAAAATTCTTATCCGGTGTAATGGCACAAGCGGTAATCGCTGCCGCCCACCAGACAAATGGCAGAAAGACAAGATACAGAACCCAGTCCTGCCTTTTTTGTACTTATCTCTGCAAGTCAGATTCTCTTTTCTTGCGTGGCTTTTCTTCTGGATGTCCCTGTCCTTCTTTCTTATGAAAGGAATCCACTCCCGGTATCAGTGAGAGACTTCTGCCGTTGTCCCACTTAACACCGAGCTGGCCTGCATCATCCACATACTGCACAGTTCCTTCCAGTCCCTTCGGCATACCCGCTTCTCCGTCCATCGAATTCAGACAGATTCTTGTTCCTGCCGGATACTGTTCTCTAAGTCTTGCCACTTTTTCTCTTGAATAAATGACCAATCAACCACTCCTTTCTCTACCAGAACATGTGTCTGGTGGTATTCGGTTTTGCAACCTGAATAATGATTTTATCTATTCCATCACTATATCTTCCGGCTGCAAGATATTTACTTCTAAGCCTGTTCAGTGCCTTACGGATCTGCCTTTGTTCCCCGGCTGTAATCTGCAGCCGTTTCTGGGCGAGGTCGTATTCACTTACTTTTTTCAGAAGAGCTTTCGTTTCTTCCAAACATTCATCCTGCTCACTCTGTGCCTGCAGCTCATCATTCAGTGCCACCACGAACATATTTTTCATAATGTTATCCATCTTCAAATAATAGTTTGCCATCTGTCTGCCCTCCTTCTTTTGTTACACCAACCATATCACAAGACCTCCGTAATAGCTACTCCAACCGTCCAGATTTTACACCTTTATCGTTCCGGCTGCGTCTTTGTTTTTTTCCTCTTTCCCGGACGGCTTTTCCGTTTTGGATTCCGGTGTTTTGATCGGATCTGCAATAGCAAATTCATCGGTCGTAAACTCCTGTTCCTTCGCACCGAAATTACGCTCCACATGGTTTCGGATGGTGTAAGAAGCCTGACGGATATCATTTAAGAAGTTTCGAAGTTCCTGCGGATCTTTCTTTCCATATTCCTGCATCTGTGCAATACGCTCCAGATTGAATCCGGTAACATCCACACCATAACGTTTCGCAATCACATAGGCCGCACAATATGCCTGTGCGCTGACTTTCTGTCGGCTGTAAGTTCCGGTATGCTGATCCAGGGCTGCACACGCCAATTCTCTGTTCAGCGCATGGAATGTCGTTACTTCACTCATTCCGTTGCGGATATAGATGGTACGGTATCTCGGATTGTACTGGGCCTGCACTTTGTCTGGCAGATTATCCTCAATCTGTACACGCACCGACTGGTCTTTTAAGACAGCTCCTACCAGTTCTGTCAGACTTCGCTGAGGGCGTTCTTCCAATGGCTTCCCTGACATCTGACTGATGTCAAATCCTTTCCCGATTGTATACCCTCTCCGCATTTCTCCGTCTTTTTCGTATTCAGTGGAAATCATATAAGTAATGCCATGCTCCCCTGCTTTTACTGAACGGTGTTCTTCTCTCCAGCGCTCATAAGACCTTACCACCTTAAAATCCGGATGCTGTCCATAGATCCAAAAGCAGATTCGGTGTTCTCTGGGTATTGCACTCTGCCATAAAATCGAGAAATCCCTTTAGTTTTTCTCCCTTCTGGAACACGTCCTGTGCCTGTGCATCTACCTCGGCCCATACTTCTTCCCTTTCCTGCTGTTTCTTGGCTGCATATTCTTCCTTTGTCAGCTTCTGTTCCGGAACCTGTGTTTCTTCTGTTCCATTTGAAATCATATTTGTTAAATCCATTTTCATTACCTGCCTTTCGTTTTCATGTTCTTACGTTTTTTCCGGCTTTCTCTGGCATTTTTCCGTCTGTCTGGCCTCCTGCGTTTCTCTTCCTGTTCCTTGCGGATATCTCCGAGTTCTTTCCGTACGGATGGTTTTTCATTCTTTTCTTCCCAGCTAGTTTCCTGACCGGAAGAAGTATTTCTGTTGCGCGAGAAAGGTTCGGATCGATTCTTTTCGTTCCCCTCTTGCGCCTGTGTAAAATTTCCTTCCGGGAAAGCCTCGTCTCCAATCTGGAACATATCCTCTGCATCGTCCAGTTCAAACTCGATCTTACCTTCCGGCAGGACAACAGTTTCTGTCCGTACATTCTCCCCGGATGCTTGTTCCATCTGGTTCTCTGCCTGTTCCGGTGCAGTCTCTTTTTCTACTGTTTCCGTAACCATAGAGCCTGATTCTGCTTTTACAAAGTCCAGATTCATACGGTCTAATACCCGGTTCATCTTTGCTGCGTCATCGGCAAATACCATCACTTCTGTCTGGTCCGGATTCACCTTATCCTTGATGACAACATATAAGATACCTCTCGCTTTGGCTTCTTTTGCAAACTCTTTCAGTCTGTCACCCGGTACTGTAAAAAATTTCATCGGACGCTGTTCTTTCAGCATTCTGGTAAGCCTTGTTTTTCCTCTTGTCTTTTTTCTGGTCCTTCAAGGCGGCAGCAATAAAGACTGCCACATGCTTTGCTACATTCCCGGTGATTTTCAGCGAATACTCCATCCCTTCCAGACTGTACCGTACCACCTGATCTGCCGGTTCTGCTCCGTAATTCATACTTATCTCACCTCCTGACTCTCTTTTTCTTTGTGTTCCACACGTTTCTCATTCTGGTTTTGTTCCTCTGCCTTTCGAAGTCTTTCTTCGATTTCCAGCGAATGCTTTTCAATCCGGACGGTCATACGGACTTCTTTTCGGAGGTTTTTTAATTCCTCATTGATTTCGGATAACCGTACTTTTCCGCTGTCTTCGCTGCCATTCCGATAGAGCTTTCTGCGTTCCTTCATCAGTTCTGAAATCTGCTTTTGCAACGGCTCACGGTATGTGGAAAGCTGTTCTCTGGTCGTAATGTCATGTTTCATTAAAAACTCAATCTGTTCGATCCTCTGATCCAGTTTCCGGATATCCTCTCTGACGGCATACGGACTTCTTCTCGGTCTTTTTGGCAGTACTCCCATCTGATATAAATAGGAATAATATAATGCCTGTATCCCGGTCAGTTTCTTCTTTGGATGAATCTGCACCGGCTTTTGATAGATGCGTTTTACTTTTGGCTGTAAGATCTGTCCACGGATCTCCTCTTCGGAATAGGTTTTTTCCAAGAGACCGTAGCCGGATGTACCGTTCCATTCCCGGAGCCTTTAAAGCGATATATTTCCGGTTCAGTTTCCATGTGTATCCACGCTTTTCCATTTCTTTTAAGAATTGTGACCAGGAGTAGCTTTCCTGTACAGACTCCCTGATATCCAGACGGATCGCACTTCTCCATGTCGGTTTCCCTTCCTGCTCTGCTTTCCACTGTACATAAGGGATTGAATTTTTTCTGGTCGGATTCAATGATAGACAGACCATATTTTCTGCACAGCTCATCGGAAATCTTCCGGATTTCCGTATAATAACTCTTTGCGTTGCTGTGGTACTTACGCCCGTCTGCCATGCTCACAGAGTTCCAGACAATGTGGTTATGATAATGTCTGGTATTCAGATGCGTTGTGATAACAACTTCATACTGTCCCTTTAAGAGCCGGTCTGCCAGTTCCTGTCCGATGAGATGTGCCAGTTCCGGTGTCACCTCACCTTCTGCAAAACTCTGTACCAGATGGTATCCTTCCACACCGCCCATCTTATGAAATCTCATTTTTTGTTGCCACCATATCTGCATACGCATTTTCATTGGTACATCCGATGGTATCTTCGAAGACCGCCTGTTCCGTCTTTGTCCGGTTCATGGCATAATCAATGGCAGCCTCCAGAGAGTCTGCTTTCTGTGTGGTTTTTTTCTTTGTCTTTCACATATTCGATAGAACGGTCCAGGCGGTGGACGGGGATAACACTTGTATAAGCCATCTGTCATTACCACTCTTCCTTTACCAGATGCCATGTCTCTTTGGTAAGCCGGAGCATTTCCTGCACACTCTGCTCACTTGCCATTCCCGAAGCGTTCGCAACATGGGCAAGCTGGTTCGCATTATTGCACAGACCCGCTATCTTCCTAAGCAGTTCCGGGTGATGCTCACAGGGTTTTGCGTGTACCTGTGCTCCTAAGATCAGCGAACGCATAAACTCTTCCCGGCTCAGTCCGCTTTTTTCCACCTGTTCCTCCAATTCCCTGAGTTCCCTTGCATTTAACCGCACTGGGATCACATGGTTTCGTTTTCGCATTGCATCACCGTCCCTTCTCTTTTCTCTTTCATCATATCGCCAAGCTCCTGATCCGACCGTTTCGCAGTCACCATGCAACAGGTCACCACGACTCCGAAACAACCTCCAAACATCAATGCGATCATAATCATGACTCCGTCTCTTAACATAGCTTATCCTTCCTTTCCATGTTCATTTTATATTCGGGGGATTGGGGTTCTCCCCAAAGTGCGTTTGGATATCCAAACGCTATGCTTGCAAAACGAGTACCGCCAGTCTCTGTATCACCCGGCAGACCCGCCTCTGATTTATTTCGATTCTTTGATCTGTACCAGCCCATCGAGTGTCGTACAAATGATATGGAGTCTGTCTGCCATGCTGATTTCCGTGTTCATCGTCCCTGTCACTTCTTTTCCGCATACAACGACCATCCGGCATCTCCGTAAAAGGATATGAGACATCCTTCCATATCCCTGCATATCTTCCGCATCTCCTTCTTCGAGGAACGGTGAAAATCCAAACCTCGGACAGATCGGTACATAACCCAGTTCATAGATTTTCCTGCAATATTTCTGCACTTTTACTCGGCTTTCTTCTGCTGAACAGCACACATAAGCCAGAGCCTGTTCCATACGCTCCATCCCCTTTCTGCATCCAGTTGGATGCCACTGCTTTTCTCTATTAAAAAACAAGATGTCCTATTGGACATCCCGGCTACTTTTCATCCTCGTTTTCTTCTGCTTCTAACGCAAACTTCACTCTGTCACTTCCCAATTTATAGTAGGCATCCGTCACTTCAATCCCTACGGCACGATACCCTGTCGTAACCGCTGCAAGGACAGTTGTTCCAGCCCCGGCAAACGGGTCCAGGATCAGACCTCCCGGCTCGCAGATCTGGATCACATCTTTCATAAGCTGCAATGGTTTCTCTGTCACATGGATGCGGTTCTGCGGATTTCCATATCGGAAAACACCCGGCAGACAGGAGACCGGGCGGTTGATCGGCATCGGTCCGTTACTGCCCCACACGATATATTCAGCCTGCTGGCGGAAGCGCCCTTTCTGCGGACGGGAGTTTCCCTTATCCCACACTGCGGTTCCTCTCCAGATCCAGCCTGCCCACCAGAAAGCGGCACTGCAAATGCCGTCTACCTTTACGCCCTCTCCAGTGAAAATGCAATGCCGGAGCTTCCGCGGACGCTCCGGCATTGCTCTCTTAAAAATTTATTTTTCCGCTGAATACGGCCGGAGCAAGGCGTAGGCCATTCCAGATCGTCCCCCTCAGAACTTCAGCCGCATCTGGTACCACACCACGCCCCCGTGGGTGGAGCCGGAAACGCCTCGTTCACAAAGCCGAACTTTGCATAGTAGTGCACCAGGGCCTCCTTGCAGGTCAGTACCAGCCCCTTCCGGCCTTGGGCCCGGGCGTCGGCAATGGCCTGCTGCAGCAGCTGCCCGGCGTACCCCTGTCTGCGGCAGGCCGGGATGGTGTTTACCCCAAAGATCATCTGCCAGGCACCATTCTCCCGGTGGAGGGAGGCGTCGGCGTACATCTCATCGGTCAGGTCCGGCCAGTCGGTGCAAAAGCCGTCCACAAAGGCCAGCAGCCTTTCCCCCTCCCACAGCAGCCAAAAATGATTGCCGTACTGCTGCAGCCGCCCGGCAAACTCCTCTGCCGTAGCCGCCTCTGCCGCCGGGAAGCAGGCCGCCTCCACCGCTGCAATGGCCTCCAAGTCCTTTAAGGTCCCCTTACGGATCTCCATAAATATTCTCCCCTCTTTTTCTTCCGAGTGTACCACAGTTCCTGCCCAAAGGCAAAGGTCCTGCCGGGTTTTTCCTTTTTGGGCCATTTGCATCCGCTGCCGCTCCGTGTTACAATGGCTATATTGCATCCAGGAAAGGAGCTGACACGCCATGCCCGCCGAAAACCATACCACCCTCACCCCGGATACGCCGGTGCGCTATCTGAAGGGCGTTGGCCCCAAGACCGCTGAGCGGTTCGAGAAGCTGGGCATCGTGACGCTGGCCGACCTGCTGTGCCACTACCCGCGCAGATATATCGACTTCACCAAACCCTATTCCATCGCCGAAGCGCCCACCGATGTGGAGTGCGTCGTCAGGGCCGAGGTGTTCGCCAAACCCGGCGGGCGTATCCTGCCGGGCGGGCGGCGGATGGAGCGCATCACTGCCGGGGACGATGTGTCCAGTCTGGAAATCACATGGTTCAATAATCCGTATGCCGCCCAGAAGCTGCAGCTTGGGCAGGAATATTATTTTCAGGGCATCGTTACCGGCGGGATGCTGCGCCGCCAGATGGTCAACCCGCAGGTGCGCACCGCCGAGCAGATCAAGGCTTCTCCCTTTGAAGCGGTCTACCCCCAGACCGAGGGCCTGACCAGCAATGCCATCGCTAAGTGCGTGCGGCAGCTGCTGCCCCATGCAGAGCTTCTGCCCGACCCTCTTCCGCCGGAAATGCTGGCAAAATACCGTCTGCTCTCCAAGGCAGATGCCGTGCGGGCCATCCATTGCCCTGCCACCGAAGAGCAGGCCTATGCAGCCCGGCGGCGGCTGATCTATGAAGAACTTCTGGTTTTGCAGCTGGGCATTGGCCGGATGAAAAACCGGGGTGCCGCTGCCACCGGTGCGCCCATGCAGCTTGCCGACCCGTCCCTGTTCTGGGCCAGCCTGCCCTTCTCCCCACCGGAGCCCAGCGCCGGGCCGTGAGCGAGATTCTGGCCGACATGGCGGGCGAGACTTCCATGAACCGCCTTTTGCAGGGCGATGTGGGCAGCGGAAAAAGCGCTGGTGGCGGCTGCCGCCATCTGGGCCTGCATCCGGGCGGGGTATCAGGCCGCGCTGCTGGCCCCGACAGAAATTCTGGCCACCCAGCACGCCGAAGGCCTGAACCGGATGCTTGCCCCCTTCGGGATGCGGGTGGCCCTGCTGACCGGCGGCATGAAGGCCGCTGCACGCCGCACCACCCTTTCCGCCATCCGGAACGACGAAGCCGACCTTGTGGTGGGCACCCACGCCATCCTCAGCGAAGGCGTAGAATTTGCCCGGCTTGGTCTTGCCGTGATCGACGAGCAGCACCGCTTTTGGGGTACGGCAGCGCGGGATGCTGGCTGAAAAGGCCGCGAATCCGCACCTGCTGGTGATGAGCGCAACGCCCATTCCCCGCACGCTGGGCCTGCTCATCTACGGCGATTGGACATCTCCATTCTGGACGAGCTGCCGCCGGGCCGCACACCGGTCAAGACCCGCTGCATCACCGGCCAAAAAGCGGCGCGACCTCTACCATTTTCTCGATCAGGAGATCGGGCGCGGGCGGCAGGTGTATCTGGTCTGCCCCGCCATCGAGGACACACCGGATGGCGGGCTGAACGCCGTTAAGAGCTACTACGAGGACATTGCCAAAGCCCTGCTGCCGGAGCGCCGGGTAGGCCTGATGCACGGCAAGCTCAAACCCAAGGAGAAAGCTGCCGTGATGGAGGACTTCAAAGCCGGACGGCTGGACGCACTGGTGTCCACCACCGTCATTGAGGTGGGTGTGGATGTGCCCAATGCCAGCGTAATGGTGATTGAAAACGCAGAGCGCTACGGTCTGAGCGCCCTGCACCAGCTGCGCGGCCGCGTGGGACGCGGTGCTGCGGAGAGCTAGGTGCTTCCTTGTCAGCGACAACCAAATGCGAAAAACGTACAAAAGCGGCTTGAAATTTTTTCGGTGCAGCACCACGGACGGCTTTGCGGTTGGGCGCAGTACGATCCGTCGGAGACCCCGCTGGCCCCGGCGACTTTTTCCGGCAGCCGCCAGCACGGCCTGCCCACCCTGCAGATCGCCGACCTGATGAACGACACCCGCACCCTGCACGCTGCGCAGGCGGAAGCCGTTGCCATGCTGGCCGACGACCCGCTGCTGGAAGCGCCGGAGCACGCACTGCTGGAACAGCAGGTGCAGCAGATGTTCGAGAAAGCCGGAGCCAATGAACTGATCCGGAGGTTTTTTGCGCACAAGCAACAGCAAATGCAAAAGCCGCTGCACGGCTGGTGCAGCGGCCCCTGTTACCGAACGGAACGCTTTGCGTGCCGTTCGCCCATGCTTATCACATCGCAGAACACGCAGCGGCTTTTGGTGGAAAGCTGGGTATCCTTATGGTAGCAGCCAAAAAAAGCCACTTGTCGTAGGTCAGCTTCAACAAAATTTTATCCAGAAAGCTGTGCAGCTGGTTGGTCTCGCCGCTGGCAAGGGCGGTAAAATTCCAAAAAGTCTGCTTGGCGCATCGTGGGTCAGCACATAATCCACTTTGTAATCGCACGCTGCAAGGTTTCTCCTCACAAAAGGCGTATTCCTCCTCCGAAGGCATTTCTTCCCTCCACCAGTTCACGCCGGGTTCCCGATCCTCCACATCCTGGCTTTCCGCACCGCCAAAGCACAGGTATTTTTTATTCTCCAATTCCAGCACACTGCCGCGGCACACATGGTACACATTGCCACCCAGTGCCTGCACCTTCCCGCCAAAGCGTTCCTCGGTGGGATACTGCTTCAAAAAGGTCGTAGTTTTCGTGGCTGCCGTCCAGAAACAGCAGGGTATACGGGCGCTTGCGCAGCCAATCCAGCTTTTTCTGTTCCTCCTTGCTGCCGTCCCACACAAAGCCAAAGTCGCCCAGTACCACCACGGTATCCCGTTTGCCCCAGCCAGCGCAGCTTGCCGTGCTTGAAGCGGTCGATGTCGCCGTGGGTGTCCCCCTGTCAGATATACCATTCCTGTCCTCCCTGACCGGATGTGAAATCGGCACAATAAGCCTTGTCACACCCCCGCCAAACCTGTTATTATAAAGAATACAGCCTTCCGCTGTGATCTCGTTCTTACCCGGCGCACTGCACCTGTGCCGTGCTGCCTGTTGTTTTATATTATCGCTTTTTAAAGGAATTGTCCACATGAAACGTACTTTTTGCGCTGGTTTTGTCGTTCGCTGTCCTGTTCAGCTGCCTCGTACTGCCCGCCGGGGCTATGTTCGACCCCACCCCGGTCTATCAGGTGCAGGCACAGAGTGCCTATATCGTCAACACCGATACCAATATCATCGTCTATGATAAGGACAGCACAAAGCCGGTATCCGCCGGTGGTCTGACAAAGTACATGACCATTGCCCTGCTGCTGACCAACTATGCCGACCATCTGGACGACACCTTCCAGATGCCCTTTGCCATCTCGGATTACGTTTATAACACCAAACAACGCCGATATGCGCTCCAACGAGACCTTTACCTACCGCGAAGCCATGTACGCCATGCTGACCCGCAACGCCAACGAAGCCGCCATGGGCCTTGCTTATGCCCTTTCCGGCGGCGACCTCGCGGGCTGGGTGAGCCAGATGAACACCCTGTCCCAGCGCATCGGCACCACCGGCAGCACCTGGACGGATGCCTGCGGCATTGACAGCGGCAACGTGACCTGTGCCGTGGATATGTACCTGATCCTGCGCTATCTGATGAGCTTTGATGCCTTTGTGGAGGTTTCCGGTGCGCCCAGCTTTACCATGCCCGCCAAAGAAAAACACCGTTCTTCGTCTGTTCTGGTCAGCCAGAACGCCGCGCTGAGCAAATCCAGCGGCGGCAAATACTACCGCAGCGCCATGCAGGGCGGCATGTGCGATGTGACCGCATTCAAAAGGCGACAGTGGCAATCAGAGCTATGTTTCATGGGCCAATAAGGATGGTGCCACCTATATTTTCTGCGTGATGCAAAGCCCGGACACCTGCGACGATTTCGGCTACGCCAACCGTCGCCCGGCCCTGTGCGAGACCGTGAAGCTGATGGACTGGGTGTTCGACAGCTTTTCCATTCAGGCCGCGCTGGACACCGACCTTACGCTGGCCGAGATCCCGGTGAAGTATTCCTCCGATACCAGTTCCCTGCAGCTGTATCCCGCCGACAGCATGATGACCCTGCTGCCTTCCACCGGCGACGGCAGCGTGACCCAGAAATATTTCCACCTGCCGGATTCTGTGTGTGCTCCTGTCCAGCAGGGCGATGTGGTAGGTACCGTGGAGCTGAAGCTTGCCGGTGAGACCATTGGCGTGGTGGACCTGATCGCCGGGCAGGACGTCAGCCTGAACCCGCTGCTGTTCATGGTGGCGCGTTTTCAGGAATTCTTAGGCAGTCTGTACCTCAAAGTTGTAATAACATTGAGTATTATTTCCATCATCATCTACTTTGCGTGGGTCCTTTTGAACAACTGGAACCGCCGCAAGCCCACCAGAAAGATCCGCCGCCGCTGAGCTTTGCACCGTTCAGCCGCATTTTTGTGGAAAAGTGATGCAAAAAAGCCC
>ENA-OQHD01000351-OQHD01000351.1-human-gut-metagenome-genome-assembly--contig:-NODE-351-length-17542-cov-2.238530_pt1 | contig 17542 bp, 21 predicted proteins | sample MGYA00242560_ERZ504711 | MGnify/ENA primary metagenome ERZ504711 (study PRJEB26092, sample SAMD00036198) | human gut metagenome | host: Homo sapiens | study: EMG produced TPA metagenomics assembly of...
TTTTCTGCATATTTCCTCTGTTCCTGCATTGGTGTTCTCTCTCTTCATTGCAGACGTACTTGCTCTATTTACATCTGCATGATTTGAAACCTTCCTACTGTCCGTTTTATTTTCCCATTTCTCAAACATTGCTTTTTCTGCTCTTCATAAACGAATGGCTGTTGTCCGGTCGGCTGTTGTGATTCGAAGCCATTTGCTTGCTTCTGATCTGCCTTATGCATATCATTCACACTATTCTTCTCCAGCTTTTCTTCCTGATTAGAAAGAGGTTCTTTCGATGTCAATTCCCCTGCAGATGTTAAATTCTCTGTTGTCCCTTGCTCTTCCATTCTGGAAACTTGCTCTGTCCCATGCTCTTCTTGCTCCATGTTCTGATGTGACATTTCATCAAAAGAATTTCCTTGCCGGTTCTCCATTCCATCTGCTCCCTTTACATTTTCTTCCATCTGCTGAGTACTGTTTGAATTTTGGTTATGAGCACCATTCTGTTCCATTGACTGCTCCATGTTCTGATGCAATATTTCATCAGTGCTATCGTCCTGCATTCGGAAGTCTTCATTCATATTGTTCCTTTGTTCTGATTGCATCTCATTTTCAATGCTTTGTGACATCTCATCAAAATGAATCTCCTTGCCGGTTCTCCATTCCATCTGCTCCCTTTACATTTTCTTCCATCTGCTGAGTACTGTTTGAATTTTGGTTATGATCACCGTTCTGTTCCATTGACTGTTCCATGTTTTTAAAGCTGTCTCCTGCACTTCCGCCAGTTCCACCGCCTTGGCTTGTTGCCTGCATATTTTTGCATCGCATCTCTTTGCTCTTTCATCATGTGGAACTGTCTCGCCTGCTGGACAGTTTGTCCTGCACCCCGCATCATATGATATGCAGCAATCAATTTGCCTGTCATGCTGCTTAAGCCAGCATCTACACCTGTTAATTTTTCCTATGATATTCGCTCCATCAATGACACACCAAGCAATAAATAAAATGATGATTCCCCTTGCCAATCCGTTAATTTCTGTCTTGGAATTGACGTATTCCACAAAAAGAAAATAGGATTTCAAACTAATTGCCGTAAAACAGAGCGCAAAATAACTATCTCGAATACTCTCCAATATTTTTACCACTTTTCTTGAAGAAGAAAGGTTCGCAGCATATAAACCAACTAGAATACGACTTACAAAAATTTCATAAATCACTCTTGTATTCTTATATGCAAGACAGATATAGATCAAAATTGCTGCAGCTGCAGTTAAATAATATGTACCATAGTGAAACGTGTACCGGTAATAATAGGTATTTCCGAAGTCTGTCCATGCAACTCCGTCTTTGGCATCTATCAAACCATATTCCCCATTTCCTGTAGGCGTCAACCGTTTCTTTAAAATGCTTTCTGCATTTTTAGACAATCCGTCTGTTCCCGGATCGAGTATTTCACCAATATCAATGTAATCTACATCCGTTTTGCCAAAAGACGTACTCTGTGGGATTTTCCCTTTACTATTCAAGTTTTCCAGTCCAATCTTGAAATCAATATAGTAAAGATCATACAAATTGGTACGGATTAATTCTGTTCCGTTAACCGTACTTCCCCCGGATAATGCTGCATCTTTAAAAGCAATGGAAAATCGGTTCAGTTCTGTAAAAATGGTTGTCGACGCCGACATTACTACCATCAAAATCAAAACACTGTGGATTACATTATGCTTTTTGTTCTTCCCAAACATATACATGAATCCAAGAATGACAAGAGAAGCCATCATAATTGCCTGTATCAGTGGTTTGTAATCACTCAGGTAATTTTCTAAAACAGACCATCTTGTAATATCAATCAGACCAAACGTCCAATCGTACAGCGTAATGCAACAATCAAGTAACAGTGACAATCCTTTTACCAACAGCCAGCCTACTGTCCTTACTGCGGTAAGGATGATATCATTCGTACTGAAAAAAGTCAGAATTTAATTTTAAAAAGTTCTATAATCTGTGCTTCTGACATAACGCCTCCTATCCTGCTTTTTGGAGCGTTTCCAAAAAGAGTGTTTTCTGTATCTCCGGAAGTTCTATCCGGTTTAAACAATCTGTAAATTCTGCAATTGTCATCTCCCTTCCAATTCCATATTTTCCTCCATATCTTTTCCAAATACGTTATAAAGCAATGGTTCTAATTCTTCATAAGCCGGAAAGTCAGACAGCCTTTGCACTTTGTTTCTGTCTGCCTCCTGAAACATCTGAAAACTTTTTGCAATATCCCATACCCTTTCATCCAGTCGGATCCCCACCCGGCTTTCTTTGCAAATATCCATAAAATTCACATCATTTGGATGCGGATATGTTTCTTTTGGAAAATATTCATATGCATACCAAAAATACCTTCCACTTTCTACAGAGTTAAAAATAGGTCTTGGTTTAATCTTGTTTCCTTTTAAATCTCTTCTCTTTGAACGCCGGAAGATAACAATCTCACCTTCCTGAAGTTCCATGAGTTCGTTGTGATTTAACAATGGTCGTTCGTCAATTGATTCCGTATAATATTTATGAAACGACAACTTGCTTCCTGCTCTCTGCACGTTTACAATTGATTTGCTACCGAGCATATTCGAGAAACTTTTTGAGGTTTCCTCTGAGTTTGTCTGCAGATAAAAGTGATTTCCACAATTCCCTTTGATCGTTTCTGCAATCTGTTTTCCATAAATCTCTTCTAGCTGTTCATAATTCTGTAAATACAAGTCAAACGAAATATTTTGTCCAAGTCCCATTGTCGTCATTATTTTCATCAACTCAATCTCCGGCATATTTCCTGCTTCATCCATAATGACTTTTACTTGACGGTTACATTTCCCTTTTCCATCATCGCACATTTTCCCAAGCACATAATACATCTGCCGGATAAAAATGGTTGGCAATTTATAAAGCGAGCTATCATAGGATGGGGTTGCAAGAAATACCGCAATCGGACGTTCCCCGAACCCAATCTCTGCCATATCTATACTGCTCTCTGCCGTCATCATTGCAACATTCCGAAGGGTAAAAATATCTAATTCTCTCAGCATTTCCGAAAAGACCCCTGACTTTGTTTTTCCCGGAGCAACTTTCACACCTAAAAACTTCATTCTTGCCCGGTCATCTATTGGTCGTTGTTCAAAATAAACATCCAAAAGTGTACGAGTTCCAGTTTTATCAACAGGCTTTTCTACTAATTTTCCAAAATTTATTAAAATGCTGTAAAAATTAATGGTCTTTTCATTATCGTTCCGATAATGAAAAGGATGTTTTTTCTTTGCTTCTTCGTTCAGATAAGACCATACCTCATATCGTTTTTGATTTTCTTCTTCTTCTGCACGGAATGCATCTATGATACTTGCAAGTATCATCGCACTACATAAAGCGGCGGCTGCACTAACAAAGTACACCATGTCGCCTTTTTAGCTCCATCCACATCAAAAAATCGAATGTGTCAAAGAATTTACAACCTGTTCTGCCATATCATAATCTTTCTGCTTATAGAACTTCACTGCAACACTAAGTAAATTAAATCCCATGGAATACTTGGGATTAGATGCATTTAACAGATATACTTCATAGCCTCGTTTTTCCAACGCTGAAGCAAATACTTTATAATGCTCCAGCTTGTTATCATTTATAATCACGCTTGGCTGAAATTCAGCTCTTGAATAACTCTCTATACTGGACTTTACAAGTGTCTCTCCTTTTCCGGAACGTGTGATTCCAAGAATCAGGTTATTCACAACCGAATCATCTATATAAAATGTGTCACCGATTCTAGAAATTAAGATGCCCGGATTTCCCGGATAAGGAGTTTCAAGCGGCTCAATCGCCTTATATTGCTGCTTAATCTCATCTTCGTTTGTAAATCGAGAGACACCTTTTTGTCCTACATTAAAATGTGTTTCAGACCAGGATAACTTGATTCGGATGACCAAAACAGTATCCAGTATTACCAAGCCGATCAACACTATTCCTACTTCCTGCATGGTTACTTCCATTAAATTCGGAATCATATGTACAAGCGAAAATATTCCTTCTAAAGTACCATGTCCAAGCAAAATGGATGGAAGCTGTTTCAATAGATGGATTAGATATGTCCCGCCTAATATTACAAATAGATCTAACACGATCATCAATACGGTAAGTACATAATTATTTGACAAGAAGTATTCCAATTTCATTGTCCGCCCCTTATCTTTTAAGGGATTGATCAGTTCATTTTCCATTTAGTTTTTTCTCATATTTTTTCCTGTTTTTTGTAAGGGGGACAAAATTTGTCCCCTTGTTTTTTCTAAAATCCAAAGCTTGCTGCAATATCTGTTGCCCAGCTTGATCCTGTATAAATCAAAGCGGCACCGATAATCAGCCAGAGCACATGCTCTTTTGCCCATTCCTTTGCTTTATGTCCCGGCGCAAGAAAGGCAAATCCCATAATTACAATCACGACAAATATAGCTGTTACTCCCAAAGGAATCACATTTTTATTTACAAATTCCCTCTATCATTGTCTTAAGTTGCTGCATGTTCCTGTTTCTCCTTTCTCTTCTTCGCAAGTATCATTAAAATTATTATGATTAAAAGCCACACCAACCAAAAGTTCCTACTCCTGCAAGTATGTAAGATAATTGGTTGTCAACTTTTTGGATAAACTGCCGTAGCTTCTATCGTGTAATTAATATCTGTTTCGCTGTCCACTTCCTGCTCTCCTTGGTACAACGCAGTTTTCACTATGTGTGGTGTAGTAATCTCACCTTGATATTCGGCACGATATACCGGAACAAGTTTTTGAATATTTGCACGTGCATCTCGACATACCACACCATCTGCATTCGTGTAAATATCCGATGTATAGTATGTGATTTTTTACCTTGCCATCTGTCCCAAGCCCTACGGATGCCAGCAGTTGTTCTTCATATCCCTGCAAAGGAGCGTTTGCTCCTCTGTCGTTTGGAAATACCAATCCCTGCCATTCAATTGCATTCCGGTCGTATCCTTGGAATGTAATATCAATATCAGAATCAATCCAAACATGGTCTATAAGACGTACTGCAGAAAGGCTACATGTTACCGTTTCCATTCCCCCGTTTTTACATTTTCACAGAAACCTCTTTCGTCTGTGGCGCAGACGAATGTGAAATCTCGTATTGATACTCATTGTAAGCTGATACACTTTGTTTATAAGGTTCACTTTCCTGTTCTGTAATTTCCTTCAATTTATAAACGATTCCATCTACTGTTTTTTCTTCCGGAAATTGATATTCGCTTCCTTTCACAATCGAATCAGATTTTTCGGTATACTCTACTACTTTCTTCTCCTTTTCCGGTTCTGACGTAAGACTTTCATATGTCACATTCTTTAGCACATATTTATTTCCATCAAATGTTTCTGTTTCCGGAAAGGATTTTTCTTCCTCTTTGTCTTTGGTCTGATATGTAATTGTCTTTTCTCTGATGTCAGTATCTTTTGCCTGTGTTGGAAAAGATACTGTACCAATCAATAAAAGTCCCAGCATACCTGCCAGCCATTTATTTCTCTTCATAATTTTTCTTCCTTTTCTGATAAAAAAATGCCAGCATAGTTCCTATAAGAGTAGCTCCTACAATTACTCCTGCCATGCAAAGAGCAATATTAACGTTATCACCAGTTTTTACATGATCTCGTTCACTATCCGGTGTGTCTGTGATGATTTTCCCTGGTGGAACCGGAGTGTGCTTTGGAATCACTTTTACATCATAGAGCATGTCTCCTTCTTGCTCTCCCCACGTAGGGATTGCAATCAAAAGCGGTGTGATATCATCGTATCTTTTGTGTTCTGAAGCATATAAAAGATACACTCCAACATCTAAATCTTTTATGATCGCTTTTCCGTCCGCATCTGTCGTGCAGCTTCCGTCTGAAGTTTTGTAAGCGCTTAACTCTAAAGCTGCCTCTTCTAATTGCTCCGCTGTCTCAATTGCGTTTAAGTCTATCCCGCTTCCTTGATAAGCCTCCAGCAGCTCATACTCTCCGTCTACAACGTCCGCTACCTTTGCATATTCAAAAACGACATCCTCTTTTGTTGTTCCAACTCCGCCGTCTGTCAATTCTATTTCAATGCTTCCCTCTTCCTCTGTTTGGACTGTCTGCAGTTCATCCAGTAATGCTATATTTTCATTTGCAGCCGATACCGGAAATGTACAAATCATCACCGTAAAAAAACAAAGGCAAGTAAGTTTTTTAATCATTTTTGTGTTTCATTGCTGCTACGATTTCCCCCTTTTCTTTCTTAATCATGCTTCCAATTCCTACAACCAGATATAAAATGGAAGTGCTGTAAAGACCAATTCCCGAAAAGACATACTTCCCGGTACAATTTCTTGTTCTTGTTTCTCTGTATAAGGAATCCGTTCGCCTGTGACTACCAGCCGCTTGGTATTCAATCCGTATGGCGTACATGTGATTAGGGATACCAAATCTTTTTCTGCCTGTATCCTCAATCCTTCCACATCCTCCGGATGAACGATTTCAATTTTCGTTACCTCATATGCCAGCTTTTCGCCACAAACTGTTAAGAAAAATAAATCACCTTGTTCCATTTCATCCAGTCTTGTGAAGAGCTTGGCGTTTGGAAGTCCCCGGTGTCCGGTTAGAATACAGTGTGTATTTTCTCCCCCAACCGGAAGGCTGCTTTCTTGAAGATGCCCTACCCCATTTGCAAGAATTTCTTCTTCTGTACCGTGATAGATTGGAAGGTCGACGTTAATCTTAGGGATAGAAAGCGTCCCCATCACGCTTGTTCCCGATAAATTCAATTGACTTTGATAGCTCTCCTCTTCTAAAATCCCCTGCTCAATATCTCCAATCAGTACGCCGTTAGTCTGCCACAGCATTTCATTATACCGCTCTGCCTCTCCAAGCATTTCCTGAAGCTTCTCTTCGCTGTTTGCCTCTATATTTCCCTGATACGTCTGAATCACATTCTGCTGATGCTTTCTGTCTATCAGACTAGCAAATGCAGGATATATGCAAAGAAGCAGACCTGTTACAAAAAGGAATCACCCGTAAGCATCTTTTTTTCCTCTTTTTAAGTTCTCGTCGTTTGATTTTTTCTGTCGTTTTCCATACACAAATGCTCCTGTCACAAGTGCTGTTCCTGCTGTGAGCATCAGAAGCATCATAGAAGAACCAGTTACCGGAAGTTTCTTTCCAACCTTGTTAATGACTGTCAAGTTTGAAGAACCTTCACTGGTATCTGTTGTCAAATCTACATCTGATTCTTTGTATGCTCCGTCAAAAAATTTCCTTGATATGCGCAGTCGTTTCTAATTTTTGTAATGTCTTATCGGTTGCTCCATCGCCTTTTACATAATCGTTTCGTTCATCTGTGAACGTCGCTTTCAGATTCAGCACGATTGGATCAAGCAGAGGGCGGTATCCGGCCGGTGCCTCGGTCTCCTTCAGATAATAAATATCCGTATCCAATCCATAGATTTCAATTTCTCTCTTTGCGTTGGATACCATCTCTACTGAATCCTGAGGTGTCGTTCCGCCAATGTGGTCACTTCCTCCGACTGTATCACGATTAATGACAATATACCCATCATCCTCAGCTTTCTTCACATATACTTCATTCTTCAACTCTTTGTCTGAATATAGGCGGAATTTTGCTCCTTCCAATTTCAAATCATGGTCATTCGTTTTCAGAATATTGAGTTTATACGTGAAGCAGACAACCGTATCCCACGGAGTATATCCTGTTGTTCCATCCCCATCATGGTCTGGATTATTTGAAAATTCGAGACGTACATCATTTTCAAATCCCGGACGTCCAGTGTCTTCTGCAGCCTTATCATTTAAAGTTGCATTGTATCTTAAAATTACTTTCTGTCCATACACGTTTTCGTTCAAATCGTTCTTTTGATCAAATTCTCGATCTACGATTGCTTTGATGTCCTGAATCTCTACTTTGAACGTCTCACCATTTCCCGGATTCGTAATCACTTGAAATTCATCTTTTGCAAGCTCATAATTTTTGATCCTCTGTTCGAATGTGAATTGCAACTGAATCCGGATCAAATGTCAGTGCTTCGTCCATCACGTCATGCCATGCATAATAATATGTATCATATCCATTGATGTTTGGAATATTGGATTCAAATTTATATGGCACCGTCTGTCCAATCTCGAAATCTCCGATGTCGTTCCATCCGTCATTTCCGATATTCTCTTTGTTGTCATCTTCTTGTAATTTTTTTGACACTTGTCGGATAATCTGACTTAATATTCACATCTGCTTTTGGAATTGGCGTATTTATCGATACACATAGATGCTGCGGAATGTGTACCCTCTACATCACTCACTTCATCCACTATGTAATAGCCATACTCCAAACCTCCAATCACGATCGAGTTATCTTCCTTTACGCCTGTTACATTCACTACATCTGCCGCTGCTTTATCTTTTACAATCTGATCTCTAAGCTCTTCGACAAAATATCGGAACTCACTGTAAGAACCTTCTATATTCTGTTCTGTCTGTGCTCCCTCTACCTGATTATTGTTTAAAGACTGAATGTAATCGATCACTTCATACTCTGTTACTTTAGAGGCTTCTTTTCCAATCATTTTTTCCTACCACTGCTTTTTAATGATTTCTCATATAGTTCATTAAATGTATAATTGATTGATTCCCCGCCATCTGAGTTTTCCGCATTGAACAGCTTATATACTTGGAATTTCTTTCCCTTCAAAGTTTGTCCTTCATTTCCCTGAACAATAATACTCGCATCACCTCGTCTAAAATCCGCAATACCGTTTGGTGTGTTGAGCATTGTACGGGCTTGTGCTGCAGCCACCTGCATGATTCCAATTGTTCCTGCTCCTCCACTGACTGCAACAGCTGTAGAAAGTGCCAATGCATACAGCATTTTTAATGTTTTTTTTCCTTCATATATCCTCCTCTGTCTCGTTTCCATCTAATCATAGTGATTACTCCCAGAACCAGCGCTGCCATCATTAACAGCATCGTTGTATTCGAACCTGTATTTGGAAGTTTCATCCCAATGTTATTCACAATCGTCATGTTTGTTATCCGGTCTGCTTTTGTGCCGGTCACTGTAAACATGCCATCTGAATCGGTTGTAAATGCCTTTCCGTTTACATAAAAGATAAACTCATCCTTTACCGGAGTGCTCTCTGTACGTATCTCATAAGTTACCGGATTTCCAGAGGCATCCAATGGAAGCCGATAGCCTTTTTGGCGCCTTGGTTTCCTGTAAATAGTATTGCTTCCTATTTCATCCTTCCATGTTCAGAAGTCCTTGACTGTCTGTAGTACCCTTTGCCACTTCCTGTGTACAGTCCGAATCACTATATACGGTAAACTCTGCACCAGAAAGCATCTTTCCTTTATTATTTTCTTTATGGATCCGGAGAGTGAATGGAGAAAGAGGGTCTTCTACAATCACAGAAATATGTCCTTCATCTGTAACATCAAAGACTACATTTCCAAGAGTAATATCAATCTTTGACGTGAGTGTAACCTTATTATCTTGTGCAACATGAAATTCAATCAGATTGCCATTGATCTCATAACCGTCCATGACTTCAATTTCTGTAATGCGGTGTGTCCCATACTGCACTCCTGTTAATGTCAGTTTTCCTGCTTCATCCGTTGTCAGTATCTCTTTGTTCCATCTGGCTTCGTATGTTCAAACTTCGCACCCGGAATTGGGATGTCTGTTTTCTCCTGCCGCTTCACCAAATCTAACTTCATCACTTTTCTGGCACAGTTGGTCTGTTATAGGTGTTCACATATTGGTCATTCCCTTCAGCCGTAATTTGCATAACAAACATTTCATTATTAATCAAGTACCCTTCCGGTGCTTTTGTTTCTTGTATTGTCACAGTTCCTAGCGGTAATGATGGATTTCCTGTAGGTGAAAGATACAATTCACTCCCCGATACTAAATAATCTTTTGCATAAGATGTAAATCCATCCTCATCGGTCTGAAACACCCATGTACGAACTGGCGTCTGTCCAAGTATCGCCGGGTCTACGTTGGGTGCCCACAAGCCAGCATAATACTTCACTGTAAACTGTGCGCCCTGTAGTGTTGCACTCCCCTGTGGTTTATTCTGGTTCGTCTCTGCATCTACTTTCCCGAGCAAGATTCCAACCGGATCCATCTGCGGAAGATCTTTAAACGTCACCACAGCCTTTTGATCAGCCGTCACGGTTACCTCTTTCACACTTGGGTCAAGTGCAAATCCTTTCGGTGCAGTCAGCTCTTTTACATAATACGATTTTTGCATCTAATTGGAGCGTATCAGAATTTCCATTCGCATCGGTTGTAAGCGTTCCCACCCTGGATGCGCCGGACAGTGATGAGCTGCTGTACACGCCGAAAACTGCTCCCTCCAATGAATAACAGCTGTTTCCATTTGTCAATCCCGGATTTGCAGATTCCCGTTTTTTAAAGTCAGCGTGCCTTTACTTGGCGCATATCCTAAAAATGCCACATCCTGATAGCTGTCCGGGGTAATGTTGACTTTGTATGCATGGAATCCTAACGTAATCGGGTCTGCTTTTCCTTCCAGCGATGCAATATAGCTTTTTGCCCTGCCGTTATTGTTACAGCTTCCATTCTGATATCCCACTGCAAAGGTCGCATTGTCCATGTCATATCCTAGATTATTTCCGGCATACCCTGGTCCTCCCGGAGAGTAATATAAGAATTTTTCTTGCAACAGCATCATCCCATTCTGTAATCTCGCCATATTTTGTACCATAATTACTCCAAAAGTTCTTTTTGTTTTCTGCGCAGTATCCGTAACTGTTTGCACCATCAATTGAAAAATAACCATTTCCTGCACCACTTACTCTTGGCATCTGAGTAACTCCTACTGTCTGCCCCGGTGTAAATGCACGTTCGCTCATCCTATTTAACTTTATTTGGCTTCTTGCAAGAGTTGCCTTCATTTGGCTTTTTGCAAGGACTGCCTGCATCTCCTCTTCTGTTGCCATTTCTATCAGAATGTCCAGCGCTGGATCTTTGATTGCTCCATCCTTTCCAATCTCCTGCTCATTCCGATAATCAACTGACAGAAAAGCTCTTTCGTCCAAAAAATGCTTCCAATCCCAGCTGCTCTGCCGCCTGCTTTCGTGCTGTTACGACTTCCTCCGACATCTTATCGCCTTTTCGGTAGGCTTCCAACACCTTTTCGTATATCTCGTCTTTATTTGTATCAAGTGTCTCCCCCTGTGCGTGAACTGTTGTTGAAAATCAGGATACAGATCAGCATCAGTGATAAGATTTTTTTTCAATATTTTCAAATGCTTTCCTCCCATCTCACTTAAAATGGTAATAAAAAATTAGAGTACCTGAAGATACTCTACTTTCACGTCGATATTTGATTTTCTATTTACTTGCTCCGCAGCTACATGTATAACCAGTTATCACCGTTTCATCCCATGCGGCGCTGTCTTGCACCCATCTTGTTTCATACTCTGCTGGATGTGCTATAGTTTCTGTCCCTGTCTGCTTTTGGATATATTCTGTACGCCATGAACCGCCTTCTCCCGCAAGCATGTGTTGTTTAATATGTTTCGAAGGGTTATCTGTAATATCAGCACCACATGTATTACACACTTCAATTGCTACTGTTTCATAAATTGGCTTATATTCCGTCCAAGCCTCTTTTATCAGCACCTGCTCATTATGTCCGGATGCCGGATGATGTACAACTGTCGTCTGAGCATTCCAACTGTGTGTATGGGACGGCTTAGAAGGTTTTTCTCCTGTTTCATTGTTTGGTCTTGCATCAGAGGATGGCTTTTGTGAAGTTGTATTCTTGCCGTCTATTGCAGATGCTTTTTCTGTATCTGTCTGATCCACTGTTTTATCCTGTGTTTCTGTTTCCTGATCCTTACTGTCCGCTTCTTTCTCTTTGTCCGCATCCGATGTATTCGGTTTCTGATCTGTCTCTTTCTGAGCAAATATCGAATCTTCTTTTTCCTGATCAGATGCATCATCATTCACAGCTGCCACCTTCTCTGAGTTTTCCGCTCCTGATGCAGTTGCTGTTCCCTGGTAGAATACTGTCGTCCCTGTCAGACCAAGCAACAATACAAAGGCTGCTCCTGCTCTTGCTATGTTCTTCTTCCTCATACCTTTTCCTCCTCCTTAAATCTTACACTTTACAAAACCACTTTTATTATAGCTTACTTCTTTCCTGTTTACAATCTGTTTGCAACTTATAAAATACAAATTTATCATCAACGTGAAAATACAATGTTTATTCCCGTCTGCATTTCAAAACCAATTCTGCAAATATCACTCGTTTGTATGATTCCTTTTAGCCAACCTGTATATGAGAAGAGCAAAATAAGTACCAGTATAATAGCAGCTATTGTCAATATGCCTGCTATGCTAAATCCAACCTTCATAATCACTTCTTGGTTTGTCTGACAGCTTACTGCTGATTTTTCTTACCTGATTCATAAACGCAGCACAAGCCTTGCAGATATTTAAAAGCGCCAACGTCGCCAACACTATATTTAATATCCATATATTTTTTTAGATGCCGATAATTTACCTTTGCATTGATATACTCAAACATCAACTCCTGTTCAGACATATTTTTTAAGCGATTATACGTTTCACAATTGTTTAAATCATTTTTTTCTTTCCGCTTGTTATTCCACCATTTGATATGAGAAAATTTATCATTCACAACTATTCCTCCTTGGTTTTCATGTAACGAGAAATAAACAAAATCCCATAAAAGTTTCTCTCAAATTTTTCTTTTCAAACTTAAAATTCCCTGTGTTCGTGAAAAATGAAAAACTCGCGTGGATTTGTCGAATCCACTACAGTTTTTTCATCATCGTACCTGTAACGGCGTAAGAACAGAACTATGTTCTTAAAAAATATTTAGTTGTGGATTTTTTTTACTTGTGTAAGAACCGGATTTTATTTCACTAAGATACTTTGATACAGTCGCCCTGCTGCATCCGATTTTTTCCAGCCATGTCTTTTACAGTCATATCTGGATTTTCTCTAAACAAAACATAAACCTTTTTGCGAGTAGTCTCACCTCTTGCAAGTTGCTTTGCAATATTCTTCTGTTTCAAGTTAGCCTTTGCTCCTTTTTTGTGCTTCTTTTGCGTTGTAAGGCTGCCCGTCTGATGTATTATGCAGTACCTCACGATAAATCGTTGTCCTGTTCCTCCCAATTATTCTTGCAATCTTCTCTGTTTCTGCCATAGTCATACCTTTTTTGTACAATTTTTGAATAACTAGTCGTTCTTGAAATGACAATCGACTATAGCACTTCCCCATTACTGTTATCCATCCTCCTTCCTAAATTCATTGATTTTTCAATGTTTTTGAGACTTTTCAATACAAAAAAAAGCGCCCCAGAGACTAATTAAATTTAGTCTCTGTGCGTTCAATTATAGACGTTGCGATCGATTCACATATGGTTTCAATTTTTCTAATGATGTTGTGACGATCAATTCTTCCGGAAAATGGCATTCTGCCAAATTTGTTCTGCCAAATTCAGTTTTCCCGCATCCAGATCTAAATGTGAATCACTTCCGGTCGTGATTGGAACCTCATATTTTTTACAATATTCCAGCATAACTCGGATATTTTTCATCCGCATTTTCTCTTTTATTATCTTCCCGCAAAGAGGAATTATTGACCTCTAGCAGTGTCCCTGTCTCCTTTGCAGTCTTGACAAGAACTTTATAGTCAATCGGAAAACGAGAATCATCCGGATGGCCGATAATATTGATATACGGATTTTTTCATCACATTTACATAGGCTCTCGTCACCGCTTCTTTTCGTTCTTTCTCCACAAAAATCATGGCGTATGAATACTCGCAATGACAATATCAAGATGTTTTAAAAGTCCATCGCGCATATCTACTGTTCCCTCGCTGTCCATAATATTGAGCTCTGTTCCAAAAAGCATTTTGATCCCGTAACGCTCTCTTGGCAGAATTTTCAAATTTTCAAAATAAAATATTCCGCAAGTTCCCGGCATCTCCGGTGCATGCTCCGTAAATGCAATCGCCTCCATACCATGTTCTTTCGCCATCTTTGCCATCTCTTGTATCGTGTTGTATGCGTGTCCACTTACAAGTGTATGGGAATGTGTATCTACTTTTATATTCATGTCAATCTTCCTTCTTTCTGCATAGAATCTTTGTATTTACATATCCTAAGACTTATATCTTACCACATTTTTTATAAAAAGGAGACTTATTATGGCTGATAATAAAAAAATCAAAAAATCATTGATTCTTACGACTATCTGGCAAACGCCGCTTCTACACAGGACTGTACCGGTCTGATTCCCGCAGCTCCGACAAGTAAAGCCGAGTTGGAATCCTATGAGGATATCTATCACTACGAACCACCAAAGGTAAAAGTAAAAACTCCGGATTCCGAGCAACCACCAAAATAATCATTTCGCATATACTAAAAGAAAAAGGATTTAGCACTATGGCAAACACTGCATTTTTACCAATCGAAGGGATTGTCCAAAATATCACTCCAATGCAAAACAACTGTTGTCAGCAGATGGTATCCATCCGAAATTCAAACGGTATTACAAACATGATTATTTCCACTGACACTTATGTAATCAATGAAACAAGACTTCGCTCAGGTATGCCTGTAACTGCATTCTATGATGGTAACGCTCCTGTCCCACTTATTTTTCCCCCTCAATATCAGGCACTGATTATTGGGCGAAGAAGTGCAAACGAAAATATCGCTGTCAACTACTTCAATAATGATCTTGTCGCTATGGATCAATCCCTGCGCTTAAATATTTCACCTTTTACAGAAATTGTAACCTCAAACGGACAGCTGTATACCTGTGCCCTTGCCAATCAACTGCTGATTATTTATTATAGCATCACCACACGAAGTATTCCTCCACAGACAATCCCCTCGAAAAATCATTGTTCTCTGCTAATGGTACGCATTCCGAATTTTTCTCATATACTTATAGAAGAATCAGATTTGATCATCAGGAGGATATTATGAAAAAGCGTTTTCTTACTCTCGCATTAGTGGCAGCAATATCTGCCACTTCTCTGCTTGCATGCTCTTCAAAAGAGGAAAGCAAACCAGACAAACCACAAAAGGAAAAATCAACAGAAATTCTTCCGGACTCTACCAAAGTTGTTCTCAACGAAGTAGCTCACTCCATCTTTTATGCACCAATGTATGTAGCAATTGAGGAAGGATATTTTGAAGACGAAGGGATTAATCTCGAACTAGTCACTGGATTTGGGGTTATGTAGTTAGTATAAAATCTAATTTTAAAAGATATGTATTATATTATAGAAAGAAACCGCTCCTCATGTCTCCGGGGTACGTTGAATAAGGAACGGTCTCTTTGTTTATTTCTACTTATAATATAACACTTGTGCATTTAATGTGTCAATAAGTTTTCGCCCCACCTCTTCGGAGATGGGGCTGTGTCTCTAGACGTCTATTTTTAAAATAATTTACCCTCTTTATCCGTATACATCAAATGTCCGTCTTCTTCCGATAAATAATACCATGTGCTTCCAAATGTAATGCGTCCTTTAAGCATTTTCCCTGTACTTGCATCAAACCAGTATCTCTTACCATCAATGTCTGCCCACTTTGTTCGCATGATTCCATCATTTCCAAAGTAATACTTGTCACCTTTGATTGTCTTCCACCCTGTAGCCATATCTCCATTGCTGCTCATGTAATATCTTGTACTTCCAAATGACAGCCAGCCAGCGTGCAGATGCCAATCTGGTCCAATAAAGTATACTTTCTTTCTTCCATCTACATTTTCTTGCCAGCCCATCAGCAAATATTCATCACTTCCAACAAAATAATATTTACCATTTATATTATACCAGCCGCTTTTACAATAGCACTTTTGTTGATTATCATATACTTTTGTTCTCACACGACCTTTATTATCTTTTCCAAAAGTGTGTAACATATATCTTTCTGTACTCATATTTTCGTTTAAAATACCTCTCACAATTGCCTTTGCACATCTCTTCGCATCCCACACTTTTGCGTCGTCTGCATCATCAACAAAGCAGCATTCAATCAAAAGTGCCCTTGACTTTGTATTCGCAAGCACATAAAGACTTTTACTGTATTTTGTTCCGCGATTATGGATGCCTAATTCTGCTGCAATCGATTCACAGATTCTATCCGAGATCTCTTTTGTTGCTGTGTCATAGTTATATGTTTCCACTCCGCCTGTTTTTCCCGTCTCCAGTACCGTCTTTTCTGCCAGAGTTTAAATGGATACTCACATCCAAATCTACGCTGTGTTGGTTGCATTTCGCTACAACTTTGCTTAAGCACCCACTTGCGGTGGTATTTTCGTCGCAGGTGCAGTCGTAGACTGTATTCCCCTCTGCTCTTAACAGACGGATTACTTCGTTTTTTCACGATTCTATCTTCCACAGATTCCTGTAAGATTCCTACCGCTCCACTTGCTCCTTTTCCCTGTGGACAATGCCCAGCGTGTACGTTATATGTTCCCATAATAAAATCCCCCATTTCATTTCCGCCAAAAAAAGAGAGCCCATCCCAAAGCTCTCAAAAATTAGTTTTTCCCGATACTGTAACAATTGCATTAGATATGTCCCTTCCAAATTTGTTTCATCTTTATCTAGTTTTCTTTTCCCAAATGGTACGAAATTATTCTTTTCATAAAATTGTATCAACTTTTCTTTCTCTTCACATTCCAAGTAAAAAAATTTTCCGCCAATTTCACGCTGTATATTTCGTATCCGATCAATCGACATTTGAAGAATCTCACTGCCTGAAATTAAAGTATCATTTCCCTTATCAAAATTCTTTCCGAGCTGAGCAATAAGTGGCGCTGATATAATATACTCTCCTGTTGAAACGTCATATGTACCGTGTTGTCTCACTCTTGAAAATAATTTATTACTCAACTGTTTTTTATTTACCGAAAAATGCTTCATGGCTATTGTGTAATATCCTATAAACTCTTTTTCAGCTCCTTCTTGCCAATATATCAGATAAGTTTGAGCAAATCCTCTCTTAGAAAATTCAATCGCTTTTGTTCTGCAAAAAATCTTGTACATCTTCATTTAAAGGACAAACAAAATGAGGAGAGTATCTTTTTTGTTCTCTCCTCTCCCAATTGTTCCAGTATACTACTCAAATTAAACTGCTTAAACTCTGACATCTTTCTACATATCAAAGAACTCTTTGATTTTATCTCCTGTAATTTCTGTACATTTTCTCGTATATTCCACATCTTCTTTCGGGGCATTTTTCGATTTTTCAAATGCTTCTATGAAATCGCGGGCAGTTTTATTATCTCTTATATTGATTGTCTTTAAGATACTTTTTGTTGCCATGACAATCCCACTCCCTTCTTTTTGAATAAATGTTGTTATTATTTTTCTTATATTATAACAAATACATACCTCATTTTTCAACTAAAAGATGGAAATAAACACATTTTCTTTACATATTGATGATTTCCTTTTGCAAAAT